>Ga0299915_10001858_pt1 | contig 15480 bp, 11 predicted proteins | sample RVTome_13_FD_200263 | JGI IMG/M metagenome (GOLD analysis project Ga0299915, IMG submission 200263) | Soil microbial communities from uranium-contaminated site in the Upper Colorado River Basin, Wyoming, United States - RVT92D227 (version 2) ... | reverse complement strand
CCCGCCTTTTCCCACTGTTTCCTGACGAACTTCACACCCTCGGTATAAACCGACTCCCGGCTGGGGAAGAAATCCCGCCACACGCGCGTCGCCGCCGCCAAATCCGGCAGCGCCCGGCCGAAAGCCTCAATCACCAGCCACTTATCGTACCCGCCCGAACGAAGCGCCTTGAACGTGCCCGCCCAGTCGATGTGCCCCTTGCCCGGCGTCCCGCGGTCGTTCTCACTGATATGCACGTGGTTGATCACGCCGATATGCTTCTTGATTGCCCCAACCGGGTCCTGCTCCTCGATATTCGCGTGAAACGTGTCGTACAACACGCCAACGTTCGGATGGTTCACGCGCTTAACGTAAGCCGCCGCGTCCGCCATCGTATTGAGGAAATAGCACTCAAAGCGATTCAGAAACTCCACCGCCAGAGCAACCTTGCCAGCGGCGGCAACGTCCGCCGCCTTCTTGTGCACCTCGGCTGCACGCTTCTTTTCTTCCTCGGTGGGACCGGCGCCCGTAAAGACGCCTAAAGGCTGATAGAACGGTCCGCACAAAACGTCCGACCCCAGCGCCGCAGAGCAATCTATCGCCCACTTGAGATACTCCACCGCCCCCTTGCGGTTCTTCGCATCGGCGCTGATGGGATTGTGCGCTTCGTCCGGGATGACCGTCACCGATGTGCAGCCCAACCCGTTATCCTTGATCGCCTTGCCTATCTTCTTGAAGTGTGCGACCTCTCCCCCGAAGATGGGTATCTCGACGCCGTCAAAACCGACCGTCTTGAGTGTCCCAAGCATCGCAAAATCATCTTCGGTCACGTGCGTCGTCCACAACAACATATTGAATCCGACTTTCATTCTACTTTCTCCTTATCAAAACTGAAGTACACCGAATTGAACGCGTCCGTATGAAATCCTATTTTCACAACTTGCACTTCCCCAGGACGAGGTAAAAGGTATTTACTTCTCGGCCGCCGATTCTTGCGCCGCCTTACCCACCGCAGCTAAGCCCGCAGACCACGCACAGCCCCGCCGGAAAAGCTCAGCCGCACCGGGATTCTCAATGGCCTTCACATCGTGACCCAGCGCACAGTGGAAAACCCTGCCTCTGCCGTAACCGAACGCAAACGCCATCGGATAATCTTTGCCGTCCACCTTTGACCGGGCCGTCGCCAGAAGCTCGATGGGACGCTCGCCCGCCAGGCACGTGTATAGCTCATCGTCCGTCTCAAACGGCTCCATCGCCCGCGTGATTGGATGGTCCCGCTTGACAATATCCACACGGAAAGGTCCCTTAGGGTCGTGCGCCCGCAGCTTCGGGTCCCAGGCCCGCCCGGCCAAATCTCGAAACTCAGGCCAGTCCTGGAAAGCCCCGCACCCGAAATGCACAATTATCAAACCCCTGCCCCTGCTCACAAACTCGCGCAGATTAGCCCGCGCAGCCGCCCCGGGCGCAGGCTTCTCCCAGTTCATAAAGTGCAGCACGATAACGTCGTAGTCCTCTATCTCGGGCGAGTCCAGAAATTCCGGGTTCTCCACCACGTTGACCCTCAGCCGTCCGTCCGCCCGCAGCACATCCGCCAGTGCCGGCGCAGTCTCCCGCCAGTTGTGAGCCGGATGATCTATGCCCGTAATGACCAGCACCTTTTTGACCTGGGCGTTCTTTGAGTTGTCCTCCGGATAGACAGCCTTATCCGTATGGCCGCATCCGCCCAGCAAAACACACACTATGATGAAACGTGCCAAATACTTCATTTGTCGTCGGTGCAATATAGCAGCCCCCGCCGATTACTGTCAATTCCTATTTGCCGCGCCCCTGGCCCGTCCGAATCAAGATGCAAATAAGCCATCCACTCGCGCAAATCCTCCTCCGCTCGCCCGGCACATATCGTATGTCCTTGTTTTGCAAGGGCTTACAAACTGAGCTGCTAACAACGACCAATATCCCGAAATTGCTGGACACGACCCCGCCCTGAAGGTATAATGATATTGTTGGCAGGTGCTTAAAAACTGAGAAGACACAGTGAGCCGCATTGTCGGCTCAAAGGAGGAAATGATCATGGCCGGTATGTTCTGTTCCTTAGAGGAAGCAGCCGAGATACTAAACAAAACTCCAGACCAGATCAAAGATCTGGTCACGCAGGGCAGGCTCAGAGAGTTCCGCGACGGCACAAGCCTGCTCCTGAAATTGGATGAACTCCAGGCCCTCGCGGCAGAAGAAGGCATCGAGCCGGCGATTGAGGCCTTCCCGGCTGAAACACCGCCGCCTCCGCCGCTCGCAACGACGCCGACACGCAAGCAAGCCCAGGCCTCGGACCTCGACGCGCTTGAGCCGCAAGACGCCGAGATGGAAATGCCTGAGCTGGAGTTGCCCGAAACCGTAACCGCCGAGGGTGAATCGCCCGATCTGGATATAGGCGACTTCGGAGCCTTCGAACAGGAGGATGAAACGCCCGCCGTAAAAGATGCCGAGCCGGCTCTCGCAATAGAAGAGCCAACCGCCGACGACATCCCGGCAATGCAGGAGACCGCCGCAGACAAGCCCAAAGCCAAGCAGAAACCCCCTCGTAAGGCCAAGCCCCAAAAAGTAGTCCGAACAAGCAGCGAACCGGGGCTGTCTTTAGGCCAGTGGTTCATCGCAGGCCTGCGGAAGGATAACCCCATCGCCGTTTTCGCACTCATCCTGCTGCTCACTGTTATCATCGCAGCCTGTGTTGCAATAGGTTACGGCGCATACTACGCTCTGTTCAGGCTGCTCTGATTCGGCGCGAGTCAAACTCAGCCCCGACAGTGCGAAGGCGATGCCCCAACCTCTATCGCTGGTTTTGTGGTAGTCAGACGGTGTATGTTGAAGCGGAGGTTTCGCCGCCGTGGCCGGTCCAGTTGGTGTGGAAGAACTCGCCCCGGGGTTTATCGACCCGCTCGTAGGTGTGGGCGCCGAAGTAGTCGCGCTGGGCCTGGAGCAGGTTGGCCGGCAGCCGCTCGCTGCGATAGCCGTCGTAATAGGCCAAAGCTGAGCTCATCGCGGGCATCGGGATACCTAACCTGACCGACGCCGCGACGACGCGTCGCCATGAGCTCTGGGCCTTCTTCACGGCCGTCTTAAAGAACGGGTCAAGCAGCAGGTTCTCAAGCTTCAGCTTCTTGGCGAACGCCTCCTTGATCTTGCCTAAGAAGACCGAGCGGATGATACAGCCCCCCCGCCACATCAGCGCGATCCCGCCGTAGTTCAGGTTCCATTTGTATTCCGCAGCGGCCGCCCGCATAAGCTGGTAGCCCTGGGCGTAGCTGACAATTTTGGATGCGTAGAGGGCCTGGCGCAGGTCGTTGATGAATCTGTCCTTGTCGCCTCTGAATTTGGACTTTCGGCCTTTGAGCGCTTTGGCGGCCTTGACGCGCTCGTCCTTGAGCGCCGAGAGGCAGCGTGCGAAGACGGCCTCGCCGATCAACGTCAGCGGCTGGCCCACGTTCAGGGCCTCGATGACCGTCCATTTGCCTGTGCCCTTCTGGCCTGCGGTGTCTAAGATAAGGTCGATGACCTCGTTGCCGTCCTCGTCCTTGTAGGCAAGGATGTCACGGGTGATTTCGATAAGGTACGAGTTAAGTTCCCCCTTGTACCAGTCTGCGAAGACGTCGTGCATCTCGGCGTTGGTCATACCGAGGCCCTCTTTCATAATGTGATAGACCTCGCATATCATTTCCATGTCGCCGTACTCGATGCCGTTATGGACCATTTTGACGAAGTGGCCGGCTCCGTTCTCGCCGACCCAGTCGCAGCAGGGCAAGCCGTCGTCGGTTTTGGCGGCGATTCTCTGGAAGATGGGTTTGACGTGGGGCCATGCCGCCGGCGAGCCGCCCGGCATAATCGATGGTCCCAGCAGCGCGCCTTCCTCGCCGCCGGAGACGCCCGTGCCTATATAGAGCTTGCCTTTGCTCTCGACCAGCGCGGTGCGGCGGATAGTGTCGGGGAAGTGCGAATTGCCGCCGTCGATTATGATGTCGCCCTCTTCGAGCTGAGGCAGCAGCAGCTCGATGAAGTCGTCAACCGCCTGGCCTGCCTTGACCATCAGCATAATCTTGCGCGGCTTGGCCAGGCTCTCAACGAGCTGCTCGATGGAGTGACAGCCGATGATGTTCTTGCCCTTTGCGCGTCCGTTGATAAAGTCATCGACCTTCGAGACGGTGCGATTGAAGCACGCCACCGTAAAGCCCTTGCTTTCCATATTGAGGATGAGATTCTCCCCCATTACCGCTAAGCCTATCAGCCCTATATCAGCTCTATTCATGAGTTCATACTCCTCTGTTCAGACGTTGGATTGTACCCGTTTCTTATCTTCCTGACTGCACTGTCATATTTTGCAGAAGCAGGGCGCCTCGATCTAAGTGCCCTATTATGGTGATTCTGACCAGTGGGTCAAGATGAATTCTCCCCACAGAGTGTCTTGCGATGTCTTTGCAGATTCTCGCCAAGCGGACATAATCCGTCCCGGATCTTCTCGAAAATTCTGTTGACAGCATATAGCTTCTCGTTTATTCGTAATGCGGTCAGTGTGGCAAACGGTTTTTTAATATCTTGATTGAGGAGCGATCATGGCCGGCCGTTCGTACAAGATTTACTGTGCAGGCCCTTTGTTCAACCCCAAAGAACGAGAAGAGATGGAGCAGATAGCTTCGGTTCTCGAAGATGCAGGTTATTCGGTTTTCCTGCCACAAAGAGACGGTCTGGAGTTTGCCCGACTCTTCCCGCGACTTCTTGAGAAAAATGTTGCGCCTCAAGACGCACAGAAGATTCTCAATATGGCAATATTTTCTCTGGATGTGTTCCAGGTTATGGAGAGCCACGGGTTGTTGCTGAACATGAATGGCCGTGTCCCTGACGAAGGGGCTATGGTGGAAGCGGGGATTGCGTGGGCTCACAACAGGGCCGTGGTTATCTTTCGGAGCGATTGCAGGTCGTTGATAGAAGGTAACTGCAATCCTATGGTATTGGGGCTTTCACAGTTCTCTTTTGTTGATGCTTATGAAGACATCCCGGTAGCTTTTGAGAGCAGGTTTTCTGATGCGGCAGACGATGCGCTATTGATGCGTGATCCTCATTTTGATGTTGCAACAAGCAGTGGAAAAGAGATTAGCGATTACCTGGCGTCCAGCAAGTCGCCCGGCGATGTTACAGACTTACTTATCAATCTCTTCAGGGAGAGGATATGTCACAGCTCAAGAGATGCGAAGCAGAATTGTTCCCAAGTGAGTACGCAACCATAACTACTCGTGGTCGGCGAGAGCCTCAGGAGCCTGACCAGTTTCGCACAGAGTTTCAGCGCGATGTCCACAGAATCATCTATTCGCAGTCTTTCCGGCGTCTCAGGCACAAGGCTCAGGTTTTCTACTTCCCACAGAATGACCACGTCAGCACAAGAATGGATCATGTGAGATTTGTTGCGTCAGCCGCCCGAACTGTAGCTCGCTGTCTGAAGTTGAACGAGGATTTGGCTGAGGCAATAGGATTGGCTCACGACATTGGGCACCCTCCATTTGGGCACCAGGGGGAGGAGTTTCTTACTGACATTTTTGACAAGCGCCCCGTACTGAAGCAAGTTATGCCCAAGTTCTCTCATGAGGTCTATGGTCTAAGGGTGGTTGACTGGATAGCCAAGAGGGACAGAGAGAGGCCGGGTCTTAACCTGACGTGGGAAGTGCGAGACGGCATAATTTCGCACTGTGGCGAAGATTTCACCTCCTGCAAGCTTGAGCCTGGGAACCACGACAAGACGTTGGAGAACATCAAAACGCGTGAGGAAGCGGGGAATCCTGCTACCCTGGAAGGATGTGTCGTCCGGCTCATTGACAAAATCGTGTACGCTGGAAAGGATATAGAGGATGCGATTGAGGCAAGGATCATTCGGTCGGACGATGTGCCTGAAAAGTTCCGCGAGAGATTGGGAACTACCAACGGCAAGATCATAGGGACTTTTGTTGAAAGTATGGTCAAGAACAGCGTTGGCAAAGACTACGTGGCTATCTCCCCGGACCTGGGCGCCCTGCTTCACGAACTGATAAAGTTCAACAATGAGCACATCTATCACAGCCGGGAAGCCGAGGGGTATAAGAGGCAGGCTGGTAAGACAATAGCGTATCTCTTTGATGATCTCATAGAAGAATTGGATACCGCCGGGCGATTTCAGTCGGACAAGTACACAAATCCTGAGAGGGAAAACTCCATTCCTGTGGTCTATAGAGTTTTTCGGGATTTTGTCAAAAAGGACATGAAAGACGTGTATGGTCCTGATGCGCAGAGCGAGTTGATTGTTCTGGACTTCATTGCCGGGATGACCGACAGTTTTGCCATGCGCTCAGTATCAGAGATTTTTATCCCCAAGACGACTGTCTGATTCTGACAGTTGCCGCATCGGAATATCAGTTTTTCGGTATTCGGGGAATTGTCCCGTTGGCCAACCTGTGCAGGATTTCGCCTGCGTGGCGGACGACCAAAATCCCTTTGTCTTCCTTGTTCTCGTAGTCGGCTATCTTGATTTCGTTGGGGTTCATATAGCCGAGGTTCACCTTTTTGCATCGCTCTTTGCTTATGCCGGTTGCGAGGATGACGTTGGCTCGCGGCTTTTCGACGCCGTCGATATATGTGCCGATGCCCTTGACGTGCGTAGAGTGCGCGACTATGCCTCTGGGGACTCCCTTAAACTGGTCCATGCGTTTGAGGAAGTAATCGCGGGTGTGGTATCCGATGCGGTCGAGGTATCTGCCGTGCGTATATGAGATTTCGCTGATGTGCGGGGCGTAAATGATGAGCGTCCCGCCGTCGGCAAGTATCGGCTCGAGCTTGTACATTACCTTGCCCGCGGTCCATATATCATCGTACATTTCGGGGGCGAGGCCGAGAATCGTTTGATACGCCCTGTCCTTATAGACGATGTGCACCTTGTCCGAGAGGTCCGCCGCCTTTTCCCAGGCTTCCACGACGTCGCCGATGAAGAGGCCCTTTAGTTCGTTTTCCAGGGCTACTATTGCGAACAGCTTGCGCGGCATTTTGACGAGGGACGCGGCCTTTTCAACGACCTTTCTGGTGGGGGTCCATTTGTTGCCGTTTATCAGCGGATTAGTGACGACCGCGCCGAGCCAGTGGAAGAAATGAATTATCTCGTCGCCGGCGATTCCGGGGAAGATGTACTTGTGGCCGCCTGAGAAGCCCACCACCTCGTGTGGGAAGACCGGCCCCAAGATGAAGAACTCATCGTAATCGAAGATCAGCTTGTTAATTGCGACATCGACCTCTTCGCGGAAAAGGCCGTCGCTTATCTGTTCGATTTCGTCCGCGGAGATTCTTCCAATGGACGTGAACGTTTCCGGCTTGTCCCACCGGTGGTTGAAGAACTTCACAGATGCGTATTTGCTCTTTCGCTCATCGAGGGTCATCGAGAGGCGGGTGCAGATTTGTCCTTCGCTCATCGGCTGATGCGTTCCGAGGGCGACCAGGCAATCGACGGCCTTTGCCTTTTGTCTTAGATGCTCGTAAATGATTTTGAATACATCGCCCACAGGCCCGGAGCGGGTATTGTCGGGGATTATCAGCAGAATCCGCTTGCCGGCGTAGTCACTCTGCGCAAAGAACTCACCCACCGCCCCCGCCGCCTCTTCGTTCGTAACAAATCCGTCTCTATTTTCTCTTGAGATAATCATAGCTTTGCAGGGTGTGCACCGCACACCATTTCCCAAACCATAATAGAACAGGCCTCAGTATAGCATGACAGGACGTGAACTGCACGCCATTTCCTGCATAGAACCGGCAATGTGGGCCGAGACAGCCGAAAATTTTTCGAATTTCAATAGAGAATATGGATTCTCCAGGCCGGGGCATGTTATAATCATACCCAGACACAACACCTGGGAATTTTGCGCACCAAAGAAAGATTGCTCTCGTTGGGGATGCTAACGGAAGGAATATTGGGATGCGCAGGGATAAAGGGTTTACGCTGGTTGAGCTTTTAGTGGTGATTGCGGTTATTGCCCTGCTGATGGCGATCTTGATGCCGGTGCTTGGTCGGGCAAAGAGGCAGGCCAAGGCGGTTGTCTGTCAGTCCAACCTGCGCCAGTGGGGCCTTGGTTTCGAGGTGTACACGGACGATAACGACGGCAAGTTCTTTGGCGGCTATCACGACAGTAGTGGTGAGTATTTCACCGGCTTTAGTTGGGATCAGGCAATGCAGCCTTACATCGAAGTCTATGGGGATGTAATCTTGTGCCCAATGGCATCAGAGCCCGCTCCACCTACTATGGTGCGTGGTGCCACATTTTTAGCTTGGAGTTGGGACACGGGGCTCACTGGGGTGGGCCCTCGGGGTAGCTACGGGCTGAATAACTTCGTCAGGAATCGGATCCCATATACAGATGGCCCCTACGCAGGTCGTTGGGTGCATTGGAGGACTCCATTTGTCAAGGGGGCGGACAACGCACCGGTGCTCCTGGATTGCGCATGGACCCACGTGGGTTTGCCCCGCTGGGACACCCCTCCGGAGTATGAGGATGATTTTATTGGTGGCCCGAGTGAGGGCATGAAGCATGTCTCCCTCAATCGGCATGACGGCGGGATCAACGCGGTTTTCATGGATTGGACTGTGAGGAAGGTCGGGATAAAGGAGTTGTGGACATTGAAGTGGCATCGCGAGTTTGATACGGCCAACGAGTGGACCTTAGCCGGCGGCGTAAAGCCAGAAGACTGGCCTGAATGGATGCGCAAGTTCAAGGACTACTAATCACCATTTCTCACCGCCGAGCACGCGGAGAGCTTGGTGCGGCCTTGGCCCGAAGACAAAATCCGAAACACTAAATCCGAAATCCGAAACAAATTCAAATGAGCAAAACTCAAAATTCTAAACAAGCTGCACCATCTTGGGGAAATGGGATTCGCGTGTCTGAATAGATTTCCGTACCGGGCTCTTCGCTGCGCTGCGTCTCTCCGCTCGCTTCCCCTTCGCTTTCGCTCAGGGCTAAAGGCAATTTCGGTCGAAACGACGGTACGTAGGGTGCGATATTTCGCACCAACTCAACTATTTTTCCCAAGGCGGCAGCTCAGGCAAATAAGCGTCGAACTCGGCTATCAGTTTGGCCTCGTACTTGCCGGCGTATCGCCCTTTGATGAACTTGTCGAACGCCTCATCGTGGAATCGCTTCCAGGATTCGACCTCATCGCCCGGGTTGATCGGGTAGAACAGGGCGTTGTTGGCCCTGGCCGCCTTCATATCGCCCGGGGCGTCGCCCACCATTAAGACGTGGTCTTTTTCGTATCTGCCCTTTGTGGCGTATTCGAGGTGCTGGGCCTTCGTGCCCATCTCCTGGCCGGCGATTATCTCGACGTACCTGGCGATGTCGTGTTCCTCCCACTCGCGGGTAAGCGCCTCGCCGGGCGTCGCCGAGACAACGATAACATCCGCCAGCGGCTGAATCTTCTCCAAGCTCTCGCGGACGTAAGGAAACGGCGGCATATCTTTGACGATCTGGCCTATGGCTTCATTGACCTTTTTGCTCCAGGCAAGCGCCAGCTCCAGCTCGGCTTTGGCCTCGGGGCTGCCGGCCTTCTCGATGGCCTGTTTGAGTCCGTCGTTACTGAGCAGGCTTTTTGGGTCATCGACCCACGCGAAATAGTGCGGGTACTGTGGGACCTTGAAGCCTCTGGCCTTGGTCATCGGGTGGTTCGGCAGGAGATCGGCTATTATCCGCTTGGACGTTTTGTGTCGATTTGCGCCCCGCGTCTTGGAAAACAGGTCCGCGAAATCCTTGCACTCGCGCGCCGCCTGCGCTACCGGCTGAAGGCCGAAATAGCCTATCATCCACGGGCAGAAGCACTCCCGCTGCTTTATCCCCATCGTGTCGAACGCGCAGCCGTCCGAGTCTATCCCTACAAAAAACTTGTGTTTCGGTTTGAAATCCTTCAATGCTTTTGCCGGGTCAACATCAGCCATTCTCTTCTCCTAAAACAAACAATCAATAGTCAATAATCAATTGTCAATTTCTCAGACCCCGCTAAAAGCACAGAAGCCGCCGTCAACGGGGATCACCACTCCTGTAACGAACTTGGCTGCGTCGCTGAGGAGCCAGATCACTGTTCCTATCAGGTCCTCGGGCTTGCCGAAGCGAGACATCGGCGTATGGTCGATAATCGTCTTGCCGCGGGCCGTCAGTTCCCCCGTTTTTTCGTCGGTCAGCAGGAAGCGGTTCTGCTCGGTCAGGAAGAATCCCGGCGCGATTGCGTTTACGCGGATGTCCTTCGAGTAGTTTTGGCAGACGTGCACGGCCAGCCACTGCGTAAAATTGCTCACCGCCGCCTTGGCAGCCGAGTACGCGGCGATCTTGGTCAAAGGCCGAAAGGCATTCATGCTCGAGATGTTCAGGATGACGCCTGCTCCGCTCTCGGCCATATCTTTGCCGAATACCTGGGTCGGCAGCAGCGTGCCGATGAAGTTCAGCTCGAAGACAAAGCGGATCGCCTCGGTCGGCAAATCAAAGAACGACAAATCCGGCGAAGTCGTCGCCTCCTTCTTGTTGCCACCAGCCCCGTTAATCAGTATGTCAATCCTGCCGAGCTCGGATGTGATTTTCTTCTTTGCGGCCTCAAGGCTCTTTTTGTCGAGCACGTTGCACTGCACGGCGATAGCTTTGCCGCGCCCTGAATTGATTTGGTCGGCGACCTTTGCCGCGGCGGCCTCGGCCAAGTCCAGAACGGCTATCTTCGCCCCTGCATCGCCCAATGCCTTTGCCATCGTCCCGCAAAGGACCCCGCCCCCGCCCGTTATCACTATTACTTTGCCTTTAACGTCAAACAAATCACTCATTCTTGTCCTCTTTAGTAAGGATGTAGATTCATTCGTTGCTCGTGACTGCCACGATTCTAAAACAGTTGTCCAGCATCCGTGAGGGTTCTTGTTTGCATAATTCGGATTTTGAACATTCGATATTGTTTAGAATTTCGGATTTCGTGCTTCGTATTTCGGGACAGTAACCCAGTCTTTCGCTGATAACCGGAGCTCCAGAGTTAAGCAATCTACAAATACTGCGGCAGTTTCTTTTGCAGCGGTTTGCGTTTGAATCTCATAAAGACGGGGATTCCGTCCCGGCCGATGGTCACCGGCGCCTGGCCCTGCACCAGCGGACGCAGATAATCCCGCATGGCCTTTGTGATGTGGTTGCCCGCTTCGTTTATGAATTCTCGCGGCACCTTTTTTTCGCCGTTTGCAACGTCTCTCAGCTCGGCCAGCCCGGTTGTGCACTTGTATTTCGGGCCTTTCTCGCGGACGAGCGTCACCATTTTTCCGTTGACGCCTTTGAGGGCGTATTTGACGGCCATTTGCCCGCACATATAGGCCTCTTTGACATCGGCGAGCGAGGCGAAGTGCATTGCGCTTCGCTGATTGGTGCCTAACTTGTTGAAGCGGGCCTTGATTTTGACTTCCTTTTCAATCACGGCCTTTAACATTTCCGCGACGCCGCCAAGCTGAACGTGCCCGAAGCTGTCTTTGGCGAACGCCCCTGAGTCCGCCGTCACGTATTTGCCGTTTTCGTCCTTCAGCCCCTCGCCGGCCGCGATAAATACCCTGCCCAACCGCTTGAGCACTTCCTCGACGTCCTTGACGAATTTATCGAACGAAAAGGCCGCTTCCGGCATGTACACCAAGTGCGGTGCATCTTCGGGCGTCGTCGCCGCCAGCCCTGTCGCCGCCGCTATCCAGCCTGCGTTTCTGCCCATCACCTCCAGAATTGTGCAGGTATCGGTCGTATAAAGCGCCTCGGTATCCCGCCCGGCCTCGGCGGCGCAGGTCGCGACGTATTTGGCTACGCTCGGATAGCCGGGGCAGTGGTCGGTGAAGGCAAGGTCGTTATCGACCGTCTTGGGGATTCCAATGCAGACCAGCTCATATCCGGCGTCTGCGGCCAACTTATTGACCTTGTCGGCCGTGTCCATCGAGTCGTTGCCGCCCGCATAGAAAAAATAGCGGATGTTGTGGGCCTTGAACACGTCGAGCACCCGCTGGAAGTCGGCCTGCGACTGGTCGATTGACTTGAGCTTGTACCTGCACGACCCCATTGCCGCCGCCGGCGTTTGCTTGAGGGCCTCGATGGCCTCGGGCCTCTCAGCCGAGAGGTTGAATAAATCCTCGTTCAAAACGCCCAAAATCCCGTTGGTTGCCCCTATTACCCGTCCAATCTTACCCGATTTGGCCGCCTCCTGTATCACCCCGCAGGCGCTTGAGTTGATTACCGCCGTCGGCCCGCCCGATTGCGCCACAATTGCATTAGGTTTTACGCCCATTCTAAATACTCCCTTACAAGTTCCTATATATCCTGGTAAAATTCACCCAGCGTCGGGCGAATATATACCAGGCCCGTTGAGATTTCAACTGTTTTCGGATTAGGGCCCGCTAACCCGCTAACGCCGTGCTCAGCGCGGTCGAGAGGTATAACCGAAAGTTGTGGATGGACGGACGATGAAAGCGGGGTATCCTTGCAGTTTTGGATAAATGACTGTTCAAACGAAAGGACACACCAGGTGAAGAAGGATACGACACGCAGCGAGGCACCGGCGTCGGCTGAATGGAGAAGAACTGATAGCTGAAGTCATTGGAGGCTGGGCTGACCCATGGACCCCAAGGTGGGATGAAAAGATCAAAACAGCCCGCGAAGCGGCTCATCGGTTGGACCGAAAAAGAACTTATCTACAACATTTGACAATAGCTCTCAAATTGGATCAGTAGGTGTTTTTGAGGAAAATGGGAAAAACAAGAAGCTCTGTAAATTCTTTGCCTACAGAGCTTTATGAACCACGCCCGGCAGGATTCGGACCTGCGACCTACGGATTAGAAATCCGTTGCTCTATCCAACTGAGCTACGGGCGCAACCGCTTGAAAAAGCGGGTGATGGGAATCGAACCCACATGACCAGCTTGGAAGGCTGGGGCTTTACCATTAAGCTACACCCGCATGACAATTCACTGTTGCTTGCCGACGTTCGGCCATTTATACTCTTATTTCGAGCGTCTCTAAGGATGCTAAGAACTCAACCTCAAATAGTCAAGAGAAAACGCAAATGAGTATTGCCGAGATAGCCGCTGCGGCCAAGTCTGCTTCAATCCTGTTAGGGGCGGTCACGACCGAGCGGAAGAATGTGGCATTGGCCGAGGTGGCCGCCGCCCTCAAGGCAAAGAGCGAGCAGATTGTCCTAGCTAACAAGACCGACCTGACCGCCGCCGAGAAGGGCAAGGTGGCCGGGCCGCTGCTAAAACGCCTCAAGTTCGACCAGGGCAAGATAGCCGACGTATGCGCCGGTATTGAAAGCCTCATCAAACTGGATGACCCTGCGGGAAGGATATTAAGCGCAACGGAGCTGGATAAGGGGCTGGAGCTTTGCAAGGTTAGCTGTCCAATCGGGGTCATCGGGGTCGTCTTTGAGTCCCGGCCGGATGCGCTGGTGCAAATCTCGACCCTGTGCCTCAAGAGCGGCGACGCCGTGCTGCTCAAGGGCGGCAGCGAGGCGGCAAATACCAATAGAATCCTGACCGAGGTGATTGCCGAGGCGACCGAAAAGGCAGGGATGCCCAAAGGCTGGATACAACTATTGGAAACCCGCCGGGACGTAGCCGAGATGCTGGCGCAGGATGAGCTTATCGACTTGGTTATCCCCCGCGGCTCAAATCAATTCGTCCGGTACATAATGGACAATACCAATATCCCCGTCCTCGGCCACGCCGAAGGAATATGTCACGTCTATATCGATGGCGATGCGGACCTGGATATGGCGGTAAATATCACGGTTGATTCCAAGTGCCAGTACGTCGCAGTGTGCAACGCCGCCGAGACCCTCCTTGTCGATGGCAGGATTGCGAAAACGTTCCTGCCTAAGGTCAAGGCAGCCCTGGACCGGAAGAATGTGGAGCTTCGCGGCTGCGAACGAACAGCTTCGATAATAAGCGTTAAGCCTGCTACCGACGATGACTGGTCAACCGAGTACTTGGACTACATCCTCTCGATAAAGGTGGTCGATGGTGTCGATGAGGCAATCGGCCATATCAACCGCTACGGCTCAGGCCATACCGACGCGATTGTCACCGCCGACAAGGCCGCAGCCGAAAAGTTTATGAACCTCATCGATTCCGGCAACGTCTTTTGGAACTGCAGCACGCGCTTCAGCGACGGCTTCCGCTACGGCCTCGGCGCCGAAGTCGGCATCAGCACCAGCAAGATCCACGCCCGCGGCCCCGTCGGTCTCGAAGGACTCGTCATCTACAAATACAAGCTCCGAGGCTCAGGCCAAATCGTCGCCGACTACTCCGGCCAATACCCAAAACAATTCACACACAAGAGAATTTACCCAAGCTGAACGGGCACCCGGGTGTTGTTGCTGCGTTGGGGGAGAATGGCTATAATGGCAGGGCGCGATTTGTGCAGCGTGAATCGCGAAGCAGAATACGAGATGCAAGGGTATTATGCGTGATTTTAGCAAGGCCAAACGAATAGTTGTGAAGATCGGCACGAACGTCCTGACGAAGGACGAGGGTATCGACGCCGCCTACGTCCGGCAGGTGGCGGGGCAGATAAGCGAGCTGCTCAAGGGGGGCAGGCAGGTTGTGATCGTCACCTCCGGCGCTATCGGTATGGGCGCGGGCCAATTAGAGCTGCAAGGGAAGGTCAAAGGGATGAAGATGCGGCAGGCCTGCGCGGCCATCGGCCAACCCTTGCTGATGCAGGAATATCGAAAGTCGCTCCTCCAGTATGGCGTGACCGTCGCCCAGGTGCTGCTGACGGCCGAGGTGCTGAACAACAGAAAGACATATCTGAATCTGCGCAACTCCATCGAGACCCTGCTCGACTTGGGCGTGGTCCCGATTCTCAACGAGAACGACAGCGTAAGCACCGCCGAGATCGGCACGGCGTTCGGCGACAACGATAAGCTCAGCGCCCTTGTCGCCAGCAAGATCGACGCGGACCTTCTGATTATGCTCAGTGACATTGACGCGCTCTACGACAGGAATCCGCGGCAATTCCCCGACGCCAGGGCGATACCCGCCGTCTTCGAGATAACCGACGAGATCGTCAGGAACGCCGGCGGAAAGGGCAGCCGATACGCGACCGGCGGAATGAAGACGAAGATCGAGGCCGCCAGGATTGCCTCGAACGCGGGCTGTCGCATCGTCCTGGCCAACGGCAGGGCGAAGGACGTTATCACGCGGATTGTAGCAGGCGAAGAAATCGGCACCATTTTTATGCCGAAACGCAAGCTCTCCAACCGCTCGCGCTGGATTCTTAACAGCGCCCCGGCCGGGACTATACGCATCGACGCCGGCGCAATGCGGGCGCTGCGAAATCATAAGAGCCTGCTGCCGAGCGGCATAATATCGGTCGAAGGCTCATTCGAGGCCGGGGACGTTGTTATGCTGAACGACAACGCCAAGGCGGTGACCAACCTCGGTAGCTTGCAGTTAAAGGCCCTG
>Ga0299915_10001856_pt1 | contig 15488 bp, 17 predicted proteins | sample RVTome_13_FD_200263 | JGI IMG/M metagenome (GOLD analysis project Ga0299915, IMG submission 200263) | Soil microbial communities from uranium-contaminated site in the Upper Colorado River Basin, Wyoming, United States - RVT92D227 (version 2) ... | reverse complement strand
CCTACATGACCGCCGACATCGGCGCCCACCACAACCGCTCCTGGACGATCACCGTGGACATGGCCGAAGGCCGGGAGTCGGTGGAAGGCCGGGCCAAGATCGTGGTCTATCTGCAGCACATCCGGCCCCTGTTCGATACCTGGTGCATCTGCCGGCTGTTCTGGGGGGAGCTGGACATCACGCCGGAGGAGATCGTCGAGTCGCTCAATCGTATCACCGGCTGGGGGGTGGGCGTGGAGGAGGTCCTGCGGACCTCGGAGATGATCTGGAACCTGAACCGCTGTCATTACCTGGAGAGGAACCGGGCCGACGGCCGGACCTTCGACTATCCGCCGGCGCGTTCCTGGGAGGACAAGATCCCCTCGGGCCCGGGCAAGGGCAAGGGTTTGAGCCGGGAGCAGGTGGAGCAGATGCTGGACGAGTACTACGTCGCCCGGGGCTGGGACCGCCGCGGCAACCCGACCCGGGAGGTGCTGGAGGACCTTGGGTTGAAAGAAGCCGCCGACAACTTGGAGAATATCGGGCTGCTGGGAGAGCCCATTCCCGGAGGCATCCCCAAAGTTCGCGGGGAGAAATACAAGCCCAAGGCCTTCTGATTTGACGGGAAAAGATACGATGATCATTTTTCTAAGAGCGGGCAGCGAGCTGCGCTTGAAGCTCAAGCCGGACGTGGATTATTACACGCGGCGCGTCGAAACCGAGGAGGGGAAGACACTGCGGGAGATCCTGCGCCAGATCGGCCTGGACCCCGCCTTCGTGGCCTTCGCCTACTCGGAAGGGAAGCTGCGCAACCTTGATTACATTCCCCAAGAGGGACAGAGCATCACCCTGCAGCCGCCCGTATCCGGCGGGTAGGGATGGCCGGGGTGAAGAATAGAGCCGCGCCGCCTATCGCGAGAAACGAGAGGCGAGTGGTGTGTTAGGATAAAGGAACAGATAGGGCACATGGCCGAGAAAGAAAAGGAACGATACCTCCGACAGCTCAACCTGGAGGAATGGGACCAGGCCAAGCTCAAGTCAGCCAGGGTATTTGTGGCGGGCGTAGGGGGGCTGGGCAGCGCTGCTTCCCTCTATTTGGCCGCCGCGGGCGTGGGCCTTCTCCGGTTGTGCGACCCAGACCGGGTGGAACTCTCCGACCTGAACCGCCAGGTCCTTTATTCTGATAGATCTTTGGGTAGGCCCAAGGTCGAAGAAGCCCGGAATACGCTGGCCGCTCTCAATCGTGAGATCAAGATCGAAGCGCTGGCCGAAAAGATTGGCGAGCACAATATCGAACAACTGGCCGCCGGCTGCGACCTCATGGTAGACGGCCTGGATAATTTGGAAACGCGGTTCGTCCTGAACAATTATTCCGTCCGGAATGGAATTCCTTATATCTTTGGCGCCATTTATGGCTGGACGGGCATGGCTTCCCTCATCCATCCGCCCCGGACCGGCTGTTTGGCCTGCCTGATGCCCTCTCTTCCGCCGGCCGTCGGTCCGATTCCGGTAGCCGGTTTTATTCCGGGGACGATCGGGCTCATCCAGGCGGCCGAAGTCTGCAAGCACTTGATGGGCCTACCAGGCACTCTGGCCGGCCGTCTCCTTATCTACGACAGCCGGGCTCTGACCTTTGACCTAGTCGATTGGGAAAAGAACCCTCTCTGCTCTGTTTGCGGAGGGTAGAGCAGCGCACGACAACGCGATTTTTTTGGCTGGCGGCTTATTGAGAGGGATTTCCCAGGTCGAATAGGCCGTTCGTCCAGTCGACGCGGATGCGCCCGTGGCGCCAGGCATCGCAGCCCAGGGTGCCGTCAAGCTTTATAAAAACCGCCCCCTTCTGAGGAGCGGTGCCGACTTCCTGCAATTTCACGGTGCTTTTTCCGATCTTCAGCGTCAAATCGGGGATGACCGCCGATACGATACGTTCGAATCCGCCCGCTGAGCCGATGGTTTTCTTTTTCATCTTGACATTGTCCACCTGGACCTTGGCCAGGAAGTTCTCTGAAATAGAGGTTCTCCTCGATCCGGTATCCAAGCCAAAATGCAGTTTCACTCCGGACTGATCAGTCAGGCTGACAACAGGATACCCCAGCCAGAAAAAATTCCGCTCCGAATCGTTCGCCTTCCGCGGCTGGCGGATGGTTGTGGTATTTTTTTGATAGTCGATCTCGAGGTCCAAATGCCGGATCGCATTCCAGCCGATAAGACCTTCGATTTTCATTACCCGGAAGATTCCCAGCACCTTCAATTCCAGGTCCTTTTTATCTATGATGATCACCGGATGATTGGCGATAACGATCCCGCCAATTTTTAGCTCTTGGATAACGGCGGGTTGTACGGAAATCCTCTTGCTGGTGGCCGTTCCCGCCTCGCCCTGGCCGTCACCGACGGGCATTACCTTACACGCTTCGGCCACATCCGAGGCAATCGCGCTCAGGCCCGCTCCGGTGTCGATCCAGAACTTTTTCTTTGTTCCGTTGACCATAACCTCCACAATCGGGCTGCCGGTAGAGCTCCATTGGCAGGGCATGACACACGCTGCGTCGGGGAAACGGTATGTTTCCTGCCCCGCGCGACCGAAGGCCATGACCAGATTCCGGTTGCCGTCCCCCTTGTCTTCTGGTTTATCCGTCCCGGCCTCCAGGATATTCTTCCATTGCGACTGGAAAAGCCACAGGGAATGAAGGATATCCAGGGCCTGTCTACGGAGGCGGGCATCTTGGGAGGAGGCCAAAAGATCTTTGAAAGTGTTCTCCGCTTCATCCATATCCCCCCTGGTCACGGCGGCCAGGGCCTCAGCGAATTTGCGGAAATCCGGGGGCAGGGCCGTGTTCTGCATCAGCCCGAAATCGAGGTTTTCCAGCGCTCGCCAATACGCCTCCGGACCATCCTCCTTTTGGCCGGTATGGGACAGGCCGGTCTGCCCCGCCACGGCCAGGGACTTGGCCATACAAGCGGAGATGCACAAGAGAATCACAACTGATAAAAAGAAACCACGGGTCCTTGTCGTCATCATCAAATCGCTCCTTAGAGGTGATACTGACCAATGCATGTTTCACATAATGCCGCCCGACGGGTGCTTGGGACGGATGATCTCATCGACGAAAGGGTTATAGCACAGGACAAAAAATGAGTCAAAAAACGTTGAATTTCGTTTTAAAGAACTTGCAACATAGGAAAGTTCGTTTAGCGCTTCCCTAATCAGCTTTCCGGGCTTCGCTTCTCAAAGGTCCGATGAAAATATGGGCTCCTTTATCCTTCTTTGAGTTTAAAAGTTTTGGCGCTGATGAAGGAGCAGATGACCAGAAACCCTATGACCACGGCCAAGCTGACCCATTCCTCTTTCAAGCCCTGGCCTCGGAGCATAATATCCTGCATGAGTTTTATGAAGTGATAGACAGGGCTTCCCTTGGCTATAGTCTGAAGGAACTTGGGCAGAATAAAAATAGGGATAAAGGCCCCGCTGAGGAAAGAGAGGGGAGTAAAAAAGACGTTGGCCAGAGCAATGGCCGATTCATGGGTCTTGGAAAAGCCGGCGATCAGGCCCCCAAAAGAGATCATGGACAGGATGCCGATGAGGATGACCAGGACAAGGCTGGCCGGATTGCCTTTAATGGGAACGGTATAGAAAATCTTAGCCAGGACGAAGAGAAGAACGGACTGGCCCAGAATGATGAAGAAGCGCTGCGTCAACAGCCCGTAAATGTAAGTCCGGGCCGGAATAGGAGTGAGTCCCATTCGCTTCAGGATCCCCGATTCGCGATAGGAGGCCAGCACAACGCCCACCCCGAACAATGAGTTGGAGAAGGCGACGATGGAAATGAGCATGGGGATCAGGTAAGAAAAATAATCTTTTTGCTTTCCCCAGATGCTGCCGAAAAGGAAGAGGAGGAAGAGGGGGAAAAGAAAAGTGAAAAAGACAGCGGTCTTCTCCCGGAAAAAAAGTTTCATTTCGATCATAGAGATCTTAAACCATTTCTTCATTCCATCTTCCTCCCGGTTAAAGACACAAAGATATCATCCAGGGTGGCATCGATGACCCTCAGCCCCTTAAGCTCCAGGCCTTGCTCTTGGCAGAGAGACAGGATCTGAGCCAGGACAGGCTGGGGATGAGCGGTGAACAGGATGTATTCGGCGTTCCTTTCTTCGATGGTTTTAACGTAAGGATTCCGGCGAAGGGTATCCACATCGATCTTTCTTCCCAGAGAGAATTCGATCTTCTTGTCGGCCTCCAGCTTGCGGACAAGCTCCCGGGGGCTGTCCAGGGCAATGATTTCTCCCCGGTCGATGATGGCCACCCGATGGCAGAGCTTCTCCGCTTCTTCCATGTAGTGGGTGGTCAGCACGGTGGTCTTTCCTGACTTCTGCCCTTCTTCGATGATGGCCCACAGGTCGCGGCGGGCGTTGGGGTCCAGGCCGGTGGTCGGCTCATCCAGAAAGAGAATCTGGGGGTCATTGACCAGGGCCAGAGCTACGGACAATCTCTGGTGCTCCCCGCCCGAGAGATTCTTGACCGCGGATTTCTTTCTATCGCTCAAAGAAAACATGTCCAGCAGCTTTTTAGCCTCGACTTTCCTGCGGTAAAGTCCGGCGAAAAAGAGCAGAGCTTCTTCAACTTTGATGTTGGGAAAGATGGCGGTCTTTTGAAGCTGGATGCCGATCATTTCCTTGAATTCTTTTTGCCCCTGGGCGGGGTCGAAGCCATTGACCCGCACCAGGCCGTCATCCTTTGTCCTGAAACCTTCCATGATCTCGATGGTTGTCGTTTTCCCCGCCCCGTTGGGGCCGACGATCCCGAAGATCTCGCCTTTTTCGATCTCGAATGAGATATTCTTGACGGCTTCGATGTCCCCGTAGCGTTTCTTCAGGTTTTGGACGGTGATAATGGCCATAGCTTTCTCCGCGTGGCGATCATGGCTAATGATTATACGATTATTTTCCTATTTTTAATCTTCCTCTTTTTGTTTTCTGAGCTTTCCCTCTCGGGTCAGCCTATCGAAGACGCTTTTGGAATTCATGGTTATCTCCGACTATCATCAGGCAATCTTTGCTGATGTCTTTTAAGAAATAGTTCTTCTTCCTTTTATCGAAGAATTCCTCATCTCCGGCCAAGTGATAGTTGATTTCCCGCCCGATACTGGCCTCAACCTTCTGCACGGATCGAGAGAGCGATTCTTCATGGGGATCGCCAATGATATAGAGGTCGATATCGGAATCGGATTTAAGGCCGCTCTTGGCATAAGAACCGAACAGAAAGGCGTAGGTGATTCCGTCGACCCTTCTCAATTCCTTCTTCAAAACGGCCTCAACGCCGATCGTTTTTCGGACAATTGATCGGACTTCCCTGAGCAATGTGAAACGGGTGTTCAGACTATAGATATTCAGGTTGGCCTTTTTCTTGAAGAGGAGAAAATCGGTTTTAACCAGACGATTGACTTCCCGCTGAGCCGTACCAGCGGAGGTCCCCACAGTCCGGGCGATCTCGCTCAGGTGGCATTCCTTTCTAGGATTATAGACGAACAAGAGGATGATTTTTTGTCGAATCCGAGATTTTCCGAGCAATTCGATCAAGGCTTATTGGACTCCTTGAGTAAATAATTACTCAAAGTTGAGTAAATTGCAAGCCCATAAATAATCTACCAAACGACAAGAAAGTTCCTGTCTTCTTTTGTCTTTATCTCCTTACAGTCCACTTTTATAGACCAAAAGCGTTTATTCAAGAGTCTGTTCCCATCACTTTACTGTTCATTAGGCCATAAATCTTTTGGAAATATTATGTATTTGAATTATTGTAAAGAATATCATAGATAAAGAAAGCGCCTATAAATACGATCCTTCTTCCAGTAGAATAAGCGAAAGAGAAGAGTATCATGAGCGGAGAGGATTTTTCTGGATTTTCCAAGGACACGGTGCGTTTTTTTGCTGAGCTGCGCCGGAACAACAACAGGGATTGGTTCGAAGCACATCGGGAGACCTATGAAATGGCGGTTATGGAGCCATCCCGGGCCTTCGTTTCCGCCATGGGCGCGCGGCTGCGGGCCATTTCTCCACGGATTATTGCCGTTCCCAAAGTCAACAAGTCAATTTTCAGGCTGAACAGGGACACCCGTTTTAGCCTTGACCCCTCCCCCTATAAGACAAACCTGGGCATCTATTTTTGGGAAGGGAGCCCATCGCGGATGGCGGCCTCGGGCTTCTACTTTCATCTCGAGCCGCCCAACATGATGCTGGGGGCGGGGGTTTATATGATACCGGCCCAATTGCTGGCCTGCTACCGGCAGGCCGCGGCGGACCCCAAGAAGGGAAAAGAGTTGGGTCGGATCGTGGCCATGATTGCCCGGCTTAAAGGGTTCACTTTGGGAGGAAAGCACTACAAACGGGTTCCGGCCGAGTTTGATCCTTCTCACCCCAATGCCGAACTGCTGAAGCACACCGGGTTGTACGCCGGCTTTGAAACCCGGATCCCGCCCGAGCTCTATTCCGCCCGGCTCCTGGACTATTGTTTTCAGCGATTCAAAGCCGCTTCCCCCCTCCATCGTTGGCTGGTCATGAACCTTTGGGGCTGAACTGAGCCTTCAGACTGGGGGGTTCGTTAATGAGGGCCTCAACGCATGCTATCTGGCTTTTTTGGCCGCGTCATATCGTTTGACGGCGGCTTGCTGGGCCCAGGCTGGACACATTGCCGCCAGGAACATAAACGCGGCGGCAACGGCATTGAACGCGGTTTTTTGGCGCATATCTTTCCTCCTTGACATAATGTTTCAACAGTCATAAAACGCAGAAACGCGGCGCAATGTTGCAGGTTTATTGACTTATCCCCTGGTATCGGCTATTTTTTAGGCTGACGTTCAAGGAATTTCCATGCCGGACAGCGACAAAGAAGACTTGCCCTACAAGCACATCGCCGTAGAGGGCGTGATGAAGTCCGGTAAGACGACGCTGGCCAACCTCCTCGCCCAGAGGCTCGGCGGCCGGGTCGTCTATGACAAGACGGACAATCCCTACCTGAGTGATTTCTACGAGGAGAAGGAGGGCTCGGCCCTGCTCAGCCAGCTCGTTTTCCTGGTCAACCGCTACCACCAGCAGGTCAAGCTGGCCCAGCGGGACCTTTTCGAGGAGCGCCTCATCTGCGACTACCTTTTCGAGAAAGACAAAATTTACGCCTACCAGGCCCTGACCGACGACGAGCTTATCGTCTATGACCGCATCTACGGCATCCTGGCCGAGAGGGTGCCCAAGCCGGACCTGGTCCTCTATCTCCAGATCTCGTTGCCCACCCTCCACCGCCGGATCGCCCGGGAGGGCAGTTCCCTGGAAAAGAACATATCGGAGAGATATTTGGAGGACCTCATCGAGGCCTTCGATTATTTCTTCTTCAACTACCAGCAGTCGCCCCTGCTGGTGATCAAAGCTGACACGCTGAATTTCGGCCGCGAAGAGGACCTGGCCGAGATCGTCCACCAGGTCCGGCACATGAGCTCGGGCCAGCTCTACTACGTGCCGCTGAGCGACTCTCAAGGAGCCGGCCGGAAAAAATGAAAAAATAAGACTTTACCTCAATCCCGGTGTCAAGACGGGATGGGGAGAAAGGAATATCATGACGAACGAAAAAATCACAAGAATCACGGTCCCCGAGCTGCAGGCCCGGAAGGAGGGCGGGCCGAAGATCACGGCCCTGACCGCCTACGATTTCCCCACGGCCCAGGTGCTGGACGAGGCGGGCCTGGACCTCATCCTGGTGGGCGACTCCCTGGGCATGGTGGTCCTCGGCTACCCGAACACCGTTCCGGTGACCATGGAGGAGATGCTCCACCATACCCGGGCCGTCTCCCGCGCCGTGCGGCGGGCGCTGGTCATCGGCGACATGCCTTATTTTTCCTTCCACCTGTCCCATGAGGAAACCATCCGCAACGCCTCCCGCTTCCTCAAGGAGGCGGGCGCGGGCGGGGTCAAAATCGAGGGGGCCGGCCGGAAGCGGCTGAAGCTCATCGAAGCCATGGTCGAGGCCGAGATTCCGGTCCTGGGCCATGTCGGCCTGACCCCCCAGTCCATCCACCACCTGGGCCAGTTCAAGGTCCGGGGCAAGAACCGGGAGGAGGCCCGCCGCATCCTGGACGACGCCCTCAACCTGGAAAAGGCCGGCGTCTTCGGCGTGGTCCTGGAATGCATGCCCCTGGAGCTGGCCCGCCTGGTCACGGACCGGCTCCATGTTCCCACCATCGGCATCGGCGCCGGGCCCCATTGCGACGGCCAGATCCTGGTCTTCCACGACCTGACGGGATTCACCCCCGGCTATCTGCCCAAGTTCGTCAAGAAATATCTCGACCTTTACGGCCTCCTCCAGCGGGCGGTGAAGAGCTATGCGGATGACGTCCGGCGCGGGGAATTTCCAGGAGACGCCCATTCCTACCATTTGGCCGAAGGGGAGAGGGGAGCGATAGCCGCGCTCGGCCGACCGACCAAGGCGGCCAACCGGCGTCGGGCCGGGGCCGGCCGGGTCCGGGCCAAGTGAGCAGACGTCCATGAGGATCATCACTTCCCTGCGGCAGATGAAAGTGGCCTCGGCCCGGTTCAGGGCCGCCGGGCAGACTATCGGCTTGGTCCCGACCATGGGCTACCTTCACCAGGGGCATCTCAGCTTGGTGCGGGCCTCCAAAAAGACCACCGATGCGACCGTGGTCAGCATCTTCGTCAACCCCACCCAATTCGGCCCCCGGGAGGACCTGGCCAAATACCCGCGCGATTTTGCCCGCGACGCCCGGATGCTTCGGGCCGAGGGCGCAGACATCCTCTTCATCCCCCGCGCCGCAGATATGTATCCGCCCGGCTATAAGACCTATGTCGAGGTCCATGAGCTGCAGAACAAACTGTGCGGCCGGTCCAGGCCTATTCATTTCCGGGGAGTGTGCACCGTCGTCCTCAAGCTGTTCAACACCGTCCGGCCGGATAAGGCCTTTTTCGGGCAAAAGGACGCCCAACAGGCGATCATCATCCGCCGGATGGTTCAAGACCTCGACCTGGACGTAAAAGTCGAGGTAAAGCCCATCATCCGCGACGCGGACGGACTAGCCCTCAGCTCGCGCAACGCTTACATCAAGCCTGAGGAGAGGAAGGCGGCCCTGGTTTTGACCAGAAGCCTAAAAGAGGCTAAAATGATGGTGGATCAGGGCCAAAGGAAAACAGCCGTCCTCATCGGCCGGATCCGGTCTCGCCTGCAGGACGAACCATTGGCCCGAGTCGATTATGTGGCCGTCGTGGACCCTGAGGAATTGGAGCCGCTGTCCCTGGTCAAGGACGGGGCGCTCATCGCCTTAGCCGTGTTTATCGGCCGGACGCGTCTCATCGACAACGTGACGGTCAGGATCAAGGCCAAAACAAAAGCCAAGGCGGAGAGGAAAGGCGCCCTCAGCCTTAAGAGGTGAGAGTCTATGAAAAGGATCATACTCCGAGCAAAGATTCACAAAGCCGTTGTCACCGAGTCCAACCTGGATTATGAAGGAAGCCTGGCGCTGGACGGCAACCTGATGAAGGCCGCCGAAATGATCCCCTTCGAGCAGGTTCATGTCTATAATGTGTCGAACGGCGAAAGGTTTTCCACCTACCTGATCAAGGCCAAAGAGGGGTCCGGCACGGTGGGCGTTTATGGCGCCGCTGCTCATAGGGCCGGCCCGGGCGACAAGCTGATCATCGTTACCTATGTCCTCCTCGACGATGAGGAGATCGAATTCTTTACACCCAAGATCCTCATCCTGGATGAACGGAATAGAATCAAGGAAAACCGCTAGATGGGAAAAGGCATTTTTTATCGAGGGGGAGAAGGACGATGAAAATAAAAATCTGGACAGGCATCATCCTTTTGGGGCTGGCCGCCTGCGCAGTGCCGCCCAAGCCGGAAGTGCAGAACGTCTCGGGAGATTACAATATCTACTTCGGCCAAGGCAGCGATTTTCTCAAGCAGAAGCAGTATGACCGGGCCATTGAGTCGCTGACCAAGGCTGTCGCTCTCAAGCCCGAGGCCTCCCGCGCCCAAAACCTTCTGGGCATAGCCTATTTCCTACAGGAAAACTTTAAAAAAGCTGAGGAAATGTTCTTGAAGGTCATCGCTCTGGAAAAGGATTTTCCAGCCGCCTACATCAACCTGGGCAATGTCTATTTCATGATGGGCCAGGTCGATAAAGCTGAGGCGGCTTTCAAAAGGACTTTGTCCATTGCCCCACAATCCGTATCGGCTTTCTACAGCCTGGGCAGCCTGTTGTTGAGCCAGGGGCGATACGAGCAGGGGATGGCCTATCTGGCTCAAGGCGTCGCCCTGGATCCCGATTACCTCGACCGGCAGAAGAATTTCACGGTCAGCATTGCCGTGGCCGGACTCAGCTCACCCGACAATTTTTTCGCCTGGGCCAGGGTTTATGCCGGGCAGGGGAACGCGGCCAAAGCGGCCCAATACCTGGAGAAGGCCCGTAACGCGGGCTTTAAAGACTGGAACCGCCTGGAGACCGAAAAGGATTTCGAGAAGGTTCTGGAGGACCCGGAAATAAAGAGATTTCGGAAAACGGACTGAATCAGGCCGGGAGAGGGGCGGGGCTGAGCTCCGGGGCGGGACGACTCGGCTAGGCCCGCTAAGCGGTTTTATTGTTACCAGGCTCTTTTTTCCTTCGGTGACGGATATATTCCACAATCCCCGGCACCAGCGAGACGAGAATAATGGCCATGATGACCAGGCTGAAGTTTTTCTTGACGAAGGGGATGTTGCCGAAGAAGTAACCGGCCAGGACGAAGAGGGCCACCCAGGCCACTCCGCCGATGACGTTGAAACTGATGAACCGCCAGTATGTCATCCGCCCGACGCCGGCCACGAAGGGGGCGAAGGTGCGGATGATGGGCACGAATCGGGCGATGATGATGGTCTGGCCGCCGTATTTTTCGTAGAAGGCGTGAGTCCTGTCCAGATACTTCTTTTTAAAGAAGGGGGTCTTCTCCTTGTGGAAGACCTTGGGCCCGACATAGTGACCGATCCAGTAATTGACCGTGTCGCCCAAAATGGCCGCCGCGGCCAGGAGGAGGAGCAGCCAGGCCAGCTTGAGCTGGCCGGCGGCGGCGAAGGCGCCCGCGGCGAAGAGCAGCGAATCACCCGGCAGGAAAGGCGTCACCACCAGGCCCGTTTCGCAGAAGATGATGGTGAACAGAACGGCGTAGATCCAATTGTGATACTGCTGGATGAGGTGGCCCAGGTGCGTGTCCAAGTGGAGGACGAAATCGATGACCTGCTTGATGAATTCCATCGCTTCTCCTGAGGCCTGCGCTCCGGCCGGAAATCGGGCCAGCCGGCTATTTGGCGGCCCAAACTTTGAGGCGGTCGTACTCCACCTCGCCGCACATGACGTCTTTCGTTTCCGTGTTGAAAAAGGTGGGCGTCCGGAGCTGGCCGCCGCACTTGGGCGCCAGGATGTCGCGGTAGGAGCGCATCAGGTCGGCGTTCTTCTCGTTATGCCAGACCTCCAGTTTCTCGAAGACAATGCCTTCTTCTTTTTCCAGCCTCTCCACCAGCGGCATCATCCGCCGGCAATGAGGGCATTCCCGGGCGTGAAACATAATGAGTTGGGCCATGTCTATCTCCTGACGAAGAGTCCACACCAGCACTCGCCCTTGGCCACCCCTTTGTATGTCTCGTGCACCAGGAAATTGCAGGGGCAGACGATCTTGAGGTCTTCGGAAAAATCCTTGGTGCGCAGACGGCAGGGGCAGTATTTCAGTCCGTGGTTTGACTCGTTATCGAAGATTCCCTCCAGGAGCAGGTCCACCTTTTCCCGGTCGGAATTGACTTGGAACTCGTTCTTGGCGGTGAAGGCTTCTATGGCCCGGCGGAACGTTTCTTTGGCGAAGGGCGCGTCGTTGGGGAGGCAAACCCGGCCGGCCTCCGCCGCCGAGATTTCGATATAGGCGTTCTTGACATTGCAGGTCGGACAGACCTCGGGAGGGTAGAAGCCGTAGTGGATATCGTTGCAAACAAAGCAACGCCAGTATCTTTTGGCGGCCACGGTCTTTAATCCAAGCTGTAGTTGGGAGCTTCCCGGATGATGGCCACGTCGTGGACGTGGCTCTCCTTGAGGCCGGCCGGAGAGATGCGGATGAAGCGGGCCTTGGCCTGAAGCTCCTCGATGGACCGGCAGCCGGCGTAGCCCATGCCCGCCTTGAGCCCGCCGACCATGATCTGCACGACCTGGGCCACGTTGCCCTTGGTAGGCACCCGGCCGACGATGCCCTCCGGCACCAGTTTGCTCTCGCTCAAGGGATTATCCTGGAAATAGCGGTCCCGGCTGCCTTCCCGCATGGCCTCCAGCGAGCCCATGCCCCGGTAGGTCTTGTAGGAGCGGCCTTGGAACATCTCGACCTCGCCCGGCGATTCTTCGGCTCCGGCCAGGAGGTTTCCCAGCATGACCGTGCTGGCGCCGGCGGCAATGGCCTTGGTGATGTCTCCGGAATACTTGATCCCTCCATCGGCGATGACCGGAATGCCTTTCTCTTTGGCCACGGCATAAACGTCGGCCACGGCCGTGATCTGGGGAACGCCCGCCCCGGATACGATCCGGGTGGTGCAGATCGAGCCCGGCCCGACACCGACCTTGACCGCGTCCAGGCCCAGGGCAATGAGGTCACGGGCCGCCTCGGCCGTGCCGATATTGCCGGCCACAAGCTCTTGCTCGGGAAACTCTTTTTTCAGGAGCTTGACCCGGTCCAGGATCCTCTGTTGGTGGCCGTGGGCCGTGTCCAGGACCAGGACATCGGCTTTGGCCGCGATCAGGGCCCTGGCCCGGTCGAGGATGTCGTCGCCCACGCCGATGGCCGCCCCCACCCGCAGCCGGCCCAGGCTGTCCTTGGCCGCCTGGGGATACTGGATGCGCTTAAGGATATCCTTGTAGGTGATCAGCCCCTTAAGATGCCCCTGCTTGTCCACCATGAGCAGCTTTTCCACTTTGTGCTCGTGGAACAGCTTTTCCGCCTGTTCCAGCGACGTGCCCAGCGGCACGGTCACCAGGTCCCGGGTCATGACTTCTTCCACGGCCAGATGGTCGCGGGTCTCGAAGCGTATGTCGCGGTTGGTCAAGATGCCCACCAGGCGGTTGTTCTCGTCGGTGATGGGCAGGCCGGAAATGCGGTATTTGGCCATCATCTCCTTGGCCCTGGAGATCTTATCGCCCGGCCGGATGGTGATGGGATCCACCACCATGCCGCTCTCGTGGCGCTTGACTTTGTCCACCTCTTCGGCCTGGAGGTCAAGGGGCATATTGCGGTGGATGACGCCCAGGCCGCCCTGCTGGGCCAAGGCGATGGCCATCTTGGATTCCGTCACAGTGTCCATGGCCGCGCTGACAATGGGGATGTTGAGCCGGATGCGGCGGGTCAACTGGGTGGACACGTCGGCCAGGGCGGGGAGGACGTCGGAGCGGGCCGGCAGGATGAGGACATCGTCGAAGGTCAGGCCTTCCTTGAGCATGGCGTCGAGCATGGCTTCCCCCCTTATCGGTGTCTTTTTTTACTGGGGATGAGGGAGCGCGCCTCCTTCATCCTCAGACCTTGACCATGGGCCGGAGCGCGCTCGGGTTGTTGGTACAAGAGCGGTTGCTGCCGGCGCTCGGGCAACTCCTGCTCGGTCACCGGCTGCAGCAGGAACAGGTAGCGGATGACCTCCTCTTCGATTCTGTCCATCATGGCCTGGAACATATCAAAGCTTTCCTTCTTGTATTCGACCAACGGGTCGCGCTGGCCGTAGCCCCGCAGTCCGATCCCCTCCTTGAGGTAGTCCATCCCCAAGAGGTGGTCCTTCCACTGGGTGTCGATGACCTGGAGCATGATGACCCGCTCGAACTCCCGCATCTGCGGCGCCCCCAACAGCCGCTCTTTCTCTTCGTACATCTCGGTCAGACGCTTCAGCGTCTTTTCCCGCAGCTCATCGTAGATGATGGCCTCCCAGTCAAGGCCCAGAGCGTCGAGGTCAAGGCCGAACTGGGCCAGGATGGCCTTCTTCAAGGCGTCCAGCTCCCAGTCTTCGGGCGACTTGTCCTTGTGGGCGTGGCCTTCCAGGTACCAATCCAGGAGCGTCTTGATCAGCGCCAGGATGTCCTCCCGCAGGTCCTTGCCCTGCAGGATCTCATGGCGCTGGCTGTAAACAGACGTCCGCTGCTTGTTCATCACGTCGTCGTATTCCAGGAGGTGTTTGCGGATGGTGAAGTTCTGGCCCTCGACCTGCTTCTGGGCCCGCTCGATGGCCCGGGACACGATCTTGTGCTCGATGGGCACGCCCTGGCCCATGCCGATGCGGGCCATCAGGCCGGAGATGCGTTCGCTGCCGAAAATGCGCATCAGGTCGTCTTCCAGGGATAGATAAAAGCGCGAGGAGCCCGGATCGCCCTGCCGGCCGGCCCGGCCGCGGAGCTGGTTGTCGATGCGGCGGGCCTCATGGCGCTCGGTGCCGATAATGTGGAGGCCGGTTTGGCTGATGACCTGTTCATGCTCCCGGCGGGTCGTCTCCAGGCCGGCATTCATGGCCCGCTCCCAGTCTTGGGGCGTGGCCTTGGCCGGGTCCAGGCCGGCCTTGCGCAACTGCTCCCGGGCCAGGAAGTCCGGGTTGCCGCCCAGCAGGATGTCCACGCCGCGGCCGGCCATGTTGGTGGCGATGGTCACTGCGCCGACGCGGCCGGCTTGGGCGATGATGGTGGCCTCCTGCTCATGGTATTTGGCGTTAAGGACGACGTGCTTGATTCCCCGCTTGCGCAACAGGGCGCTTAAACTCTCCGACTTTTCGATGGACACCGTACCCACCAGCACCGGCCGGCCCTTCTGGTTGTTTTCGACGATCTCCTCCAGGGCGGCCTGCCATTTCTCCTTGCCGGTGCGGTAGATGAGGTCCGCGTATTCGTAGCGGATGAGGGTCTTGTTGGTGGGGATTTCGATGACCGGCAGCCCGTAGATGGTCTGGAACTCGGTCTCTTCGGTCTTGGCCGTGCCGGTCATGCCGGCCAGCTTCTTGTACATACGGAAGTAGTTCTGGAAGGTGATGGAAGCCAGGGTCTGGTACTCTTCCTCGATGCGGACGTTCTCCTTGGCCTCCAGGGCCTGGTGCAGGCCGTCGCTGTATCGGCGGCCGGGCATCAGGCGGCCGGTGAACTCGTCGACGATGATGACTTTGCCCTCCTTGACCATGTAGTCCACGTCCCGCTTGAAAAGATAATGGGCCTTGAGCGATTGGTTGATGTGATGGATGAGCTCCATGTGCTTCAGGTCGTAGAGGTTGGATACGCCCAGGAATTTCTCCGATTCTTCCGCCCCGTCCTCGATGAGAGACACGGTCCGGCTCTTTTCGTCCACCTTGAAGTGCTTATCGCGGTGGAAGCGGCGGACCAGTTTATCGACCCGGTAATAGAGGGAAGTGGACTCCTCGGTCGGGCCGGAGATGATGAGCGGGGTGCGGGCCTCGTCGATGAGGATGCTGTCCACTTCGTCCACGA
>Ga0299915_10001855_pt1 | contig 15493 bp, 11 predicted proteins | sample RVTome_13_FD_200263 | JGI IMG/M metagenome (GOLD analysis project Ga0299915, IMG submission 200263) | Soil microbial communities from uranium-contaminated site in the Upper Colorado River Basin, Wyoming, United States - RVT92D227 (version 2) ... | reverse complement strand
CAACGAGTACACGCAGCGAGGGGCGATCTACGCCCTGGGGCGCATGGGCACGGCCTCGATCTCCGCCGTGCCGCGTCTCGTCGAGTGCCTGCAATCCCACAAGGACGCCGATACGCGCGAGAAGGCGGCGGAAGCCCTCGGTAAGATCGGACCCAAGACCGCCAGCTCCGCCGTGCCGGCTCTCATCAAGGCGGCCGGGGACGACAAGTGGCCCAAGGTTCGCAGGGCGTCGCTGTCGGCGCTGGGCGAGATGGGACCGGCGGCGCGCGAGGCGATTCCCGTGCTGCGAGCGGCGCTTCGGGACCCCGACAGTTGGATCAGCCTCGATGCTCGCAACGCACTGTTCCGCGTGGACCCGAGCTCGCGCGAGGAGGTAGCCTCGATCTCCGACTCGTCCCGTCCGGAGCAGAAGGGAAGCCTGCTCGACGACCTCTCGCAGCTACAGTCGACTCTCCCTAAGCGCATCTCCGAGGCATTCGAGCTGATCATCTACGATCAGTTCGCGATGGTGACGGCGCCCTATGCCGAGAGCAAGAACGGCCGCGGCCAGTTCACCTACAAGGCAGGGACGGTGACCGGGCCGCAGGACGCGATTGGCGTCCAGGACTGCACGAAGAAGATCGCGCTCTCGAGCGTCGATTTCTCGCTCGTGCCCAAGCTCGTCAAGCAGGCGCCGGGATTGCTCGGCGCGCCGTCAGGAAAGGTCACGCACGTCTTGCTGAGCGGCGGCGTGTTCTGCAAGACGATCGGCTGGTTCATCTACGTCGAGAACGCGGGCTTCGTCGAGTTCAAGCTCGACGGCAAGGTCGACAAGATCCGAAAGATGTGACGCGCCTGGAGCGGCGCGCGTTTTAGGGTAGCTCGGTCGAATACACGCTCCCGCCGGCGGTTCCGGCATACAAACGCGCCGGACTGCCTCCCGCGATCGCGAGCGCGCGAACGTCGGTGTGGACCAGGCCATTGAGGAGTGCTGTCCACGTCGCGCCGCCATCCGTGCTGCGAAACACACCGTGGAAGGTCCCGGCGAAGGCCTGGCCGTCTCGCGACACCGCGATCGCCGCGACATCGTTTTCTTTGAGTCCCTGGGTCACCGCACTCCACGTCTCACCGTTGTCGGTGCTGCGGAAGAGGCCCTTCTCGGTCGCGGCGAACACGCGCTCCGGCTTGGTCGGATCCACGGCGAGGTCCTGGATCTCTCCCGGACGCACGAGACGCCAGCTCTTGCCGCCGTCGGTGGTGCGGAAGATGCCGTCCTTGCCGCCAACGGCGAACACGTTCCCCGGGGCGGCGGAGCGCAGGAGCGTCACGCTTTGGCTCGTGATCCCGGCCCCCGCCGGTTGCCACTGCTTACCGCCATCGATCGTCTTGAAGACGGCCGTGCCGGGGTCGCTGCTCGACCACGAACCCGAGTAGAAAATCTTCTGGTCGACGGGATCCTGCACGAGGCTCTTGAACTGGGGTTCGCTGAGCTTGCCCTTGAGCATGTTCCTCAGGCTCGCCCGCGGCACCTCGACCTTCGACCAGGCGCGGCCCGCGTCGTCGGAGCGCCACCAAGACGACGCGTTGTGGGCGTAGACCCTCTTCGGCGAATCGCGATCGAACACGATGCCGTCAATCTTGGCCGCCTCTCCCGGTGAGAACGGCGCCTGGATCTCCGTCCAGGAGGCCGGCCCATCCATTCGGAACAGGCCCACACTCAACTGGGCGAAGGTCGGGCCCATGCCGGACGACGGCGCGTAGACCTTCTCCGTCCAGCCGGCGGCCATGCCCTTGCCGAGCGGCTCGAAGGTCTCGCCGCCGTCGATGCTCTTGAAGAACCCGGTCCCGGCCGTGCCCGCGTACACGGTGCCCTTCCGTGCGGGATGGAACGCAAGCCCCATGCAAAGGTAGTCGCCGAGACCCGCTCCTGCGGAGCTCCAGGTCACGCCCGCATTGATGCTCTTGCGCAGGCCCTGTTTCGTCGCCGCCAGCAGCGTCTGCGGATCATGTGGATCGATCTCTAGACTGTAGATGTCTTCAGTGCCGCGCAGGCCCAGCTCCAGCTCGCTCCATGTCGCCCCGCCGTCAGTGCTCTTATGCACGCGGCCGAATCCGGACCAAGCGATAAGTGTGGACGGGCTCGCCGCGGAGATGCGAAGGCCCTTGATGCTGCTGTCCTTGGGAAGCCCCTCGCCGAACGGGCGCCACGTCTTCCCTCCGTCCTGGCTGCGGCTCATGTTGTGCTCGAAACCGTGCCCGCCGGCGTAGACGACACGCGGGTTCTGGGGATGAATCGCGAACGCGTACACGTCCTGGTTGGGGACGCGGAAGCTCTCCCACGTCTTTCCGCTGTCGGCGCTCATGAAGTGGAGGTTGGTGGAGGGGACGTAGATGATGCGGGGGTCGGAGGCGGCGAACGCGATCGGCTGTCCCAGCGCGAAGGAGAATCGGTCGACCTTCACGTTCGCCCAGGTCTTGCCGCGGTCGGGAGAGCGCCAGAGACCGGAGCTCTCTCGCGCCTCGATGCCTGCCCACAGTGTCGCGGGGTTCCCGGGGTCTACCTCGATCCACTTGACGTCGCGGCTCACCATCTCGTCGCCGGGCAGGGTCCACGTCTGCCCTGCGTCGTCGCTACGCCACACGCCTCCCGCGGAAGTCGCGACGTAGATCGCGTCCGGCTTCGTCTTGTCCACCGCCACGTCCACGATGGTGGCCACGAACGGGCCCTCGCTCCGCCACGCCGCGCGAGCGAGCATGGGGATCGCAAGGAGAAGGGCGACGAGCACCCCGTAACGACGCCTGGATCGCATCATCATACCCTCGTCGTACGAATTTGAGAGTATATATTCTTTTCGAATGTGCTATCTTGGCTCACTTTCTATCAAAAGCTATCGGATTTGTCAAACAAATAACACGAATGGGGTTAGGCACGAGAAATTATTGATTGCGAATTGAACTCTTGCATCGAGGGACACAAGTCTAAAAACAACAAGGGAGGAGCATCTATCAAAGTGGGGACTGGGTCTTTGACAAAATAGATGTTAACAGTGGCCGGTATGGGAAGGCTGCAGCGAATTGGACAGATACCGTATTCCAAGTCAAGCAATTCAACTATATCTTGACAACTAGCCCTGGTACCGTTTCTCAAGGTATGGACGGCCAATTGCCCCTCCTCTTACCTACTCATTGGTAGTTCTTCCAACTTTGCATGATCTTTACAGAGGACTCGTTCGAATCACACTATTCTCATGCCTTCTCCGTCGGCCCGGACCCCTGCTCGCGCGTTTAGAAGCATAAGAAATGCAACCATGGTCATGCAAAACGCAAGGAAGAGCCAGGGCAGAAAAAAGGAGTGAAAGAAATCGGTTAGAAAACCAAAAATAGGGGGGCCTAAGAGCAGTCCAAGGTTGGCAAAGAAAAATGGAAGACCCATTCCAAGTCCTGTCGATTTTCCCCGTGATAGTTCCCCCACGAGTGTCATCCAGATTCCCATCCAGCCCATCAAGGTGATGCCAAAGAAGATGGAGAGAAGATATAAAAGCCAGGCTGGGGTTGAGGGAGTAAGGAAGCCGAGCACAACACAGGTCCCGGCTCCGAGGGCCCCTATAAAGACCAGCGCAATCTCCCGACTTCTAAAGAGGTAGTCACTGCTCAGGCCCCACCCCACTCGGGCAATTGCTCCGACCGCGAAAGAGAGTGCAAGAATGATCCCGGATACCTCCAACGAAAAGTGAAGCGACTGATTCAGGTAGAGCACCAGGTACGATGAAAAAGAAAACTGGGCCACTATGAGAAAGACTCCGGCGATAGTCAGAAGAAGAAAATGTGTCTGTTTTAAAGAGTGTAATGCCTCCCTGAGACTTATCTGCCGGGCGGAAGGGTCATTGCTCGTACTCCGGGTGTCTCGATACAGAAAGGAAAAGAAGAGAGCGAACAGAAAAGCCAGAATGCTCATTGATTTAAAGAGTAGATGCCAATCGTACAGACCTAACAAGAATGGCAGTGCAAGGGACCCTGCAATACCACCTGCATTGACGCCTGTCTGTTTAATACCCATCGCGGTGGCCCTGCCGGTAAAGGGAAACCAGTCGATGATCGCTTTTGCGGCGGCAATCTGGCTGCACCCTACTGCTATCCCAAGGAAAAGCAAGACAAAAAAGGAAAAGGCAAAACTTCCGCTCAGGGAGAACGTAAAGGAACAGATTGCCATAAGAACGAACGCCAAGGTCATGACTTTTCTTACGCCCAGCCTATCACACCACATCCCTCCAGGTATCTGGGCGGCTGTGGTTCCGACACCGATCGCGCCACAGAGAACGCCGAACTCCGTATTGTTGAGTTTCAGTTCCCCTTTCAAAATGGGGCCCAGCACTCCGACACTTGAGTAGATAAGAAAATAGATGAGATGGGCTTTCCACATCAAGAGGACAGCGAACCAACGGTATCGCTCCGAAGGGATAAAGAAGAGGGAAAGGCACTTCTTCTCTGAGTCAATCCTCGTTGTAGACAAGGTTCTCTCCAGTCACCTGTTACTTTGTCGTCGGTTCGACTCTCTATTCGGTTTTACCCAGGGCCGGCTCAGCGCTCCTCGCTTTCCGCCATTTCCAAAGAGAAAGCGCCAGCACGATGCATACCCCCACGACGTCCGTGACCAATCCCGGTTTCATGAGTAGGAGGGAGGCGGCGAGCAAAGAGGCCCTTTCCAGGTAGGCGATCTTTCCGAACCCGATGCACCATCCCTGGACGGCAGCTGAGAGCATCCCCACCCCGAAGGAGGCGGTAATGATGGCAAAGATAATAGCGGGCATGCTGCCGATCATAATGAGTTCGTTTCCGTAAACGAACATGTAGGGAATGATGAACGCGGCAATTGCGAATTTTGTTGCCATCCAACCGACATTCCAGGCTGGCGATCTGGCAATAGCGGCTGCTGCATAGGCAGCTACGGCGACAGGCGGCGTCAACGCCGACAGGCAGGCGAAGTAGAAGACAAAGAGGTGTGCGGCAAGGGGGATCACGCCTAACTTTATCAGTGCCGGTGCAAGCATCGAGGCCGATATGGCGTAGGCGGCCGTCGTGGGGAGACCCATGCCGAGGATAAGGGTGATCAACATGGTGAAGAAAAGGGAAAGCAGGAGGTTCCCCGCGGAATAGGTGATGATGATCATCGCAAACTTCCCCCCGAGACCCGTAAGGGATATGACGCCTATGATGATCCCTGCGGCGGCACAGGTGGAGACGATCTCGACTGCGCTCTGGGGTCCTATTGCGAGAGACGTCCAGATCTTCCGTACATTAAGCCCTGCCTCCACCTTGAACCAGCTTAAAGGGATGAGGATGAGGGTTGCCCACATGACGGCCCTGAAAGGCGACATCTGGAGAACCATCAGGCAGAGGATCAAAACGATGAGTGGGATGAGGAGATAGCCTTTCGAAACCATCAACTTTACGAACTGCGGGAGTTGGTCCCTGGGAACGCCCAGAAGTTCGTTCTTTGCTGCATAGAAGTCGATCATGAAGTAGGCTGCAACGTAGTAGAGGGCAGCAGGCATGATGGCAGCGATGCATACCTTTGCATAGGAGATACCGAGAATCTCAGCCATGATGAATGCTGCAGTCCCCATGACCGGAGGAACGATCTGGCCGGCCGTCGAATTCATCGCCTCGATGGCACCGGCCACAGTCGACCGGAACCCGCTTGCTTTCATCATGGGTATATTGAAAATGCCATCGATAACCACGTTTGCCACCGAGGAACCGGAGACCGTACCGATCATCGCGCTGGAGACGATGGAAACCTTTCCTGGACCACCGCGATAAGATCCTGCGACGGACCTCGCAAAATCGACAAAGAACATGCTGGCACCGGAGGCGTCCAGAAAGGCTCCAAATAGGACAAAGAGGAATACGTATGTTGCCGATGCCTGGATAGGGATGCTCATGATGCCATCCAGGCTGAAGAGATAAGTGACGAGACGGGAAAGGCTGTAACCCCTGTGAGTAAGGAAGCCTGGCAGGTATTGGCCGAGACACCCGTAGAGCACAGCCGCGAGGCCGGTGATCACCAAAGCCCAGCCTGTCGTCCGCCTCGTCATCTCCAACACGATCACCACGAAGATAATGGAGAAGAGGACATCGCGGCCGTTTGGAGCCACCCCCATTCGGAGGATGACGCTCTCAAGGTCCCAGAGGATGTAGAAAACAGAGACGCAGAGACCGGCAAAAAAGAAGTAATCGACAGGGTGAACCCGGTCCCTCGGTGCGCTTTTCCATCCGGGGACCAGGGCGAAGAGCAGGGCCCCTCCAAAAACGATGTGGATACTCCGGAAGATCCAAGGGTCGATCGCCCGAATAAGGAGCACATAAATGTGGAATGCGCTCATGAGAAACCCGATGACAGCAATAACGAGGGCCATCCGCCCGCCAAGCTTCCTCTTATTACCGACCTCCACATCCTTCAGCTTTTCCAGCTTTTTTTCCAGCTCAACATCCATCCCCTGTTTCCCCTTGAGAGCGATGAATTTCAGTCTTTCGGAATCAGTCTTTCGGGAATCTTTAGCCCTTTCTCCTTGTAATACTTTATCGCACCCGGGTGCAGAGGGATGGGACTGAACAGTACGCCGTCAACCCTCGCTTCTCTCGCTGAGGGGTGAGCTGCGATAAGAATATCTGTATTCTCGAAGGCCTTTTTCACCACCTCGTAGACGAAATCATCGGGAAGGCTCTTGTGGACCGCATAGAAGCTGCCGAAAATACCCGTCTCTATGTCGAAATCCTTATTAAACTTGTAGGTTCCCTTCGGGATATTGGTATACACTATGAAGGGATACTGCTCGCTGTACTTCGGGGCCTTTGCCAGGTCCTTGGAGTTTACTCCAAAGACGTTTATGTCGAGGACGGTCTCGATCTCCTTGATGACAACCCAGGGGACGCCTGTGGAATTCGCATTCACGTCGAGCATCCCGTCCCTCAACTGGGAATCCAGATCGGAGATGCCGGCGTTCACGTAGCGGGAGGGCTTGATTCCAAGCTCCTGAAAGAGTGGGGGAAAGAGCGTATGTGGGGCACCTCCAATGGGTCCAACGCCAACGCTTTTCCCGTTGAGATCATAGATGCTCTTGATCCCGGACTTCTTAAGGGCATATAACTGAAAGTAAGTGTTGTTCTGGTGGAGTATGATCCGGGCGTCCTGGTATTTCTTCCCCTTTGCCCAGCCCAAGCCTTCCCAGCCTTCGTAGGCAGTGGGAGCGTTAAAGCAACCGAAAGTGGCCTGGTTGTTATTAATGAGAATCACGTTAGCCGTTGAGCCAGCCCCTACCTCAACGGATGCAGGAATCCCCATTTTCTCATAGAGAACCTTGGCCAATCCGGACGAGGCTAAGTAAGTTGCCCCGCCTATGGAGGCACTGGCAATGTTCACGTTCTTAGGCCATCCCGGCTTCACCTGGGCGTCAGTAGTTGAAACTCCAATGAATAACGCGATCACGACCAAAAACAACGTTCCGAAAGCTTTTCTTCTCATGATACCCTCCTTTTTTTTGGTTTGGGTCTTGTGACGACCCGCTCGTTAAGATACTTGCTGCCGCGGTCCGGTCCGGGAAATACTGGATCGTCGCATCAGGCACGATTCCGACCTTTGGATGTTCACCGTGCCACTCCTTTAGCAGGTTCAGTGCATCAGACCAGCGCTTGACCCGAATTACATGATCAGCGGGTCCTATCCAGTCGAGACACGCTCGGCCTATATTAGGTCCCACGGTAATTAACCTGTTCACCCTTGGTGGCAAGGTCTTGCGCGGCCCCCATAGGCGGCCGCCTCTTTCCTTCCCGAAACTCCGCGCCGTATAGTGGCAGATCTGTCCCTCGGGCGTATTACAGATGAGAACGACATCGCCGCCGTCTTTTCTTAATGGTGTAAGCAAACCCGACAATACCACCGATGCCTCGTTTGCCTTGCTGTACGCATTGAGCACCAGCACGTCGAACTCCCCTTCCGATTCAGTGGCATAGGTCTGGCGCGCCATCTTCACCCCTTCTCTGTGGGCGCCTACCACATCACCCACAAAGAGACCGATGGTCTCCCGTCTGCAATTCACCACTGCATTGACGATACAGTCCACGCATGCCATCTTGGCCATCTCTTCCAGGTCGGCGCGCAGCACATTTCCCTCGACCTTGCCGAACCCCATGGACGGGTGCAGCCCTCCCATCGGATTTTCAGGCGTCGGTGCGCTCCGGCCGCCAATGCCGTGATGATTCGCATAGATGGTATCCACATGTGAAATGCCGACGAGAAGCTTTGCCCCCCCACCAAATCCAGCCGTAGGATGAGGAACGATACAGCCCAGCAAGATTTTAAGATCGCAACTCATCACCTCGCTATTGAGATAAACGGGTGTGCCCCTGGACGTCTGACCCACATAGGTACAATTCTCATAGGGGTTGTGATTGTATACATCGAACTTCTGTACCACGTTACGTCCAAGTTTCTTTTCGAAGTCCATGAGCTTCATGGCACCATGGGCACCGATACCGGCAACAAATCTGACGGCTTCGTCGGCTATGCCTCCCGCCTTCAGTTCCGCAAGGATATGGGGGACAAGTTCGCTCGCCCTCGTTGGCCGACTCAGATCATCAAAGACAATGACCGCCTGTGTCCTCCCTTCTGCGAGCTCCGAGATCTTCGAAGTGCCGATGGGATGGGCAAAGGCAGACGTAATTTCTTCTTTGGTGAGTCTCGCCCTATTGTGCCCTGGCATAGTGCACGTTGTGATATCCCACGTCACGGGAAGACCTATCTCTATCACCCCATCCCCGTACCATGCTCGCTGAGGCAAAGAAATCTTCATCAATTCTTCTTTCACGGCTATTCCTGCACCTCTTTCGTGATTGCATGGCTGCGTATCGCATAGGTAGGGCAGAAGAGCGTGTGTTTGCCGGCGCCTCCTGCAACCACAATCATGAAGTCCTCCGGCCGCTGAACCAAAGGAATGAAATCAGTATCCGAATACATAGAAAATTGCACTCGCTGATGCCCTATTGAGAAGGCCGTTTTTGGAACCCTGGCCTTTTGGTAAAGGTACTGTTTTACCTGTGCCTTGGAGAAGCCACTCCCCGCAAGGATGCGAGCGTGTTCAGGTCCCAGTATGAGCAACGGCTCCCCCGCCTGATAAAGGATATTATTATTGCCCTGGGTTGCGATCGATCCTGCAATCGTCGTTAGAAGGTTCTCGGCGTCCTCGGCCGTATGGTCATTGATGTTATGGGGGTTCTCTACGCCGTTGACGGTAACGGTGCTCACCGCCCCTTCGAACCCCATCTCCACGTGCAGAGGTTCCCAGGGACTCTCTTCCTCATTTTCGGCAATGCAGAAAGAATACTTGCTCGGTTGCCCGTGGGTTGAGAGGTCGGTCACTCCCGGCCTCGCCTCTCCGATGTTCAGCAATATTAGCCGCATCGCTCGGCCGATGGTCGCATTCGCCCTGTTGGCTGGACCGAAAAGATTACTGCCCGAATTCAGACCCAGACGTCCCCGGATGGGCCCGTTGACAATAACGAGAGGGGCCACGGGATGAGTTGTCGCCTGGATGTTGTGCAGCCCGAACTCGGGTTCCAGCATCGCTTGAACAGCGGCGATCAGTATCGGCATGTACTCGGGAGAGCAACCGGCCATGACCGCATTGATGGCAACGTCACCTACTGTCGCGTCGTTACCGCTCGGAGGGAAAGCCCCCATTACCTCGTCTGCTTCCCTTCGCGTGCCTTCGAGCATTCTTGCGACCCGTTCCTCCGTCGGAGGAACAATCGGAAGTCCATCGGTCCAGCCGCGCTCGTAATAGATCCGATTCACTTCGTCGATGTTATCAGGTACTTCCAACCTCAACGCGCGCAGCTTTGCCAAATTGCCCATCCTTGCCTCCTTATTCCTCACTGAACTGCCAACCCACTCCTCAATCCGGCAGAGTTCACCCTCCTGAGAAAGGGTGCCTCCCTAGTCCATGTCTGCAAAACAGCCCATCCAATCCTCTTGGTATGCAACAAGAATCCAGCCTCTTCATTTCAAAACCTGAAGCAACCTTTGGGCAGTCATTGCGGCGATGGCTCCATCGCCCACCGCTGTAACGGCCTGCTGGGGAGAATCCTTCCGAATATCCCCGGCTGCCAGGACGCAAGGAACGGCCGTTTCTAAGCTATTGTTTACGACAATTTTGCCCTCGTTATCCAACGGTATGACACCCTCCAAATAAGCGGTGTTGGGCTCGATACCGACACGAACTAATACCCCATCCACTCGAAGGGTCTCCTTTTGACCTGTTGCTGCTTTTGCTAATTCTATTGCCTTCAAGCGTGTATCACCGATAATCTGAACAATCCTTTCCCCGCAGCGGACTTCCAGTTTAGGGTTTGCATATGCCTTCTCCCGAAGGACTGCTGTGGCCGTAAGGGCGGGCAGCGCCTCAATGACAAAAACCCTCGATGAGAAGTTCGTCAGGTATATTGCCTCCGTGACCCCTGCGTCTCCTCCCCCGCAGACAGCCACGACACGATCCACAAACTGGCCGCCATCGCAGAGAGCACAATGAATCACACCCTTCCCTTGAAACGTGTCTTCTCCAGGGACACCGAGTTTTCTGGATCGTGCCCCTCCAGCTATGACCACCGCAGCGGACGTGAGCCTTTTGCCATCGGCACAGGTCACCGATTTATGGTCAGTGAAGGATTCAATCCCAATAACCTCTCCCAGTTCCAGTTCCGCCCCGTATTTAACCGTTTGACTGACCATCTCTGAAGCAAGCATTGCCCCGGCTACCCCTTCAGAAAAACCAGGGTAGTTTTCTATCCATTCAGCATCAATGAGCTGTCCGCCAAATTGCCCCTTTTCCATCAATAACACGCGATATCGAGACCGACCTAAGTAGATGGCCGCCGTTAATCCGGCAGGCCCGCCGCCTATAATAATTACATCATAATCAACTATTGAGACCCCCTCTTTTGTCACAATGCCTCTCACGCTGACTGATCGATGCCAAGAATTCGCGCCGGGTTCATTTTGACCAGGGTCTCCAGTTCCTTTTCGGAGAGGCCAAATTGGAGCATGGTGCCAACCATAGATCTGAAGCCTTCCGGGGGGGAGGGATTGGCGTTCTGCCCCATATCAGTGCTCAGGATACAATGCTCCACACCTAGTACCCTGATGTAATCAATCATCGTTTTCGGGTTCATCCCACCAAGCACTGGCATGCAGGCAACAAAGCACTGCTCAATCACAGCGCCCATGGATACGAGCTCCTGCTGCTGTTCCAGCGTCAGTTTGCAGCCGAAACCTGTCGTCATCGGGTGTGTAATCGTGATCATGATTCCCAGTCTCCGTGCTTCGGCCGTCAGTGCGAATATTTCCTTCAGTGACACATGACCCGTTCCGAGGGCTACGTCATGTTCTTTGATGATTTCGAGGATCGTCATGACCGCAGGCAGCAATCCCTCATGCTCATCCAGAAGTGATATGCCTGGCTTTCCCTTACTGTCGATGATGGAAGACAGGGTCGGCATCCAGACAACCCGGGCTCCTCCTCTGATGGCGGCTTCAACGACCTCCGAATTCAGTCCGCCCGCCTCCCTGTTCAGGGCCAGACTGCCTACCACGAGGAAATCGGGGACGATCTGGTTTACAAGCGCCGCAAGACCTGTTGTGCCGAACTGGTGGTTCTTCGCAACCACCGCCCTCATTCCCAGCGCTTTTGCCTGAAGGGCCAGATCAAGGACGTTCAACCTCCTCTTATGAAAAGGATCCGGGTCAGCGTGGACATGAAAGTCGATCGCCCCTTGCATGACTCGTTCTATCGCTCCGGCTGATTCCATCACGGACCTCCTCTCTCTGATCCGCTCTTCGCCCCTTCGCCCCTGGCCGATTTTTCTGTCGGAGCGACAAGGGAGCAGACCAACGGCTCCATTGCATCGTCGGCTTTCTTCCTGATGGCAGCATCGTCGTTTACGGCAATGGGATGGGCAACGACGACCAGAGTCATATTCGCTAACCCTTTTGCCTTTGCCGTCGTTTTCAAAAGGGTAGCGAAATGGGTCGTGCAAACCGTGGTGGTAGGAATCCCTCTTTTCTCAAATTCAATGGCGCTGTGGATACACCACAGCGAACATCCCCCTCAGTCACCCGTACCAAGGACAGCTGCATCGCAAGTTGCTACCAACCGGTTGACCACGGCCTGGTCCACTCCTGTTACAGCCTGATCGGCCCGGTCATCGATTCTCACGACACTGGCCACACCGAACCGCTCGGTCAGGACCTCTGAAACCCTGTCGAGAAAGATATCACCGCCAAGTTTTCCGTTCCATATTACTGCGAGGCGCTTCCCCTGGAGACTCGACAGACGGCTTGCCGCCACTGATAGTTTTCTCTCCTTCATTCCTGTCGGGTCAAACACTATGATCTTTCCGTCTCCCATTCGTTCCTCCTATTCACCCTCATTGAAAGGCGTGAATTTCCGGTTCATGTGGACCATAGATCATCCCCCACCGAGTCTTTTATCCAACGGTGAGTAACCGTGCACTTTCGAGGGGAGGGCAACAATAGCATGTCCAGGCATGACCTCTTCGCCCCGCTGGTTTGTCGCGGTTGTCTCCATCCTGACGCAGTACTCGTTGTCCTCATCGATAAACTTCTCGGTTATGGTACCCCTAAGCCAGACCACGTCGGAGTAATAAACGAACTTGCGAAATTCGCTAAAGGTTTTCTTGAGCCAGCCCTCGTCTCCCGCAAAGTTCGTGACCAAATGGATCTGCCACGCCTGCCTCTGAAACCCCACGTCGTATTGGTAGGGCAGGCCCTGTGCTTTTGCCGCTTCCCTGTTATAGTGGACGGCATAGATCGGCTCGAGGGCACAGCTTGCGGGGTCCCGGAAAGACCAGGCGGGATGGCGCCGGTAGAACCTGAGAGCTGCACTATGCGCAGTGAGTCTCGGTATGGGCGCTCCACCTCCGATGAGAAAAGCGATCTCATCGGTCATTGTGATAGGTCCCTTCACCAACGGCTTCAATTCCTGCCCCACTTGCACGTCATCCCAAGAGGGCGTGCCGGTCCTGCTTCTCTCCTCGGCAAGAACCTCCTCTTCTATCCTCTTCAGTTCTTCGTCGGTCCAAGGATGGGGCAACTGAATGTGGTGGTACTTCCCGGTCTTCCTGGCCTTTACCCGTTCAAAATGGATGACTTCCCAGGTAACCTTAGTTACCAGTTCCCCTCTTTGGTTAGTATACAAGTTGTCGTTCCGTTCTATCACCGTCTTCTCGGCGAAGGCGCTTTTTTTCGGTCCTTCGATCGCCGTGCACATCATTTCAGGGGTAATAACATCGTTTTTCAGAATCGGCTTGTAGAACTCGATGGAGCTGCCGCTGTGGAACCCGCCCACCCCCCGGAAGCTGTACTGGATGCCGGAGAAGACGCTGAAAACCCATGAAGGTGGAGCGACAATGGTACCATACCGGGTCTTTGCCGCATACTCCGGATCACTCCAGAGCGGGTTTGTATCGCCGATGCCCTCGGCGAACTTTAGTATTGCTATCCGAGTGGCCTCTTCGTTGTTGATGGAATGACCGATCCGGAAATTAGTCCCGATGAGCTTTCTCGCCTCCGCGAGCAGTTCATCGGTAAGGCGTCCGTCCGGGAAGTTCACCTTCACCTCTGACATATCCATCCTCCGGTATCGTCCAGGGTCATGCAGGCGCCCTTGTCATTCATCAACTGGTTCTGACCGTTTTCTCGAACTTTTCCTTATACAGTCTCTTGAGCTGTGCCTTATCGACCTTGCCCGCCGCATTCTTCGGCAGATCCTTCACGAAGTCGATCGTTCGAGGCTTCTTGTAGCCCGCCAGCCTCGTCTTGCAGAATTCGATCAGATCGGCCTCTCCCACCGTTGCCGATGCGGCAGGGTCGAGCACGACGATCGCCTTCACCGCCTCTCCCCACTCTTCGTGGGGAATACCAATCACGCTCGCTTCCCGCACCGCCGGATGCTGATAGAGGACCTCTTCCACCTCGCGGCTCGCCACGTTCTCGCCGCCGCTGATGATGATGTCCTTCTTTCTGTCCACAATGAAAACATAGCCATCCTCGTCCCGGTAGCCCATATCTCCCGTGTGCAGCCACCCATTCTTGTAGACCTGCGCCGTCTCCTCGGGCATCTTTAAGTAACCCCGAGTGATGTTGTCTCCCCTGGCGATGATCTCACCAATCTTCCCGGGCGGCAGATCTTTCCCCTGCTCATCTACAATGGCGATCTCCACCCCCCAGGCGTCTTTGCCAACGGAGCCGAGCTTCGCAGCCATCGGTCCTTCCAGCGCGTGGTCGGCCGTGGGAAAGGAGAGCAGGTTGCCGCTTGCCTCCGTGCATCCCAGGCTGTTGTAGAAGCGGTGGGGACCAAGGATCCGCATGGCATTTTTGAGTTGCTCCATCAGGATGGGGGCGCCCGCATACATGATCAGCCTCAGACTTTCAAGGTTGTACGAAGAAAGGTCCGGATGGGAGACGATCCGCAGAAGCATGGTCGGCACCAGGTTGAGCAATGTTACCCTCCGTTCCTCGACGGTCCTCAGCACTGCCTCGACGTCGAACCCGGGCATGAGGATATTCGTCGCGCCACGGTGGACCATCGACATCGTCGGCCAGAACCCCCCGTTGTGGTAGATGGGCATAACGAGCAGGCCGATTTCCTCGTGGACGATACGTAGCTCCAGGACCATCGTGTTCGTGTTCGCCATGATATTGCGCTGCGTCGTGATAACGCCTTTCGGTAGCCCGGTGGCCCCGCTCGTATACATGATCATTGCGACGTCGTCGGGCGAGACCTCCGCGTCCGGCTCTCCGCCGGAGTCGTGTTCCAGCATCTCTTCAAATGAGAGAACCCCACTTTGTCCCTTTCCGGTCGAGATGAACTGCCGTACCAGGGGCATATTCGGCCTCATCTTCCCGACCGTCGCCTCCATCTCTTCAGTAAAGATGAGCACAGCAGACTCTGAATGGTTGAACAGATAGGTGGCCTCATCGGCCGAAAAGCGGGCGTTGACCGGTACGGTCACAAATCCCGCCTTAGCGCAGCCGAAGTAGTATTCGACGAACTGGTGGCAATTATTTCCCATGAATGCGATCCTATCACCCTTCTTCATGCCCAGTGCAGCCAGCGCATTGGCGAATCGATTCGCCCGCTCGTTCAACTCCCAGTAGGTGAAGCTCCTGTTACCATCGACGAGGCTCACCTTATGAGTGAAGAGTCTTGCGTCTCTTCGCAGCATATCACCTATCAACATCATGCCGTTGTCCCTTTTATCCTTTTTTCCCTTTCCCGCAGTTCCTTTCGTTTGATCTTTCCATCCGGAGTCTTCGGCAGCTCATTCAGAAACTCGATTTCCCTCGGATACTCATGTTTGCTCAGCTTTGTTTTCACAAACTCCTGGATCTCTTCTCTCAATTGTTCAGAAGGATTTCGGTTTGTATTTATAAAGGCTTTTA
>Ga0299915_10001854_pt1 | contig 15495 bp, 15 predicted proteins | sample RVTome_13_FD_200263 | JGI IMG/M metagenome (GOLD analysis project Ga0299915, IMG submission 200263) | Soil microbial communities from uranium-contaminated site in the Upper Colorado River Basin, Wyoming, United States - RVT92D227 (version 2) ... | reverse complement strand
CGGCTATGGTGGCCGGGACCCGCTGGTGGAGTTCAAGCGAGAGGCCCACGACATGTGGGAGCAGCTCACAGACCACATCCGCCAGAACGTGGTGCGGCGGATATTCCACGTGACGCTCGCCCCGCAGCCCGTGCCCGCGCCGCAGCCACCGCGACAGGTGCAAGAGAGCGGCCCCGCCAAGGAGACGCCAACACCCACCCCGGCGGCGGCCCGAGCAGCCGCCGCCGGGCAGACGGTGACCCGGGGCGCAGGGACGGAGACGTCCACGGCCCGCAAGGTGGGACGAAACGATCCCTGTCCCTGCGGCAGCGGTAAGAAGTACAAGAAGTGCTGCGGTAGCGGCGGGCTCGCCGCCTGAGGACGGTTGAAGCGATGACTCAGACCGGGACAGACCTGAATCTCCACCTCAAGGCTCTGGAGATCATCGCCGAGATGCGGGAAGCGGTCGCGGCCGGCAAGACACCCTGGCTCGTCGCCGTGCTGGAGGCCATCGGCCGCTGGCCCCTGGCCCAGGAGCAGGTGGAAGACCGTATGTACTCATACCTGATCGGCGGCGAGGCCTTCGACTGGCTGCTCCTGGCCGAGCGACTGTGTGACGAACTAGGGAGTCTGATCCCCCTGGAGGAGTGCGAGGCCCTCCTGTTTCATGGACGGCTGCCCCTGGAGCTGACAGAAGACGAATTCCGGCGCTACCTGGGGGCCGCCAAGTACCGAGCGCACCTGAATTTCCTGTATGGGGTGCGGGTGGAGGAGGCCCTCCAGTTGACGGTGCAGGAGGAGATCCACAAGGAAAGACGCTCCACCAGTATCTGGGAGAACGGCCAGGTGGACGACGAGGTGTGCCGGCGCATCTACGGCGCTACCAGGAGTGAGCTGCTCCTGGAGTTCCGGGGCCAAGACGGGCCCCCAGCACACCTCTTCCTGCCAGAGCTGACAGAGTTCACTTACTGGTTGTTCCGTTACCGGCTGCGCTACGCCGACCCGGCGCGGGTGGCTAGCGACACCCGTAAGGGGCTAGCCCTGTTGGAACGCCTGGAGGCGCGGGCACGGCGGATGGTCTCCCGCGCCTTGCCCCAACCTACCACGGACTGTGGGGGTTCGTCCCCTAGTGGTTGACGAGCTGCTGGAGGCCGAGCTTGATCTTCTCCGTGGGTGAGAGGGTCGAGAGGTCCGGGGCGCGACGGGCTGGCGCACCCGCAGGGACGCGGGCCGGCCGGGCCTCCGCCTCCAGCTTCTCACGGAGTTGAACGACGACCTTCTGGGCGGCCTCCAACTGCTGATCGATCTCCTCAATGGTCTCACTGGGCACAAGGTCGGCAGGTATGTGGGGGGCGGCGGCCAGGCGGGCATCGCGGTACCTAAGGGCGGCCTCGCGCAAGAGAGTTCGGGCTTCGATAAGCTCAGCCTGAGCGGAGGCGATCTCAGCCTGGGCTTCAACGAGCTCGGCTTGAGCGGAGTCACGGGCGGCGTGTGCTTCGGCCAGCTCAGCCCGTAGAGAGGCGAGCTCAGCGCGGGCGGTGATGGCGCGAGCTTCGGCGTCGGCGGCGGCCGATTGGAGGGCTTCGATCTGGGCCTGGGCGTCGGCCAGCTCCTCCTGCAGGGTGCTGATTTCGGGGGCCTGCTTACGCATCTCCGGTCCTCCTCAACAAGAGCGGTGCACAAAAAGAGTAGAACATACGTACGCTTCACGGCAAGAGGGATGTGTCACAACGTGCATTCTCCGCTTCGTTAGGTTCTTCACTTTCGCCGGATCCTTCGCTGCGCTGCTGAAGGACGAACTGGCGACATTCATCTGGCCCCCGGTCTGAGCCCATATTCCGGTGCCCTTGCCTGGCAGCTCAACCTGGCGATAGAATGAGACCAACCCACCCTTCCAAGCTATTTCCCCCATCTATCGCTTGGCCGGGGGAAGAAATGCTCATGCCAAGTGCGGGGCTCCGATCTCAAACCGAGAGGCTGCTGGTCAAGGCCGTGGCCGGTGAGGAGCTTTCCAGAGAAGCGGCCTATCACCTCACTCGCCTCAACGCGGGCGAGGTCCCTGCCCTCATGCTGGCGGCCAGCCGCCTGCGCGACAGACATAGACGTCGCGTCGTCACCTACTCCCGCAAAATCTTCATCCCTCTCACCAACCTGTGCCGCGATGCCTGTAGCTACTGCACCTTCGCCCGCCAGCCGCGGGACCCGGCGGCCCACACCATGACCCCGGAGGAGGTCCTAGCCCTCGCCCGGGCAGGCCAGGAAGCCGGCTGCAAGGAGGCCCTATTCAGCCTGGGGGGCAAGCCCGAGATCAGATACCCAAGCCACCGTCGCTGGTTGCGGGAGAAGGGCTATCGCACTACCCTGGAGTACCTCCGGGACATGTGCGAGAGGGTGTTCCGAGAGACCGACCTCCTTCCCCACGTTAACCCCGGCGTCATGACCGCCGAGGAGATCGCCTCCCTCAGAGAGGTCAGCGTCAGCATGGGTCTCATGGTGGAGAACGTGAGCGAGCGGCTGATGCGCCCCGGAGAGGCCCATCATCGCTGTCCCGACAAACTCCCCAAGCAGAGGTTGGCCACCATCGAGGCTGCCGGCCGCCTTCGGGTCGCCTTCACCACAGGCATCCTCATCGGCATCGGTGAGACCCCTGAGGAGCGGGTCGACTCCCTGTTCGCCATCAAGGAGCTCCACCAACGCTACGGCCACATCCAGGAGGTCATCATCCAGAACTTTCGCGCCAAGCCGGACATCCCCATGCGCGATCACTCGGAGCCCACGTTTCTGGAGATGTTACGCACCATCGCCACCGCTCGCCTCATCCTGGGCGGCGGCATGAACCTCCAGGCGCCGCCCAATCTGGCGCCGGCTTCCTACCGGCTCTACCTCTCGGCCGGCATCAACGACTGGGGCGGCATCTCCCCCATCACCCATGACTTCATTAACCCTGAGGCCCCCTGGCCGCAGATCCAAACGCTTCGGGAGGTGACGGGGGGGTCGGGGTTCGCGCTGAGGGAGCGGCTGGCCATATATCCGGAGTACATCTTGCAGCGCGACGGCTTCATCCCCCAGGCTTTGAGGGAGCGCGTCCAATCCCTCATCGACGACGCCGGGCTGGTCAGGAGGGAGAACGAACAGTGGTGAGCGAACCTGTCCCGGAGCTGACTGCCCTCGGAGAGGCCTGCGACCGGCTCCTCGCCCGCGTCGACATCGATGTCGCCCGCGTTCTAGACAAGGCCCTCCTGGGCGAGGACATTACCGTGGGCGAAGGGACCCTCCTCTTCGAGGCCCACGGGCCCGACCTTAACGCCATTGTCCTCGCCGCCGACGAGCTGCGGCGCCGCAGCGTGGGCGATGTGGTCACCTACATCATCAACCGCAACATCAACTTCACCAACGTCTGCATAAAGCGCTGCGGCTTCTGCGCCTTCAGCCGCGGCCACCTGGAGGGGGAGGCCTATTACCTGCCTCTGGAGGAGGTAGTCCGCCGGGCCAGGGAAGCCTGGGAGCTGGGTGCCACCGAGGTCTGCCTCCAGGCGGGCCTGCCGCCCAAGATGAGGGGCGACTACTACACCGAGCTTACCCGGGCCATCAAAAAGGAGCTGCCGGGTATCCACATCCACGGCCTCTCGCCGGAGGAGGTCCTCTACGGCGCCATCCGCTCCCGCTGCTCCATCGCGGAGTACATCCTGGGGCTGAAGGAGGCCGGAGTGGGCAGCCTGCCCGGCACCTCCGCCGAGATCCTGGACGACGAGGTGCGCCAGCAGATCTCACCTGGCCGCATCAGCACGGCCCAGTGGGTGGAGGCCATCACGACGGCCCATGCCCTGGGCGTCCCTACCACAGCCACCATCATGTATGGCCACATCGAAGGCTCCCGACACAAGGCCGCCCACATCGCCCTGCTGCGCGACATTCAGCGCCGGTCCGGCGCCTTTACCGAGTTCGTGCCCCTCAGCTTCGTCCATACCGAGGCACCCATGTACAATAAGGGGCTCGTCCCAAACGTTCGGCCCGGCCCCACCGGCGCCGAGGTGGTGAAGATGTACGCCATCTCCCGCATCATGCTCAACAACTGGATCCGGAACATCCAGGTTTCCTGGGTGAAGGAAGGGCCGAAGCTGGCCCAGGTCTGCCTTAACGCTGGGGCCAACGACTTTATGGGCACCATCATCAACGAGAGCATCTCAACCGCCGCGGGCGCCATCTATGGCCAGCGGCTGAAGCCCCGGGAGATGCGACGCCTCATCCGCGATATGGGCCGCCTGCCCGCCGAGAGGGCCACCACCTACGAGATCCGCCATTCCTTCGGGCCCGAGGAGGATGACCACTTCGACCCCCTGGACCTCGTCGAAGACGGCGCCGATGAGCGATTCGGCTCCTACGCCCGCCTCGCTGGCTCCCAGGACTTCCGCTTCCGCGACCACTTCCCGTGGGTCCGTCAACGGGTGGGGAACGGACAAACGATAGGGACTGTAGGAGAACCTATGTCCAGGGGCCGGAGTAGACCAGCGAATGCCAGTGGCTGGATGCCACAGACCAGTGGGGACGATCACAGAATATAACTCGATTGGAACCCAGCAGCTCGAAAGCCCAAGCCTTCAGGCCAAGAGTGTTATGAGATCTCTGCCCTTAGCCGCCCGGGTTGGGCGCCTGGGGCACCCCCGCTACGGCTACACTCACCAGGTCTGCCCGCACCACTCGCCGCTCCGTGTACTCGCCGCCGAACACAGGATCGTTGTTCTCGATGTACTCGCCGTCGCAGGTGATGATAGTTATCATATCTGTCGGTGTGCCCGCCATCACCATGGTGGCCTCGGGGTCGTGGGGGTTTACGAGGAAGCTCTCGGTGACAGAGTAGACCATCTCCGTCCCGTCCTCTCCCATCAGCCTGATGGTGTCGCCAATCTCCAGGCGCTTCAGGTTCCAGAAGACTGCCCGCCCGAACCATGTCACATGGCCGGAGAATACGGCGTTGCTGCCAGTTCCTGGCTTGGCGGAGAAATCGTACCACGCCACAATCTCAGCGGCGTGGGAACCCGTTGGCACTTCAGGCACCGCGTTGGCATCCAGGCCGAAGGTCAGCACCGGGGCATTCACATTTATCTTCTCGATGATTATACGGTAGGGGGCGTCTCCCAGAGGAGGTGTCGGTTGAGGTAAGGATGTGGCTGGCGCCTCGATGGGTGTAGGGGTAAACGTGATCAGCGGCGTTGGGGTCGCTGCCACGGGCGGGTTCACGTTCACAGTGCTGCTGGCGGATTCACCGCCATGGAGACTACCAAACAGCCCCACCGCCACTATCGCCAGCCCGGCCAGGAACAGCAAACCGCCCAGGGCCACCAATCTTCGTCTGCGCAAAATGCCCCTCATCTAGCCTCTATCATTCCAGCTTCTACGCACCCCTCCTCATAGCTTATTATAAACGAGAGGTAGGGGCTCGCGTTAACCAAGCCACCCACTATATAAGACGCGCCTCACGCGGAATCGATGCATCGCCGTGCCGGAAGTTGACGCCATAACCGCCGTCGCTGGCATCCGGGTAGGCCACTGGACCCACCGCCAGGCCGCTACTGGTTGCACTGTCGTCCTCTGCCCCGAAGGTGCCGTCGCCTCCGCCGACGTCCGCGGCGGTGCCCCCGGAACTAGGGAGACGGACCTCCTGCGGCCCGGAAACCTGATAGAGCGCGTCCACGCCGTCCTCCTTACGGGGGGCAGCGCCTATGGCCTGGACGCAGCCGCCGGGGTTATGCGCTGGCTGGAGGAACGTGGCTGCGGCTTCCCCGTCTCCACCGGCGTCGTCCCCATCGTCGTTGGGGCGGTGCTCATGGATCTCTCCCTGGGGCAGGCCAACGTCCGGCCTGACGCCGACACTGGCTACGCCGCCTGCCAGGCCGCCTCCGGCGGCCCGGTGGAGGGGGGCTGCGTGGGTGCTGGCACCGGCGCCACCGTGGCCAAGGCCTTAGGCCTGGGACGGGCCCTCAAGGGCGGCATCGGCACCGCTTGTGAGGGGACACCTTCTGGCCTGACTGTAGGCGCCCTTGTCGCCGTCAACGGCTTCGGCGAGGTGGTGGACCCCGACAGTGGCCACGTTGTTGCCGGGCCCCGGGGGGAGGCCCCCGGAACCTTCGTCGACACATTGGAGGCCCTGCGCACCTGCTCGGCCCGCTCGCCCTTTGGCCAGGCCCCCAACAGCACTATCGGCGTCGTCGCTACTGACGCGGCCCTGACCAAAGAAGAGGCCTACCGCCTGGCCGTCATGGCCCAGGCCGGCCTGGCCCGAACCATTCGACCCGCGCACACGCCGGTGGACGGCGACACCATCTTCGCCCTAGCCACCGGCCGGCTTCAGGCCGAGACTGATCTCCTTCATCTGGGCGCCCTAGCCGCCCATACCGTGGAGCGGGCCATCGTGCAGGCAGTGACGCTGGCCACGGGTCTGGCGGGAGTGCCTTCGGCGCGTGAGTGGATGGCTACCTAGCCGCTAACCACAGGACCAGCGTCAACTGGTTCACTAGGCGCGACGCGGACGCTCTCGGCCGATTCGACCCCCGAATTACCGATGTCCATGAGCCCCGGGGTCAAGGAGCGAGGTGACGAACCGCGCGGCCGGGGCGCTGGTGGGGCTCCATCGGGATCAGCTTGATAGCGGTGCCCAGGTCGTCAGCCTGGGCTTCACCGAACTTCTCCGCGATAACCTTCTGTCCCTCTGCTATAAGGGCGGACAGGAACTCCTCCTCGGAGACGACGCGGACGACCTCGCCCTTGCGGAAGATAGCGCCCTTTCCCTTGCCAGCGGCCAGGCCGACGTCGGCGTCCCGGGCCTCGCCGGGGCCGTTGACCACGCAGCCCATGACGGCCACGGTGATGGGCTTGCCCAGCCTCTGGAAGTGGGCCTCCACCTGGTTGACCAGGGGGATGAGGTCCACCTCGATGCGGCCACAGGTGGGGCAGGCGACGAGAGTGACGCCGCGCTGGCGCAGGTTGAGAGACTTGAGGATCTCCCAGGCGACCGGCATCTCCTCGGTCGGGTCGGCGGCCAGGGAGACGCGGATGGTGTCGCCGATCCCCTCGGCCAAGAGGATGCCGATCCCCACGGCGGAGCGGATGGAGCCGGCGCCGGGGGTGCCGGCCTCGGTCACCCCCAGGTGGAAGGGGTAAGGCACGCGGCGGGCCATCTCGCGGTAAGCGGTGACCATGGTGGGGACGTCGAACGCCTTGAGGGAGATCTTGATGTCCTGAAAGCCCATCTCTTCCAGGAGGCCGATCTCCCAGAGGGCAGCATCCACCATGCGCTGGGCCTTAGGTGGGGGCAGTTCGCCCCCGGCCAGGGTCGGCAGGGGTGGCAGGGAGCCCTCGTTGACGCCTACACGGATCGGGATGCCCCGCTCCTTAGCGGCCTGGACCACCTGGCTGACCTTGGCGGCATCGCGAATGTTGCCGGGGTTAAGGCGGAGGCCGTGAATACCGGCCCGGATGGCCTCTAGGGCCAGGCGATGGTCGAAGTGGATATCGGCGATGAGGGGAACGGGGCTGCGGCGGATGATGTCGGGCAGGGCTGCCGCGGCCTGCCGGTCAGGGACGGCCAAGCGGACGATCTCGGCGCCCAGGTCGGCCAGGGGGGCGATCTGCTCGATGGTAGCGTTGGCGTCGGCGGTGTCGGTGTTGGTCATGGTCTGGACGACGACGAGCGCATCGCCACCGATCTGGACGTCGCCCACCCAGACAGGGCGCGACTTCCGCCGCGAGCTGAGCTGCGAGGGTCCCTCACTCATCGGAACAGACGCTTCCCTCACTTCCTGGCCCGAAACACTCTCTGGATGCCGGTGCCCGCTCATGTACTATTCTGGTCTTACAGTTTCTGCCACCTCCTTTATGATCCTTTTCACGCGGTCTTGCGTTTGCTCTGGTTTCTCAACACCTGTATTTAGTATGTAACATGGCGCGATGTCAAAAAGACGACGGAAGAAATCTGTCTGCATCTGCTCACGTTGTTCATTCCTCACAAGGAGGTACGGATTATACCAAGGCTCGTTCTTGATCTTTCCCCAGTCTTTTTCATCGCCTGATCCAGGTAGGACCATATATGCGCCTTCTTTGAGGATTCTTATGGCCTCATCACTATCGAGTTTTACCTCGGCTGGTGATGCTGTATCGCGGCGAAGCAGGACTACAGCGCGTATTCTTGTTGTATAGATGAACTTTTCCGGACCACCTATCCATACGGGATCCACTATTGCGCGCGAGTTGGGAAAGGCTGCGAAATCATTATCTCTTACGTTCTCGAGCTTGCACCTCTTGAATATTTCGGCCATCTGCGGAGACGTCGCCGCTATATCTGTTCTGATGTAGAATTTTCTTTCCGATATCGTTGCTGATGCGCGGTCGCCTATATAATCCACGTATGCCCAGTCATCGCTATGCATTCTTGCATTTGGCAATGAGAAAACAAGGCCATAAGACGTCGTGCTTTTTCCTGTGCCTGTAGGCGCGATTATGCACACCCCCGTGCCACCCACCTCGATTACTGCGCCGTGTATGCTGTGTATGTCATGTTGCATCTCCATAATGTCAGCCACAATGCCAAGCGCCCAGGACTTGCACTGGCCATAGTAGTTTGTATTCAAGAAAACAGCAGTCTTTGTTTCGCTGTTGTAATATGCAAAGGGTTTCTCATTCGGCACATCAACAGCTGCATATATAGTGCTATGAGGCCTCACGCCATCAAGGGCGGCAGGGAACCAGTTCTCAATCCAGAAATCGATCAGATGTTGGTCATTTGTCCTAAGCTGTACGATTATGCCATTAATGTTTGCATTCCATACATGTAGCTTATTGTAAGGCATGTGCTCCTGAGCTAGTTCTACTAACTCATCACGCCTTTCTTTGCTGATGTTCTTGTCGCTCTCCGTGCGCCCTACGACACTTGTAAATGTGTTGCTTATGCCAAACATAACAAAACTCCTCACTATCGGAACAAGCTTTCCCCTCTAATGACGCGAAGGACATCGAAGTAGGTGATCACTATCGCCAAAGCTATGATAAGGGCTAGGCCTACAAAATGCACGAGGGCCTCCTTCTCTGGGGCGACGCGCTTGCCGCGGCGGGCGATCTCCAGAAGGACGAAAGCGATGCGGCCGCCATCCAGCATAGGGAGGGGGAGAATGTTGATGATGGCCAGGTTGATAGAGAGGAGGGCGGCGAAGTCCAGAAGCACCTGCCAGCCGGCCTCCTCGACGACCTCGCCGGTAGCCTGGGCGATGCCGACGGGCCCGGCGACATCGGGCGCAGAGCCGCCCTTGAGCATGGAGATGACCTGGTTGCGGGCTAGGATAAGGGAATCCAGGGTGGCGGTCCAGCCCTTGGGTATCGCCTCCCAGGGAGGGAAGCTCTCCTTTTCGCTGAACTGGGGGTAGAGGTTGCCGATGCGAATGCCTGTAGGACCCTGGCCAGAGGGCGAATCCCAGCGGGCGTGGACGGGGAGGGTGATGACCTGGGAGCCGCCGCCCAGGGCTTCGCGCTTAACTGTGAAAGTGATGGTCTCACCCAGGTTGAGGCGAATGATGCGCCCCACCTCCTGCACGTTCTTAACAGCTTCGCCGTTTAGCTGGAGGATGACGTCGCCCGGCTGGAGGCCGGCTACGGCAGCCGGCGTGTCGGGTTCGACCTTATCGATGAAGGCGGGCCCGACGGCCACCTGGCGCGGGATCATAAAGGCGATGGCGAAGAGGAGGATGGGGAGGACAAAGTTCATGGCGGAACCTGAGGCGAGAACGACAAGGCGCTTCCAGGCGGGCTGGGCGGCCAGGCTTTGGGGATCGCTGGGGTCCTCTTCCCCTAGAAGACGAACGAAACCGCCCAGGGGGATCCAGTTGATGGAGTAGATGGTGCCGCGCCAGGTAAAGCCCCAGACGCGGGGCGGGTAGCCAATGCCGGCCTCCTGTACCTTGACGCCGAAGAGCTTGGCGGTAAGGTAGTGCCCCAGCTCATGGGCGACGATGAGAACGATAAGGATAGCCAGGAAGGGGAGGATGGTGGTAAGCATTAGATAGTCGCTACAGCTCCCAATAGGTCAAAGCGGCGCCTGCCTGGAGCGCCACTTCTATCTTACATGATGCGCAGCGGGGTCTGCTCGCCTCACTCAAGTCTATTGACGAATGGAGCCCGAGGCGGCAAGGGCTACACTCTGGCCCTGACCCAGCCCGCGACGTAGCGGCGGGCCCAGGCGTCGGCCTGCATCACCTCGGCCAGCGTCAGCCGGTCGCCCGAAGGGTGGTGCGCTCTGAGGGCGTCCTCGATGATCCGCGAGATGTCCAGAAAGCCGATGTGGCCGGTCAGAAAGTGCTGAACGGCGACCTCGTCTGCGGCAGCCAGGACAGCAGGGCAGGTGCCGCCACGACGGCCGGCCTCCAGCGCCAGCCCCAGGCAGGGGAAATGCTTCAGGTCCGGGACACCGAAGGTCAAGGTACCGATCTGCTTCAAGTCGAGCTTGGGAACAGCGGCGCTCTCCGTCCGCTCTGGGTAGGTGAGGGCACACTGAATGGGCAGGCGCATGTCCGGGACGCCCATCTGCGCCTTGATGGAGCCGTCCCGGAATTCGACCAGGGAGTGGACGATGCTCTCCCGGTGCAGGAGGACTTCGATGCGTTCCAAGGGGATATCAAAGAGCCAGCGGGCCTCGATGCACTCCAGTCCCTTGTTGAGGAGGGTGGCGCTATCGACGGTGATCTTCTGGCCCATCTGCCAGTTGGGGTGACGGAGGGCCTCCTGGGCGGTGACGCGGGCCAGATCCTCCCGAGGGGTGTCGCGGAAGGGGCCACCAGAGGCGGTGAGGACGATGCGTTGGACGGAGTCTGGGGACTCGCCCCAGAGGCACTGCCAGATGGCGGAGTGTTCAGAGTCGATGGGACGGAGATGGGCGCCATGGCGACGGGCTTCGGCGGTGATGATGTGGCCAGCCATGACCAGCACCTCTTTGTTGGCTAGGGCGACGGCCTTGCCCGCGCGGAGGGCGGCCAGGGTGGGGCCGAGGCCAGCAGAACCAACAGTGGCCACTACGACAAGGTCAACGTCGGGGTGCGAGGCCATCTCCTCCATAGTGACCCAGCGGGCGGGCAGGTCGCCGCTGGCGATGCGGCCCTTGAGGTAGTCGGCCTCGCGCTCCACCCAGACGAAGCGGGGCCGGAACTGGCGGGCCTGCTCCTCCAGGAGAGTGACGTTGCGGCCGGCAGCCAGGGCGATGACGTCGAACCTACCGGGGAGGGAACGGACTACGTCCAGCGTTTGGCGCCCGATGGAGCCGGTGGAGCCGAGAATGGCAAGGCCTAGAGGGCGCTGCTGGCTCATGCTCCGGAACGCCTGCCTGTGCTGAGAGTGTAACGGCTTGGCCTCATAGGACCACCCAGGTCACGAAGTAGTATACCAGAGGGGCCGTGAACAGGATGGAGTCCAGACGGTCCAGGAAGCCGCCGTGGCCAGGGATGAGGGCCCCGGTGTCCTTAACGCCAGCCCCCCTCTTCAGGAGGGACTCGGCCAGATCTCCGATCACGGCGGTCAGGGGCAGAAGGAGAGCCAGGGGGATGACCTCGGCGAGATCAACGCGAAGGCCAGTGGCCCAGTTGAGGAAGAGAACGGCCCCGAAACCGCCAACGATCCCGGCGAGAGAGCCCTCCACCGTCTTCCCAGGGCTGATGGCGGGGGCGATGTGAGTGCGGCCTATGGCGCGGCCCACGAAGTAGGCAGCGGTATCGGTGGCCCATGTGGAGAAGATGGCTACCATCGCCCACTGGCCTTCGTCGTCGAGCTGGCGCAGAAAGACCAGATGAGAGCCGAGGAAGCCAACATAGACCACTCCACCCACCAGCCAAAGCCAGTCGTGGAGGCCCCGCTGGACATCGCCCTGAAGGAGAAGGGCCAGGAAAACCAGGAACAGGGCCAGGACGAGGGCGCCGGCCCACCAGTCGCTGCCATTGTGGGCGGCGGCGACGAGGAGGGCCACGGCCGCGGCACCCAGGAAGGCGAGGGGCCGCCATTTCAGGTAGGGGCTGAAGTTAAGGCGAGTGGGGGAGGACCGAGCGGCAGGCGCGGCCCGCTGATGGTCGGTCGCAGCGAAGAACTCCAGGGCAGCCAGAACGAGGATCGCAGCGACGGCCAGGGAGTAGGCGACGCCGCCCCAGGCAATGAGGCCCAAGATCACGGGTATGCCGATCAGGGCGGTGGCTACCCGCTGGGCCAGCATGGAGTGACGCTTAGGTTTTCCGGCCGTTGCAGCCCTGGGGGCGTGCGCCGTTCTTGCCACTGCGGGGAGCCGGATAGTCGGTCTCGTCAGGGAGGAGGCCACCGAAGCGGCGCTTACGCTGGCTGTAGGCTAAAAGGGCCTCATCGATGTCGTGGATATCGAAGTCGGGCCAGTAGACGGAGGTGGTACAGAACTCAGCGTAGGCGCCCTGCCAGAGGAGGAAGTTGGAGAGGCGCATTTCACCGGCCGTGCGGATGATGAGGTCGGGATCGGGCAGCCCGGCGGTGGAGAGGTATGCAGCGAAGAGGTGCTCGTCGATCTGCTCCGGAGGTATGCCGTGGGTGACGATGCGCCGGACGGCATCGACTATCTCCGCGCGGCCGCCGTAGTTGAAAGCGATGGCCAGGGTCATCCGGTCGTTGTCCTTGGTGAGTTCGACGGCCTCCCGTACCTGGCGCTGGAGCCTGGGCTCGAGGGCGCTCAGGTCTCCGATGTGGAGGAGGCGGATGCCGTTCTCATGGAGGTGCTTCGTCTCGCGCTTGATGACCCGAGAGAGGATGGCCATGAGGCCGCGGATTTCACGTTTGGGGCGGCTCCAGTTCTCAGTGGAGAAGGCGTAAAGGGTCAGGTGGCGGACATCATAGTCGGCGAAGCGTTCAATGACGCGGCGCAGGTTCTCGGTGCCGGCGCGGTGGCCAGCCAGACGGGGACGACCACGGATGCGCGCCCAGCGGCCGTTGCCGTCCATGATGATGGCGACGTGGTCTGGGATCTGAGCGAGGGGTAAAGGGGGAGGGGTTGGGGTTCGGTGGAGAGCGCGAAGGGCAGTAGCCATGGTGATCACCAGTATAGAACGTTTCGGGGGCAATGAAGTTGTTGCCACCGGGGATCAGACGGTGAGAAGCTCTTTTTCTTTTTGCTCGCCGATGGCGTCAATGCCCTTGACCTGCTCGTTTGTGAGTTTCTGGAGCTCTGTTTCGCCGCGATGGAGATCGTCCTGGGAGATCTGGTGGTCGTGCTCCAGGTGGCGGATCTGCTCGTGGCCGGCGCGGCGGAAGTTGCGGATGGCGACGCGGGCCTCTTCGACGCGTTTGTGGACGTGCCTGATGAGCTCCTGGCGGCGCTCTCCAGTTAGGGGTGGGATGGCTAGGCGGATGACGATGCCATCACTGGCGGGGTTCAGGCCCAGATCCGATTTAAGGATCGCCTTTTCGATGACGCCGAGGGCGGCCCGGTCCCAGGGCTGGATGACGATGAGGCGTGCGTCTGGGGTGGTAATGGTGGCCAACTGGTGGAGGGGGGTAGCGGTGCCGTGGTAGTCGACCTTGATGTGTTCGACGAGAGCAGGGCTGGCGCGACCGGTGCGGACTGTGGCTAGCTCCTGGCGCAGCGCCTCGACGGCTTTACGCATACGCTCTTTGACGTCTTGAAGGGTTTCCTGAACCATAAAGATGCTAAGGCTGAGGCTTAGTAGAGGCCACTTCTTCTTCCAATACAGTATCCAGGTCGCTGACGACGGTGCCGGTGTGCTGGCCGGCGGCAGCCCGCTCTACGCTGCGCGGGGCGCGGACATCGAAGACGACGATGGGGAGAGAGTTCTCCATACAGAGGGAGAGGGCCGTGGAGTCCATGACATGGAGGCGGCGGTTAAGGGCATCCAGGTAAGAGAGGGTACGGAACTTGCGGGCTAAGGGGTCCTTACTGGGATCAGCCTCGTAGACGCCATCGACGTTCTTCTTAGCCATGAGCAGAACGTCGGCGCCGATCTCGATGGCCCGCAGGGCGGCGGCGGTGTCGGTAGTCATGTAGGGGTTGCCGGTGCCCGCAGCGAAGACGACTACCCGCCCTTTCTCCAGGTGGCGGATAGCGCGGCGGCGGATGTAGGGCTCGGCGACGGCGCTGACGGGGATAGCGGACTGGGTGCGAACGGTGAGGCCGCTGCGCTCTAGGGCGTCCTGGAGGGCGAGGGCGTTAATGATAGTGGCGAGCATGCCGGCGTAGTCGCCGGTGGCGTGGTCCATGCCGGCAGCAGCGGCCTCGGCGCCCCGGAAGATGTTGCCCCCACCGACGACGATGGCCACCTGGATGCCCATCTCCTGCAGTTTTTTCAACTGCGCGGCGATGGAGTTGAGCACAGCAGGGTCGATGCCATAGCGGAGATCACCCTGGAGCGATTCGCCGCTGAGCTTGAGGAGGACGCGCTTGACAGGCGGATCGCCCATGTCCGCCCCCTAGCGACCCAGCTCGAAGCGGGCGAAGCGACGGACGCGGATGTTTTCGCCAGTCTTACTGATAGTCTCTGTGATAAGGTCCTGGATGGTGCGGGACTCGTCGCGGATGAAGGGCTGAACGAGGAGGCAGAGCTCCTTTGGATCGCCCTCGGCACCGTCGGGCATCTCTGCGGGGGAGATGTAGCGGGGATTGGCACCGGCGACCTGGAGGGCGATCTGCTGAGCCAACTGACGGAAGTCATCGGTGCGGGCGACGAAGTCAGACTCGCAGTTCAGTTCGACCAGGGCACCAAGGCGGCCGTCATGGTGGATGTAGGCCTGGACGAGCCCTTGAGCGGTGGCCCGCTCGGACTTCTGGGCGGCGATGGCGTGGCCCCTGTGACGGAGGATCTCTTGCGCCTTCTTCAGGTCGCCGTTGGCCTCTTCCAAAGCGCGTTTGCAATCGAGGATGCCAGCGCCGGTGAGTTCACGAAGCTCCTTGACGTCTTCAGTGGAGATAGCCACAGGCATGCCTCCGCGGTCAGCCGATCTCGCTAGCCCTGATCTCGGCGGTCTCTTCTGGGCGGTCGGGTTCGGATTCGTCGGGCGAGGCGATGTAGCCGGTCTCCTGGTAGGCGCTGATCTCGATCCCTTCGGCCTCCAGTTCGGCCTTCTGGGCGTATTCGCGGGCGATAAGCCCCTCCAGGACGGCATCGATGATGCGAGTGGTGATGAGCTTGATGGTGCGGATGGCGTCGTCGTTGGAGGGGATGGGGTAGTCGATGACATCAGGATCGCAGTTGGTGTCAACGAGAGCGACGATGGGGATGCCCATGCGCTGGGCCTCGGCGACGGCGATGGTCTCTTTGGTGGTGTCGATGATGTAGACGGCACCGGGGAGGCTGGTCATCTCCTTAATACCGCCCAAGTAGCGGTTGAGGCGGGCGATCTCCTCCTCGATACGGAGGCGCTCTTTCTTGGGGAACAGATCCAGCTCGCCGCGGGCCTTGGCGTCCTCCAGGCGGACCAGGTGGTCGATGCGGCCCTGGATGGTGTGGAAGTTGGTGAAGG
>Ga0299915_10001851_pt1 | contig 15498 bp, 16 predicted proteins | sample RVTome_13_FD_200263 | JGI IMG/M metagenome (GOLD analysis project Ga0299915, IMG submission 200263) | Soil microbial communities from uranium-contaminated site in the Upper Colorado River Basin, Wyoming, United States - RVT92D227 (version 2) ... | reverse complement strand
GATATAGTAATAATAAAATTATTAAATGAGTTGTTTCTTAATTTTGCTTTTTCTAATTCATATGTTTCTAGAACTGCATTCATAAATATATTAGGTGTTTGATTTTTAGGGATAATTTTTATAAAATCTTCTTTTGAATATATTTCAGTATTATTTATATTTAATGTAATATCATATCTTGATATAATTTCTTCATCCAATCCTGCAATTATCCAACTCTCTATTTCTTTTATTACTATGTGAATAAAATTTTTATCTGCTAATTTATTTGTTCTATCATATATATATTCTTTTGCTACAATAATATTATTTTTTTCATCTAAATCTCCTAATATAATGTAATCTTTGCCATCAGAAATAAGTCCTTTTATAAAATTACCTACTCTTTCTTTTCTTTTTTTTATATATTTATAATATAAAACAGCATTATAAGAATTATTTAATACTGGTTCTATAATTTTTTCACAAAAAATTTGATCCCATATATCTTCTATTAATAAAAAAATCTTATCTTTCAATTTTTCACCTCAATAAATCTTCCACAAATAATTCTTCTAAACCAATCTCATTTTCTAAAAATTTTTTTAAGTGTTCCATGTTTGTAACTTTTTCAATATTTGAGAATCCTTCTTTATCTCTTCTTATAATATATAAATATTCAATATCAGTATATCTCACTACTTCGGGATTATGTGTAGTAATTATAAGTTGTTTTTTATCTTTTACATCATTCATCATATTCATTATTTTAGCAATAAGATTCGGATGAATTCTTTTTTCTGGTTCTTCTATAATAATAAAATCTTTCTCTTCAAAATATAATATTATTATAAGTGCTATTATATTTATTGTACCATCAGATAAAAGTGACGCTGGAAAATATTTCTTTTTTGAATAAGTTTCTTTTAAACTAGCAATTAATGATTTATCTGAAAATCGCTCTATAGCTAAATCTTCAACAAATGGTAATACATTTTTAATCAAACTTGAAAACTTTTTCTTATTTTCTTTATTTTCCAATATTTTTTTAAGTACAATAGCTAAATTACTACCATCCGATTCTAATATATTTTTACCAGTTATTAATGTTGATCTTTTAGGTAATTTTGGATCAATATTATACACAATTATATTCTTTAAATATTTAACAAAATCACTTAACATAATGGGCATTAGATTCGAATTTATATATATTTCTTTAGGATCTAAATTTTTAGATAGTTTCCAATCATAAAAATATCTTGACATAATATCTTTATTACTTATTTTTATATCTTTATTATCTGATTCAAATTTAAAATATACCTTTTTTTCTGTTCTATCAATATCAAAATTAGATTTCCCTCTATCTACATATTTCAATTCCAATTCTCTTTTTTTTCTACTCATTACTACTTCCATTAATTTTCCTTTTAATTTTAATTTTTCCGAAGTAATTTTATGAACTTTTCTCGTTTCTACAAAATAAACGTTTAATTCATATATAATTTCTTCAACTTCTAATGTATAACTTATAGGAAACCCCTTTTTAGAAATAAAATCCCTTTTCGTAATAGGTAGACTTAATTCATCTTCACCACAATCTAACATTATACTTATATTAATATTTCTATCTTTTGTATTTACATTTCTAATATAATCTCTACCTCCTTGCATTGATATCGCATTATCTAAACCATAATTAAATATATCTGAAAGAAATTGAAAAATATCTACAAATATTGATTTTCCTGATGCGTTAGGTCCTATCAAAACTGTGAAATCATTAATAGATAAATCTAAATTTTGAAACGATTTAAAATTTGAAACCTTTATTTTTTTAAACTTCATAATTTAATTTAAAATGAAACAACTATTTAACTTTTTAATAGACATTCGCGCGAAATATTTAAGATATTATTAAAAAGACTTGCGCACCCGAACCTATTCCATCTGTCTTCCTGTCTGTGTCTGTTTGTTTGTCTGTTTGTTTGTCTGTCTGTTTGTTTGTCCTAGGGAGAGAGAGTATGAGAGTGAGTAGGGGAGGTGAGGGGGTAGTCGTTCGTAGTCGTAGTCGTAAGCAGAGAGAGAGAGAAGGTTAAAATTTAACCCCAAAGTAAGGACAACGACTTGGATTCTCCTATTGAAAAAGCGCGCACACCTGCTTTGTCTCCTCTGGAAAGTTACTCATCAGGGCTTCTAGAGCTGTCTCTGCTATGAACCTTTTAAAACCTGACTCCCCCATTTTAGACGAATATATTCCCCTATAACCACCTTTCCCAGTAGTCTCCCTCTTACTCAGCACGCCCATCTCAACCATATCTTCAAGGAAGTTGATTATCGAAGCCCTTGAGATGCTTCCAAGTCCAAGCCTCTGGTTGACCCGATCCCACACAAGCTTACTCGTGTACTCTTTCTGCGGGTCATCCAAAAATACCTTCAGAGCTTCCTTCTCGTATTCCTTGAGAGTCATCCTCAAACCTTGCTGGGAGGCGTCGATTTCGAGTTTAACTGTCATAGTCATCCTTAACGTTTGTTTTACTTTAAATCCTTTGCGAATCCATCACATTTTAAATGGTTAAAAGATATACGCATGTGCTAGTAGATTTGAGTTCACTTCTTCTCCAGATACGTGTTGTTGCTTACTACCGAAACCTCAACTTTATTGGATAAATCCCTAGCATCTATCCTCTTCTTAAGCTGAAGCCTAAGATAATTAGCGTCCTTACCCACAGCCTCAACCTTCACAAGGTTATGCTGCCCATTTAGGAAACTGTCGATTATAGGGTCATACTTGCTGCCCTTACGATACCTTCTGCTCGGCTTCTTCTCCACTGGCTCAAGCTCAAAATTCAAGTCACTCAATTTAGTTCAAATTAAAACTGCTTAGAGAGAATTTATCATTTTAGTTGCTATAAGGTGAGATTTTTTATCTTATAGAGCGCGCGCCTGACACCATTATAATAACTTTAAGGTTTGCGCGCGTTTGGATTAGTCATATAATTATCAAGTCGAATAACGACAAGATTTCGAACTCAATATCTATCCTATCCATAATTTTATCCCCCAAACCCAAACCTAGCTCAGGAAATCCAGTAGATACCTGCTGAGCAATATGAAAAAAGGTAAAGGGAAGACGTTAAACTTATTTCAGTTTTGCTGTCATTGTGCATCCGTTTTCTGTATGTTCACAAGTTATGTCTACACCGAGCTCCTTGGCTATTTCCTTGGTTTCGTAGATATCATCGTCACAAAGCTCCTCTGGGTTAACGTTAAGACCACTTTTCTTCACAAAATCTTTACTTCTTAGGAGGAGGGGGCAGTTCTTGACCCTGATAACCACTTCACGATCCGACACCCAAGATAATTGATTATTTGACAATGGTATGCAGATTTGTTTGGAGTAAACCATTTGTTCGACAAGCTGCTTAAAAGTTCTGCCAGGAGCAATCGCCTTCCCCAGTTTAAACATTGGACCTAAAAAGCTCGGAATCATCTTCTTATCCAGCTTCATCGTGAAATCGTGGTATTTATCCAATACACCCAGCTCCTTGTATAGAGCAATGTTCGTAATCCAGCTTGATACATGGTTGTCAAGAAGCTTATCATACTTCTCCTCAATAGACATCTCCTTAATCTCCAAGTTTCTCACCTTCTATCAAATGTTATGCTAGTATCGCGCGCGGATAAGACTATGGCTCAAACACAAACCCAAGATAAAATTTTACCTTTCTCTCTCTTCACACATAGCAAGCATATATAACAAACACACATAAGCGCACACGCGAAGATTAATCATAAAGGGGATGAATTATACCATTAGAAGAGAATAAGCTTTGTCGAGTTATCGTTTGTGACCCAAAGGAGGCTGTCGATCATCTTCCAGAGATGCTTTTAGAACTCGGATTCAAGGTTGCGCGCGCGCGAGGGTGCAAGGTATTTATTTCTAAACAGGTTAGAACGCTATCCCTTTAGGCGTCCAATTCTAATACGGCTTAACCTCTTACAGGTTCGGGCTGCGGGCTTTGGACGTCTGGACTTGGATGACGGAGCTGGTCACCGTCTACGGATACCTAGGAGCCTTCGTGGTCTGCGCTTTAGGAAACTTATCAATTTTCATACCTATTCCCTTCGCCCTCGTAGTCTACGCCTTCGGCTCGACGCTTAACCCCCTCCTCCTAGGGCTAGTCAGCGGGCTGGGCTCAACCATTGGGGAGATGGTCTCTTACCTTCTCGGCTGGGGTGGCAGGAAGATGATTGAGAGCAGGTACGGAGCAAGGTTAGACGCCATGAAAAAACTGATAGGGCGGTATGGTGCCCTCTCGATTTTCCTCATCGCTCTGCTCCCAGTACCAGACGACCTCCTCCTCATACCCCTCGGAATGATGAAGTACGACATCAAGAAGACATTCATCGCCATGCTTCTCGGGAAGATTCTGATGTGCATCTCCCTAGCCTACGCCGGAGCCTTCAGCTTCAGCTACCTCAGAGACGTATTCGCAGCTGGGGGAGTAGTCGGAGGGGTAGCCTCCGTTGTCTTACTCGTGGTCCTCATCATCGTGATGCTTAAGATCGACTGGACGAAGATTCTGGAGAAAAAAGCGTAACCGGTTAACCGCGTTGCGCGCGCATTGAAGATGCCATTATTGGATGATAAGAACGACTGACGCTCCGTTGAAACAAAAGCGCGCGCGAGGAAGCGGTCGCGGGACCCCAAGGAGCATACTGGACAGGTGCTGGAGATACATAGCCTTCGCGGTGCTCGTCGCCTTCGCCTCGAACTATGTTGTTTACTACCTCACATATACAGGGTCGGGGGATACAGCGATCGCCCGATCTGCCGCGTTGACCACGATAGTACTCTTCGAGCTTCTACTCGCATACCAGGTGAGGCCCGATAGAATGCACCTGCTCTCGCGCGCGATTGGAAAGCCCTTAATCCCTGTGACGCAATCATACGCATAACCTTTTGAGGTCTGCAAAGTTTGGCGTCAACCCCCGAAAAAGAGTGGACATGTGTTCCACCCCAGGAGGCGCTCCGCCTACTAGGTACAAACACCGATGGTCTCAGCGAGGAGGAGGCAAAGCGCCGCCTCCAAGAGCATGGACCAAATAGACTACACGAGCATCCTCCCAAGTCTCCTCTTATCCTATTTCTTGAGCAATTCAAGAGCATCCTCGTCGTGATACTACTCACCGCAGCAGGCGTATCCGCGTATCTCGCGATCGCGGAGGGCGAACCCCTCACGGATACATACGTGATCCTTGTCATTCTCATACTAAACGCAGTACTCGGTTTCGTACAAGAGTATCGAGCAGAGAAAGCAGTGGAAGCCCTCAAGAAGCTGATCAATCCTCGAAGCATCGTCGTGCGACGTGGAGAGGAGCGGAACATCGACTCCTCCCTGCTGGTGCCCGGCGATATACTGAAGCTGGAGGCGGGGGATAGGGTTCCCGCGGACCTCCGAGTCATCGAGTCTTACAACCTAGAGTCCGATGAAGCCATCTTAACGGGTGAGAGTCTTCCCGTAGAAAAGTCCTCAGAGGCAGTCTCTGAGGAGAGTGATGAGAAGACCTGTCTGCTCTTCATGGGCACAGTATTAACATCGGGTCGAGCTGTCGCCGTGGTCACCCGGACCGGGATGAAGACCGTCTTCGGAAGCATAGCTGATATGGTTCAGTCAGCTCCCGAGGAGGAGCCTCCGATAAACAGGAAGGTGGAGGTGCTCGGCAGGCAGCTCGGAGCGATCAGCGTCGCCCTCTGTCTACTGGTCTTCGTAATGGGGTTCTGGATCTACCGGCTACCCCTCGAGCAGACTCTCCTCACTGCTATCAGCCTCGCCGTCTCAGCCATCCCCGAGGGACTCCCCGCGGTCCTCACCATCACGATGGCGCTGGGCGTCGCAGCAATGGCGCGGCAGAAGGCGATTGTGAGAAAGCTCGCAAGCGTGGAAACTCTTGGCAGCACCACGGTGATCTGCAGCGACAAGACGGGCACCATAACCAAGAACGAGATGACCCTCCTTCGCCTCAACCTCCTCTATAGGCATATCGAAGTAACGGGATCCGGCTACGAGCCAGTGGGAGACTATCTACAGGAAAAACGTAAACTCCAGGTCGCTAATGATCCTTCACTGGAGTTAGCCCTACGGATCGGTGTTCAATGCAACAGCGCTAACCTGATCAAGGAGCAGGACAAATGGGTGGTCTACGGAGATCCTACCGAGGGAGCCTTGGCTGTAGCCGGCGCTAAAGCTGGTCTCAAACGCATGAATGGCGAAGATCACAAACTAGTGGCCGAGTATTCTTTTGACTCTAACCGGAAGCGGATGAGCGTGGTCTACAGGCTCCTCGGTGGTAGTCTCCGATCCTACGTGAAAGGTGCTCCCGAGGAACTCCTTCGGGACTGTAATACGTTACAGGATGACGACGAGATTCGTCCCCTCACTCAGGTGGATCATGATTACTTTTCCTCAGCCATGAAGCAGATGGCGGGGGAAGCCCTCCGAGTTATCGGTCTCGCTTACCGGGATTACCCTGCTGATTCTTCTGTGCCCTCCATCGAGGAAGCTGAAAAAGGGTTGACCTTCGTTGGGCTCGCAGGGCTAATCGATCCACCTCGCGAGGAGGCGAAGGAAGCTATCGCGGTAGCTAAACATGCGGGCATCCGCCCCGTTATGCTCACGGGAGACCATGTGCTCACCGCCAGAGCCATCGCTAAGCAGGTTGGGATACTTGACCACGAGACCCCGAACAGTGTCCTCGTGGGCGGCTATATCGATGAGCTCTCGGAGGAGCAGCTCGACTCTATCGTCGATGAGATCCGAGTCTGCGCCCGTGTCAGCCCCCAACACAAGACTCGGATTGCGCAAGCCCTCAAGAAGAAGGGGCATATCGTCGCCATGACGGGTGATGGAGTTAACGACGCCCCAGCCCTGAAAGCCGCTGACATAGGCATAGCCATGGGGATCAAAGGAACCGACGTGACAAAGGAAGCTGCAGACATGATCCTTGAGGACGACAACTTCGCCACCATAGTCAAAGCGGTGGAGGGTGGCCGCAGGATCTACAGCAATATCACAAAGTATGTTCGCCTCATGTTATGCGCTAATTTTGACGAGTTTCTACTAATCCTTGCAACAACCAGTCTCGGGTTGCCTGTTCCCTTCCTGCCCATTCAAGTGCTCTGGATTAACCTCGTCACCGATGGATTGCCTGCGGTAGCCCTGAGTAACGATCCGGGTGAGAAGGGTTTGATGGATCTACCTCCAAGAGATCCCCGAGAGGGGCTGCTTGACAGGTTCTGGGTTTTCATCGCGTTCTCTGCGCTCGTAGCCTTCGTGGTTGACTTTACCCCATTCTACCTTGTTCTCGGGTGGACGGTGGACCCGGCGGTCGCGCGAAGTGTATGCGTTACTAGCATCGTGCTCTTCGAGCTTGCGTTGACTTTCCAAGTTCGGAGCGAGACCCGGCACGTCTTCAGTCAGGGCTGGGAAGCTTTGACCAGCAACCCATTCTTGTTGGTTGCGGTTGTTGCTTCCTTCTTACTTCAGATGGGGGCCCTCTACTTTCCACCCTTAAGCGGGGTACTCAAGATGACGCCCCTAAGCTTGGAGCAACTGGGGCTCACATTCGCTGCGGCAGGCTCCGCGCTGTTGATCGTGCCAAGGCTTTTCATAAAGCCTCCAAAAGTAAGGAAGAGTTGACTGCGCGCGCCAAATTCCGAGGAAAAGTAACTGGCTTTAATCGCGCGCGCTAACCTGTTTAGAAATTTATCCTTCTAGACATCTCCAGCATACCTGATAAGCTTCCCTAGGCATATCTCATCACACAATGCATCAGCCACCCGACACCAAGAATCTACAAAGAGAATAGCTCAACCTTGAAACGGTGAAACATCTACCCGAGCCTCAAAAGAAGCTGATACGCTCACTCAACGAAACCCTTGATGCACCGGACCAGACCAGGAGAACCAAGACCGACAGCAGCCAAAGCCACAGCCAGCATCGAGATGAGGCTCAGAGAGACGTGGATCGAAACCTGAGCAATACCCTTAACCCTCAGCCCATCCAGCAGAAGCCACTCCTTCGCCCTCCCGAAGAGCCTCTCTATGCTCCACCTCTTCCTGAACAGCCGCACTATCCTCTTAGCACCCCTAACAACGAAGTCACGCCCAACCTTGAAGGCGTTCCTTAACCGGGAATCCCTGCGGACAGGAATCATCGGCTCCGCCCCAAGCCACTCCGCCGCGTTCCTGACATTCTCCGAGCTGTACTGGCTGTCCGCTAGCACCGACTTGAACACGACTCCGAGGCGGAGCACCCGCTCAAGCAGAGGCTCGAAGTGGAGCTTGTCGTTCTCGTTGCAGGGAGCCACCGTGTATGCCAGAGGTAGCTCCGAGTCGGCGCAGCAGGCCGTGTGAACTCGATACCCGAGGATGAAGCCCCTCCTGTCTCTGCCCACCCGTGCATCGCTGTCGCTTCTACCGGTTCTGTTGTCCATTGCTCTTCCGCTGTATGCTTTGAGATGGGTGCTGTCAACTGCGACTACTTTTCCGATGATTGTCCCCGATTCGATGAGGAGTTTAGTGAGCGTGTTGAAGATCTTCAGGTACACCTCTTCGCCGAGTCGGTGTCTGAATTGGGTGAAGAGTCCATGACTCGGCGTCTGCCTTCGGAAGCTACAGGCTCTAGCTACCTTGTGGTCGTTTCGTAGTCTTAGCGCAAGTCTTCTGTCGCTTATTATGCGTAGCAGGTGTTTGGCGAGCTGTGCCTTGAGCATACTGAGTGGGTTGAACGGTGTTCTGCCTGGTCCTTCTCTGTGGTAGTGGGCCTCTAGTTGAATTTTGATCTGGTTTAGGTTGAGTGAGTCAAGCACACGCTTAACGTTCAACCTATCCTCGCTGGATGGTTAGCTTGGTGATCTATAACGGTTTCTGGAAAGACTGGCGCGTGGTCCTGCCAGGTGGCATGACCGGTGCAATTGCTGGGGCTCCCTCATCCTCTAGCGCTGGTCTTACTCCTGGTGCTGGTGCTCCCTTCCTCCCTAGCTTCGTCCCTGAATCTACTCCCTATAGAGAGGGATTCCCCGCCGGGCAGAGTGAGGAAGTTGGTTAGGGAGTTAGGGAGGAAGTTAGGGAGGAAGTAAGGAAGGATGTTAGAGAGGAAGTAAGGAAGGAAGTTAGAGAGGAAGTAAGGAAGGATTCTCTTAGGACGGCTAGTAGGCAAGCTTGCACCCCTACTGAGCAGGGGAGCGCCGACGTGGAGGAGATTATTGTAGCTGAAGAGCAGGCGGCTGAGGATGAGGAGACCAACTGCAGGTGAAATCAAATAAATTTCTAAACAGGTTAGCGCGAACAAAATCAACTCAAAGGCAGTCTCGTAACCCTCGAAGATTGAAGCTAAATCCGAGTAGATACTTCGCTAACTATCATCCACGCGTGTGAGCTAAACATGTACTGATGTTTTATCCCTTACGGCGACAAACCCTTTATCGTTAATGCTTGCTCGCAGCCGCTTCGCGCTCTGGACAGCCTTCGTCGTCAGCCTCGTCACCGCGTTCTGGCAATACTTCGAGTTCGCCTACACGCTCGCCGAGAACGGCCGCGCGCGCATCTATGATAAACTATATATTCTATATATAAAAAAGCTTTAAGATAATACGAAATTGTTTGCTATGTAAATGGGCCTCACCGAAATAGCGCTATTCGTAGGATTTCTACTATCATTTCTCATGGCCATAGCTATGGGAGGCAACGATGCCGCCACACCAACAGACACCGCTGTGGGTGCAAGGGCAATCGGGATTAAACAAGCCGTGGTCCTCTTCGCTATATTCGCGGCCGTGGGAGCCCTGACCCAGGGATTCATGGTTATGAAAACGATAGGAGTAGGCATAGTCCCCTCCATAGATCTTCTGGGGGCGATCATACTAGTTCTCGTAGCATTTGTCTGGATTATGATCTGCAACATTTATGGTCTTGAAATATCTGTAACACAAGCAATTATTGGAAGTATTCTAGGTTATGGAATAGCAGCGTATGGTATAAGTGGAATCCAATGGGATCTGTTACGAACAATTATCATAAGTTGGTTCACATCGCCCTTTCTCGCAGCACTTTCTGCTTTTCTAATGTACAAACTTCTTGCTTTTATAGTTAAAAGATATAATGCCATCGATAAATTCATGAAACCATTACTTATAGTTGGACTTTGCTATTCAGCATATGCTTTTGGAACGAATGATATAGCAAACGCCACGGGCGTATACGTTACCGTTGCTAGGATGGTCCTGGGAAATCCTCCGGAACAAAACGTCATGTTTTTGCTTGCAATCTTCGGGAGCATAGGCTTGGCTATAGGTGGATTCTGGCTCGGACCCAGGGTAATACAGATGATAGCTTTTAAAATTACGAGACTCGACATAATATCGGGTGCGGCAGCCGAAGTTTCTAACGCCGTAATAGTTCATCTATTTACAGTGATTCCATACATGATGTTTGGCTATGGGATGCCGATATCGACATCTATTGCCAGTGTAGGCTCACTCGTAGGCGTGGGTTTAGCTCGTTATGGCTCCTCTGGAATTAATAAAAAAACTATTATGGTGTTGGTAGCAGGATGGGTGGCAACGATATTCGTCACAGCGTTCTTAACCTATGTTTTTTATACGATACTATTTCCCTACATTGGATCAATAATCAAGCCAAATCCCTAGATTTTTGTTATATTTAATTATGCAGCTGATAGTTTTCCTTTTCGCGCGCGCGACCATGCGCGATGTTAATATAAATCTTCAGTGAGAATAAATTGGGTCGTTGGGGTTGAGTAGAAGGCTGTTCAGATGGTTCGCGCCAAAGAGGGGGGAGAGGATCTTCGAGTTGCTGGAGAATCACCTCGAGCTGACTAAGAACTGCGTGAGCGACCTCTATAGGATGGTGGAGGCGATCTCTAAGGGCGAAATTTCTCAATCCAAGGACTTCTACAAAAGCCTCTCTGAGATGGAGATCAAGGCTGACGGGCTGAGGCGCGAGTTGGTCGACGAGCTGACCAGAAGTGAGCTGTTCCCTGAGGAGAGGGACGACCTCATGGAGCTCGTCAGGGCCGTCGACTGGGTAGCCGACTGGTCGAGGGATGCAGGCAGGATCCTGAGCATCATACCCTTCGAGAGGGCCCCCGAGGAGATGAAGGAAGTCGCCCTGAACATGTGCAGGGAGGATATAAACTGCGTCACCGCCCTCGCTGAGTGTGTCAGGGCGCTGCCGGAGGACCCTCGAAAGGCACTCGATCTGGCCAACAAGGTGGAGATGCTGGAGGAGGACATGGACGAGCTCTACAGCATCGCCAGAAGGCGCCTGGCTGCCTTAGAACACACCGCCTTTAACGTGGGTTCCCTTATACTTCTGAACGAGTTTCTGGACGCCCTGGAGACCGTCGCCGACTGGTGCGAAAACACCGCCGACATCGTCAGAGCCGTTGCCCTGCATGCCGACTTAGGCTGAATGCGCACGATGATGAGGCCGCGAGCTCAAAAGCTTACCTCACGCGCGCAGGCTGATTAAATAATTTGGTTAAAAATGGTTTCACGCGCGTGCGAACCCATTTCCCCATTTAAATTATTTTAGAACCTTAAAACTTTTTAATGCAGATATTTTTATCGCATTCCACATCTTGGCACACGCGTCTTTCATTTATGTGTGATATACGTGATACGTGATATACGTGGTGATGTGGTAATGGAGTGACGAAAAAAGAAAGAGAATAAGAGAGTAGAAAATAGAAGATAAAAATGAAAGTGAATGAAAATAGAAGAATAGGGTTTGGGTTTGGGGCCATAATTTTATCCTCACATCTCGATAACTCTATTCTTGATTATGAAAATCTTAGAGGTGAACAAAGTTATCGGATGAATGTGTTTTCTGTGAAATCGTTAAAGGAAACTTCCCAAGCATAAAAATATACGAAAATGAGGCCATTTTGGCCTTTCTAGACAAAAATCCAGTAACAGAACATCACACTTTGATCATACCAAAGAAACATTACGTTAACCTTTACGATATTCCAGAAAACGAATTAGAGCAATTACTCGTAGTTGCGAAGAAGATCACACTACAATATCAAACTGATTATGACATTCAGGGAGTAAATGTTCTTCATGCTAGTGGAGCAGAGGCTCAGCAAAGCATATTCCACTTTCACCTACATCTAGTTCCAAGAAAAAGTGGAGAGGGATTAGACCATTTCCTGCTTCCTGAAGGCCTCGGTATATAAATTCATCAATAATTGATTCTCACATCATAATAACTAATATTTAGTTGTCTCTGCTACAGCTTTCAGCTCGCGCGCGTCTTGAGATTCCCTTGCTGCTTTGAGAAGAATAGAGTCATCAGAGAAAATAAGTCAGCAACCCAATCTGTTTCCGTGGTTGGTTGGGATTAATTTTAATAATCTACATGTTAAGGAAACCCTATTTTAGATGGTTATGACGGTTTTGGTTGAGGTGGCCATGTCAAGGAAGGTTGCGTAGCCTATGATCGCTAAGCCATCCTCCAGGTTTTCTCGTGTTATGCCGCGTTTTCTAGCCGCCTCTTCACAGACGTAGAGTTTCACTTTTTCGTTTTTCAGGATCGCTTTGAATCTTCGATCTATTTCTTCGCTTATCTTGGCGCACGTTCCCCTCTTCCCCAGCATGGCTCCGTCGGTGAAGAGGAATACCGTGGCGTTCATTCCCATGGCTGCCGCCGTTTCGACTATGTAGAGTAGGGAGGATAATCGTCCATCCTCCTCAGGCCCCCATCCATAAAGGAAGACAATGTCTTGTGACAAGGTGCTTCACCTTCAGCATCCTGATGCGATGCATAGCATCTTCGGTAGGCCGCCGAGTTTACATATTACCCCGCGTGCGGTGCTCTTGCCTCGCTTAAACATGTCATCGAGTTGGTCGCTGTCTAGTTTAAACTGGTCTCTTATCGCCTTAACCATCGGCAAGGTTTCCCATTTTAGATAATATTCTCTGACGAAGTATATTACTTGCATCTGCAAGTCTGTGAGGGACATGCCGAACTGTTCTTTGGCCATTTTTTTTGATAATTCTTCTGTCCATGCGTCAGGTTCTTTTACGAACCCTTCTTCGTCGAGGGCGTTATCGTCGACCATTATACATTCACCTCGAAAAACCATCCGTTGCATATAAAATGTGGTTTGTACGCAAGACGTCGTACGTGAATGGGGGTACCTTGCTGCAAAACTTGGTTTTCGAGTGCTATTAAATCCCAAGAATAGTTAAAACATCATTAATAGCTTGCATGCAAATAATATTTTATTAAAATGTGATTATTTCAGCTTCCAAACGCGTGCGCTTATCTCTTTCTAAAGTGAAAGAATAGCCATAGAGCCTGAAAAACTATGCCCCCATAAAAACAAGACCAGCCAAAATCGGTTAATGCTTGATTGTTACTAGTTGCGCGCGCAAAAGAGAATGTGTTAGTTTTCTCTTTCTACAATGAAAGCAATTTTGACGACAGCACGATATTCAACAATCTTATTTTTTTCCACTTTCGCTGTGCATCGCTTCAAATCAACTCCCTTGATGTTTCTGACCGTCTTAGCTGCTTCCTTCACGGCATTTCCAGCCGCTTCTTCCCAGCCATTAGGTGAACTTCCTATCAACTCAACTATCTTCACAACTGTCATATCCTTCACACCATTAATAAAATGGAGTCAACACACTTCAGTTTTTCGTAGCGCGTCACTTTATTAACCCCGAAGTGCATCTAACAAACATGAGCAAAGAAGAAGTAAAGGGAAAAAGTAAACAAATTAAAGGACAGATTCGTGAAGAAGTAGGTAAATTGACGAATAACAGAACTGAACAGCTCAAAGGCAAGATTGAGCAAGTCGAAGGAAGAGTACAAGAGGAAATAGGGAAAGTTAAAAGAAAGGCCAAAAAGTAAGCCGATATTCTGGCACGCGCACGTGGTAATTTTCCCATTAGATTGACGTTTCCAAAGCTTTTTCGTCTGTTTGGATACTCATGCTCTGCTCTTATAGTGTATAGTCATAAAAGAAGGATGTTTACAAAGAAACATTGCGCGCGCATAAGGTTTATAAATATACATTATAAAATAATAAATGAGGGTTTTACAATGGATGTGTTCTGGACCGTGGCCGTAATTCTCGTGGTTCTCTGGTTACTTGGGTTTATTGGCAATATTGGTGGGCAGTTAATCCACTTATTACTGGTAATCGCAGCAATTGTGGTGCTGATTAGACTTATCCAAGGAAAGAATTTAGCGACAGGTAAATGACTGCACGCTAAATCGAGGACGAAAATGGCCTATGTAATGGTGAGAACTTGATATCACTCGATCTTTGCTTAACCCTGTTGTCTTCATTACTTCTAAACCGAGTGGGGATCGGCTTAGAGACCATGGTAGCAGTGGGTTTCCTCGTTTTAATCGGTGTCATAATCATCATGATGGTCGGGGCCCTGCTCTTCTTTCTCCCCGCAGCTGTGATAGCCGGGGTTGTGTGGTTCTTAACGGGTAGTGAACTCTATGCCGCTTTTGCCTTCCTCGCCGTAGCTGTTCTCTCTCTAACTAGGAAAAAATAAAGAATCTATAGAAACCCACTTTTTGTGAATTATGGAACCGTCTTGCACCTCATGCGCGCGCTAGATATTTTAGTGAATTTGTTTCCATATTTAGCTATATGCCACTAGATTATATAAACATTTACTTGCACCCAAATATATAAACATCAATAAATCTGGGGAGACTCGCAAACAGCTAGTCCTTGGGCTCCGCATCTCTCCTGAGTGAGCCCGCGGCGCAATGGATCGATCCACTGTTTCTTGGCCCGACGAGGCTCGGAATCTCCACCTCGATCACCTCGACTCCCACGCTCTCAAGCCACTTTGTAGCCTTCGGCTCCCCCGTCGGCACAAGGATCTTCATTGGCTCAAGCACGACCCCTGTCTCCGGACCGACGGGGTTACCCTGATCAACCCTGCATAGCTCGTCGGGGGGGATGACAAATTGCCAATCCATCTCCGATTGTAGCCAATCGAGAAGATACTTGTCCAGCCACCTGGGATCCGCGATCGAGGTGTGCCTATCTATCATGCTGTAGTGCGTGAGCTGAGGACGAGGCCCGTACCCTGGCAAAATTCTCACGTCAACCTCAGGATCCTGGGTGTGTATGATCCTGCGAAGCTGCTCATGACCCCAGTCATTGGCCCTCCAGACATCGCTTTGGGAGGTGTTTGCCCTGGGGTAGTGGACTGCTGCGAGAAGGTGCTTTTCATCTAGCCAGCCGATGTTCCCGCCCTCAGTCATCCCTCTGCCCGTGATCATGCCCACGACAGGGCACCCTATCTCAGCTAACGTCTGGTACGTGGGGACCTCCTCCCCTTTCCGAATATGATCGTACATCCTCAGGATCACCTGACCATAAACGGCTGCGTGGCAAACATCATCGGTGTAGATCGCCTTCACCTGGTACGGGGGATCGTTGGGATCCG
>Ga0299915_10001849_pt1 | contig 15500 bp, 14 predicted proteins | sample RVTome_13_FD_200263 | JGI IMG/M metagenome (GOLD analysis project Ga0299915, IMG submission 200263) | Soil microbial communities from uranium-contaminated site in the Upper Colorado River Basin, Wyoming, United States - RVT92D227 (version 2) ... | reverse complement strand
CCGACGCCGTCCGATCGCTGCGGGCGGGGATTCGCCTCGGCTGGGCGATCGAGTCGAACTGGTCGGACCCGGTCCTGTTCGCCATCTACTCGGTCGTCAAGCCGGTCGGTGCCGTCCTGCTCCTCGTCGCCCTCGTCTGGATCGTGGGCGCCGGCGGCCGGTCGGACGCGGTCGCCTACCTGGTCGTGGGCAGCGCCGCCTGGACCTTCGTGGGGGGCGGGCTGATCGGCCTCGTCCAGACGATCCTCGACGACCGGGAGCAGTACCGCGTGCTCAAGTACGTGGTCGTAAGCTCGGCCTCGTTCCTCGCCTACCTGCTGGGCCGCAGCGGCGCGCAGCTGCTCATCGCCACGATCGGCTGCCTGGTGATCCTGACGATCGGGATCGTCCTCCTGGGCGTGCCGATCGACCCGGTCGCGATCGACTGGCCGCTGTTCGCGGCGAGCATGGCCCTGGGCCTCGTCGGCCTGATGGCCCTCGGGATCGGGCTGGCGGGCTTCTGCCTCCAGCTCCGCCAGGAGGCGTGGAGCTACCCGGAGGCGGTGGCCGGCGGGCTCTACCTCCTGTCGGGCGCGATCTTCCCGGTCGACGTCCTGCCCGAGGCGTTCCGGCCGGCCGCCTTCGCCCTCGCCCCGACCTGGTGGCTGGAGGGGCTCCGCCGCGCGCTCCTGGGGCGGCCGACGCCGGGGGTGATGGCCGGGTTGTCCGACACGGCCGTCCTCGCCGCCCTGGCCGTGACGGCGGCGGCGCTCGTGGTGCTGGGCCTCGCGACCTTCCGGGTCATGCTCCGGCGCGCTCGGGACCGGGGACTGATCGACCAGACGACCGGCAGCTGAGGGGTGCTGCAGCCCGGGTCCGGGTGGCCGGCGGTGGCCCCTGCCCGCTCGCTCCAGCCTCGGTCCGATCGCCTTGCCCGCGTGCGCATGCGGCGCGTACACTCCCGGTGCGGAAGCGCGATCCGCGACGAAGGGGCGAAGCTCGCCGGGCCGGGGCGCGCTCCGGCGGCCGGGGGAGGGTCGATGAGGATCTACGAAGGAAGCCCTCGTCAGGATTTCGAGGAGGTGCTCCGCTCGATCGGGGCGTTCCTCGACCAGCGAGGCATGCGCGAGGTCCTGCTCGTCGAGGCGCCCGACGGGTTCATCGTCCAGGGCCTGGTCACGGAGGGGAGCGACCAGGGCACCTGGTCGGAGGCAGTCGGTCGGCTGGTCAAGGAGACCCTGACCTTCCTGGACGACGACATCGCCCGCTTCATGGAGGAGGCGATCGGCCGCCGCGCCGGCGGGACGCCGGGGCCCGACTGGACCCAGGCGGGCTACTATGAGCGCGCATTCCGCGTCCTTGGACGGTGGATGGACGAGCAACGCCCGCACGACATCTTCTTCTTCGAGCAAGGCGGCGCGTTCGTGGTCCGTCTCCACGCCGCGGGGCCACAGGGGGGCCACCACGAACTGGCCGAGTTCACGAAGGACGACATCGAGGAGATGGTTTCGCGCGGTCCGCTGGCCCGCAAGGAGTGAGGGCGGGCGGCCACCGGCCGCGCGATCCAGGAGGGAAGGTGCATGAAGGTGCTGAAGGTCCTGGCGACGGTCCTCGGGATCCTGGTCGCCCTCGCCGTGATCGTCCCGCTCGTCGTCCTCGCCGGCCTGTTCATCTGGCTGAAGCTGACCGAGGAGAGCGACGAGGAGGCACTCGAGCTCGAGCAGGAAGGCGCCTGAGCGCCGTCCGCCGCACCACCGTGACCGCGGCCCCGGCACAGGCCGGGGCCGCATCGCGTTTCCCGGGCAGCGCTGGCGAGCGACATATCGCGGAGGGCGCCGCGGTCCTGGTAATGATCGCCTGGGCGGTGAACTTCGTCGTCCACAAGGCGGCGCTGGCGATCATGCCGCCGGTGGGTTTCACCTTCGCGCGGTTCGCCCTCGCCTCGGTGGTCATGCTCGGCCTGTGCCGCTGGGTCGAGGGCGGGGTCGTGCTCCCGCGGCGCGACCTCGGCCGGGTCCTCGCCCTCGGGGCGCTCGGCTTCGGTGTCTACCAGGTGGTCTGGCCGATCGCCCTCGTCCACACGACGGCCGGCAACTCCGCCCTGCTGGTCGCCTCATCCCCGATGTTCACTGCGCTGGTGTCGATCTCGATCGGCATCGAGCCGCCGAACCGGGCGCGCTTTGTCGGGGCAGCGATCTCCTTCGTCGGCGTGGGGCTCGTCGTGGCCGGTGGCGCGGCCGGCCTCGCCGGGCCCGCCGCGGGTGACCTCCTCACCGTGGTCGCGGCCGCGTGCTGGGGCACCTATCTCGCCCTCGGGGCGCGCCTCCTGCCGCGCGTCTCGCCGCTCCGGATGACGACCTGGGCGATCGTCGCCGGCACGGCCGTTCTGGCGGTCCCGGGAAGCTGGCAGCTGGCGACGGCGGATCTCGGGGCGGCCGGGCCAGGCATCGCCCTCGCGATCGCCTACGCGGGGATCGTCGCCGCCGGCCTGGCGAACGTGGTCGTGCTCCGGGGCGTCGTTGTCCTGGGCCCCAACCGGATCGCCGTCCTCCAGTTCCTGACCCCCGCGTTCACCGTCATCCTGGCGGCCCTCGTCCTGGGCGAGACGGTGACCGTGGCCCAGGTGGCTGGCGGGCTCGTCATCGTGGCCGGCATTCTCGTGGCGCGCCGGGTGCCGCCGGCCCGCCTGCGCGGCAGCGCCCCGGCGGCGGTCATGCCGGCGGCGGGCCAACCGGCCGCGGTCGCGCCGGCCGCGGGCCCCCCCGCGGCGGTTCCCCGGGCGGAGGCATGACCGCATGAGCCGCGCCCTCACCGCCCCTTCCTTCCCGTCCGGCGGTGCGCCCGTCTCGGTGCTCATCGACTATGACGGGACGATCTCGACCCACGACGTGGGCGACGAGCTCCTCGCCCGCCTCTTCCCCCATCCGGCCCGCGCCGCCGCCTACGACGCCGAGTACGACGCGGGACGGATGGGGTCGCGCGACCTCCTCCGCTGGGACATGGAGGTGCTGCCGCGAGACCCCGACTTGCTGCGGGCGGTGGCCGCGTCGCTGCCCCAGGACGAGACGTTCCCAGCATTCGTTGCCGCGGTTCGAGAGGCGGGGGCCGCGATCGAGATCGTCAGCGACGGCATGGGCTTCTACGTCGAGTCGAACCTCGCCCGGCTCGACCCGTCGCTTGCCGACCTGCCGGTCGCGACGAACGTGAACCCGGTTGCCGGCGCCGATGTCCTCGGCTTCCCCTACGGGCACCCGCGCTGCTTCGTGTGCGGTACCTGCAAGCGCGAGCGAGTCCGGCTCCACCAGGCCGCAGGGCGGGCCGTCGTGTTCATCGGTGACGGAACGAGCGATCGCTACGCCGCGCACCACGCCGACCTCGTCTTCGCCAAGGGCAGCCTGCTCCGCTGGGGCCGAGCGACCGGCCGTTCCGTCTGGGCCTGGGACACGTTCGCGGACGTTGAGGCCTGGTTCCGGATGGCGCTCCGGGACGGGACGCTCCCCGCTCGGCCGGAGGATGGACCTGCCTGGCGGGCAGGGCACGGGAGCGCCGCCGGCTTCATCTGCGGCCCGGAGGCCTGGGGCGAGGGCAGGACCACCCCGCTGCCGGATCGCGCGCCCGCCAGCTGACCGCGGGGCGGCCGGCAGGGGCCTGCACCGAGGCCGGCGCCGGCAGGACCCTGAGCCGTGGGCCGGCGCCGGCTGCCCGCTGCCCGATCCGGCACCCTGCCCGAACTCGTTGGAGCCGGCGGTTGGCCGAGGTCTGGTACGATCGTGGAAACCCCCGGAGGACCTCGGCCGATGGCGAAGTATGTCTTTGTGACGGGAGGCGTGACCTCCTCTCTCGGCAAGGGCATCACCGCCGCCAGCATCGGTCGCATCCTCAAGGCCCGCGGGCTCTCCGTCACCAGCCTCAAGCTCGACCCCTACATCAACGTCGACCCGGGGACGATGTCGCCCTACCAGCACGGCGAGGTGTTCGTCACCGACGATGGAGCCGAGACGGACCTGGACCTCGGCCACTACGAGCGGTTCACCGACGAGAACCTGACCCAGCTCTCCAACATCACCACCGGCCGCATCTACCAGGCGGTCATCGCCAAGGAGCGCCGGGGCGACTACCTCGGCGGGACGGTCCAGGTCATCCCCCACATCACCAACGAGATCAAGGAGCGCATCGCCCGCGTGCCGCGGGCCCGGGGCGCGGACGTGGTCGTGGTGGAGGTGGGTGGGACCGTCGGCGACATCGAGTCGCTGCCGTTCCTTGAGGCGATCCGGCAGCTCCGCAAGGACGTGGGCCGACGGAACGTCGTCTACGTCCACGTCACCCTCCTGCCTGCCCTGCTGGCCACGGGCGAGCTCAAGACGAAGCCCACCCAGCACTCGGTGAAGGAACTCCGGGGGATCGGCATCCAGCCCGACGTGATCATCCTCCGCTCCGATCAGCCGGTGGCCGACGAGATCCGCGAGAAGATAGCCCTGTTCACCGACGTCGCCGCCGACGCGGTGATCCCGGCGGTGACGGCCGAGACGATCTACGAGGTGCCGCTCATGTTCGAGGAGGCCGGCCTCGGCGAGCTCCTCGTCCGCGACCTCGACCTCGAGCAGGCGGCCGCGTACCCCGACCTCGGCGGCTGGCGGGCGCTGGTCGAGCTGATCAAGCGCCCGAAGCCGGAGCTGGAGATAGCCCTCGTCGGCAAGTACATCGAGCTGCCCGACGCGTACCTGTCGGTCAGCGAGGCCCTCAAGCACGCCGGCTGGGCGAACGGGGTCGACGCGAAGGTGCGCTGGGTGAATTCGGAGGGGCTCACCGCGGAGTCCCTGGAGGGCGCGCTCGGCGGGGCGGCGGGCGTGCTCGTGCCGGGCGGCTTCGGCCACCGCGGGATCGAGGGCAAGATCCTGGCCGCTCGCTACGCCCGCGAGCGCCGCGTGCCGTACCTCGGCCTGTGCCTGGGCCTCCAGTGCGCGGTCATCGAGTTCGCGCGCCACGTGACCGGCTCGCCGGACGCCAACTCGACCGAGTTCGACATGTTCACCGAGCACCCGGTGATCGACTTCATGCCCGACCAGCGCGACCTCGAGGAGAAGGGCGGGACGATGCGCCTGGGGATCTACCCGGCACGTCTCACCCCGGGCTCGAAGGCGGCCGCGGTGTACGGCGACGAAGTCGTCTACGAGCGCCACCGCCACCGGTTCGAGGTCGTGAACCGCTATCGGCCGATGCTCGAGGAGGCCGGCATGGTCTTCTCCGGCCAGTCGCCCGACGGGCGCCTGGTCGAGATCATCGAGCTCCGCGACCACCCATGGTTCGTCGCCAGCCAGTTCCACCCCGAGTTCAGGAGCCGACCCGACCGGCCGCATCCCCTGTTCGACGGGTTCGTGGCCACGGCCGTCGCCCGGCTCGCCGGCCGGGTGCCTGCCCTGCGGGCGCGTCGCGCGAGCTCCTTGGGGGCGGAGCCGGTGCCGGTGTTCGAACGAGAGGCCGAATCCGCCTGACCCCGGCCACCCGCCCCGGGGTCGCCACCGCAGGAGACCGCGATGAAGCTCTTCCTCGACACCGCCGACGTCGAAGAGATCCGGACCGGCGTCCGCTGGGGCGTGATCGACGGTGTCACCACCAACCCGTCGCTCTACGCCAGGGTGGGCGGCTCGTACGACGACGTCCTCCGCCAGATCTGCGGCATCACGCCCGGCCCGGTGAGCGCCGAGGTGATCGCCGACGACCCCGACGGGATGGTCCGTGAGGGTCGCCACTTCGCCGCGATCGCGCCGAACATCGTGGTCAAGATCCCGATGACGGAGAACGGCCTGGAGGCGATCGCCCGGCTCAAGGCCGACGGGATCAAGACCAACTGCACCCTGATCTTCAGCGCCAACCAGGGGCTCCTCGCGGCCAAGGCCGGGGCGAGCCTCCTGTCGCCGTTCGTGGGCCGTCTCGACGACATCAACGAGGAGGGGATGACGGTCATCCGCGAGCTGGCCGAGATCGTCAACATCCACGAGTTCGAGAGCGAGGTCCTCGCGGCGAGCATCCGCCATCCGCGCCATGTGACCGACGCCGCCCTGGCCGGGGCTCACGTCGCCACGCTCCCGTTCAAGGTCCTGCAACAGATGGTCCACCACCCGCTGACCGACCAGGGCATCGTCCAGTTCAAGGCGGACTGGGAGAAGGCCCGGGCGGAGGCGGCCGCGAAGGGCTGACGGCGCGGTAGCCGGGCGGGCCTCTGCCGCCGCCGCACCCCGCGCGGCGTCCCGTCCCGCGCGGCGCGCCTTCTATCCGCCCATCGGCGGCACAACATCCGCGCGGCGCGCCTTCTATCCGCCCATCGGCCAGGCGAACCCGTCCCCGCGGAGCGCGCCACCGCAGGCGGCAGGCCGGCCCCCGCCCAGCTCGGCCAGCTCCGCGAGGCCCCTCGGCTGCCTGACCCGTGCCGGACACCCGGCCTCGGGGGCATCCACGTGTACGCCGACGTCCACGAGCGTGCACCGAATGAGTGCACGGCGTTGACGGCGGTTGCGCGCCCCGCGTAAGATCCGTGCATCCCACCGCACCGCCGCCGCGGCTCGATTCCGCGCCGGTGCGCTCATCCCCGGCCGGTCCGCGGCCGACCCACGCAGGTGACCCTTCCCCCGATGCCCGTGAACGGCCCCGATCAGCGCCCCCGCAACCGTCGTCCCCGGAGGCGGCCACCCGTCCACCGCCCGGCGATCGAGTACGAGGAGACGAACGGCACGGCCGAGGCCGGCCCGGAGATCGGCGCTGCCGAGCTCCGCGAGATGAGCGCGGCCGAGCTCCGCGCCACCGCCGAGGAGCTCGAGCTCGAGACGGCCGCAGTGGAACGGCGCGACGAGCTGGTCGACCGCATCCTCCGGCGCCAGTCGGAGCGGCTCGGCCAGGCCTACGCCACCGGCATCCTGGACGTCGTCGACGAGGGTTACGGGTTCCTCCGGCGCCACGGGCTCATGCCCGGCCCGGACGACGTCTACGTCAGCTCAAGCCAGGTCCGGCGCTTCGGCCTGCGCATCGGCGACCGCGTCTCGGGGACGGTTCGCGCCCCGCGCGAGGGCGAGAAGTACTGGGGCCTGCTCCGGGTCGACGGAGTCAACGGAGTCGAACCCGACACCGCCCGTCGGCGGCCCCACTTCGCCGACCTGACGCCGATCCACCCGATCGAGCTGCTCAACCTCGAGAGCGACACCAAGAACCTGTCGCAGCGCCTGGTCAACCTCGTCAACCCGATCGGGAAGGGCCAGCGGGCCCTGATCGTCAGCCCGCCCAAGGCTGGCAAGACGATGCTCCTCAAGAACATCGCCAACGGGATCACCGCCAACTACCCGGAGATCCTCCTCATGGTCGCGCTCATCGGCGAGCGCCCGGAGGAGGTCACCGACTGGCGCCGGTCGGTGATGGGCGAGGTGATCAGCTCCACCTTCGACGAGCCCACCGAGAACCACACCCACGTTGCCGAGATGGCCCTGGAGATCGCCAAGCGCCAGGTGGAGACCGGGCGCGACGTCGTGATCCTCCTCGACTCGATCACCCGGCTCGCCCGGGCCTACAACCTGGCCCTGCCGCCATCTGGCCGGACGCTGTCGGGCGGGCTCGACCCGATCGCCCTCTACCCGCCGAAGCGGTTCTTCGGGGCGGCCCGGAAGATCGAGGAGGGCGGCTCGCTCACGATCATCGGGACCTGCCTGGTCGACACCGGCTCGCGGATGGACGACGTCATCTACGAGGAGTTCAAGGGCACCGGCAACTCCGAGCTGATCCTCGATCGCAAGCTGGCCGAGAAGCGGATCTTCCCGGCGATCGACGTCCTCCGCTCCGGGACGCGGCGAGAGGAGCTCCTCCTCGAGGAGGGGACGCTCAAGATGATCTGGACGATGCGCCGGATGCTGTCGGCGGTCGGGACGAACGAGGGCATCGAGCTCCTGCTCAACCGGCTGGCCAAGACGGACAGCAACGCGGTCTTCCTGGCCTCGCTGGTCAAGAGCGCCGAGGCAGCCGGGCAGTAGTCGGGGCCTGGCCCGCCGCGCGCGTCCGGCGTCACCTTGCCGGGACGCGGCTCGTCTGGTAGGGTTCCGCCATCCAGACAGGCCCGGTACGGGGGACGGGCCGCAGGCACCGACGGAAGAGACCCAGCTCAATACCCGTCACCGGACGGCAGCGCCCCCACGGAGATCGGCTGCCTCCCGCGCCCTGCCGCCGTCCGCTTCGGAGGAGACCGTATTGCGTCAGGCGACGGTCGCTGCCCGCCGCGCGCTCGCGTGGCTCCGCCGCGACACGAACCGGCCGGCCCAGTCGCCGGCATCGCCCGCCACGCCCCCCGCCGCACTGTTCGGCGCGCATCGCCGCGCGCGGCTCCTCCGGCTCGACTCGCCGGAGCGCCTCGTCCCCATCGTCGCCCTCGCGATCGTCCTCGTCGCCTCGATCACGGCCGCGCCCGGCATCGCCGGTATCGACGGCCCAAGCGGCAGTACCGAGGGCTCCGGCGTCGCCCCGCGCCTGGTGGTCGGCGGCGAGACCGGCCCGTTCGCCGGCGACGTGCTGGCCGCGGTCGGCGAGTTTGACAACGACTTCGAGCGCGGCCAGCTGGTGGACGGCGGGCCGGCTGGCTCCGGGCCGGTGGACGGCACGGTGGACAGCGCGGCACCCGCTGCCGTCGCCCCCGCCGACGAGCCGGTCGAGGGCCAGTTCCTGGCCGACGGCACGCTCCTCAAGCCGGTGGTCGTCGACACGGCCGTCGAGGACTCGCGCGACGAGCTCCGCACCTACACCGTCCGTCAGGGCGATACCCTCACCGGGATCGCCCGCCGCTTCGGCGTGTCGATGATGACTCTCTGGTGGGCCAACAAGCTCAAGTCCAAGGACGAGCTCCACATTGGCCAGAAGCTCGTCATCCCGCCGGCCAGCGGCCTGGTGGTCACGGTGGGCGAGGGCGACACGCTCGAGTCGCTCGCCGCCACGCACAAGGTTCGCGCCGCCGACATCGTTGAGTTCAACGGGCTGAAGGACGAGACCCTGGTGCTCGGCCAGGTCCTGGTCGTCCCGGGTGCGCGTGGCAAGGCCTACCCGAGCCCGAAGCCGACCCCGCGGCCGGTCGTCGCCGCCAGGCCCCGCACGACCGCGACCCGGAGCACCGGCGGGACCCGGGTGCGGCCGCCCGCCAGGTACGGCGGCGGTGTGTTCGCCTGGCCGGTCGCCGGCGGCTACATCAGCCAGTACTACCACTGGGGCCACCCGGCGATCGACATCGCCGCCGACTACGGGACGCCGGTGCGGGCCGCCGCCAGCGGGGTGGTGATCTTCTCCGGCTGGAAGAGCAACGGCGGCGGCTACCAGATCTATATCGCCCACGGCAGCGGCCTGTACACGACGTACAACCACCTGTCGTCGCTGGCCGCCCGGACCGGGGAGCGCGTCGGTCGGGGCGAGATGATCGGCCGGATGGGGTCCTCCGGCTGGGCGACCGGGCCGCACCTCCACTTCGAGGTCTGGCGCGGCCAGGTCTGGGGCGGCGGCCGGCGGGTCAACCCTCTGGCCTACCTGTAGCCCCGATCGCCCGCCCCGTCCGCAGCCCGTTCGCCGCCGACCGCGTCCGCGGCCCAGGGGCCTGCGTGCGATCATCGACCCGATGTTCCTCGACCGGGTGAAGATCTGGGTCCGGGCTGGCGACGGCGGCAACGGAGCCGCGACCTTCCGCCGCGAGGCGCACGTGCCGCGGGGCGGGCCGGACGGGGGCGATGGCGGCCGGGGCGGCTCGGTCGTCCTGGCCGTGGACCCGGGACTGACGACCCTCCGCGACTTCCGCTACCGGCACCATTTCCGGGGCGAGCCGGGCGGGCACGGGAGCGGCGCCCGGCGCCATGGCAAGGCGGGCACCGATCTCGTCCTCGCCGTCCCGCCCGGGACCGGCGTCCTCGACGATGCCGGCGGGGCACTCATGGCCGACCTTGTGGCCAGCGGTCAACGCGCATCCGTCGCGCGCGGAGGGCGCGGCGGCCTGGGCAACGTCCACTTCGCCACGGCGACCCACCAGACCCCGCGCCATGCGCAGAAGGGCGAGCCGGGCGAGGGGCGCTGGCTCCGCCTCGAGCTCCGGCTGATCGCCGACGTCGGCCTGGTGGGGCTGCCGAACGCGGGTAAGTCGACGCTCCTCGCGGCGCTCACCGCGGCCCGGCCGAAGATCGCCGACTATCCCTTCACGACGCTGGAGCCCAACCTCGGGGTGATGGAGCTCGGGCCGGACGACGGGCGCAGGCCGACGATCGCCGACGTCCCCGGGCTGATCGAGGGCGCCTCGGCCGGGGCCGGCCTGGGGCACGCCTTCCTCCGCCACGTCGAGCGCACCCGGGTCCTGGTGCAGATCGTGGATGGGAGCGCCCGTGACCCGGAGTGGGACCACGGGGTGATCCGGGAGGAGCTCCGCCTCCACGATCCGGCGCTGCTGGAGAAGCCACTTGTCGTTGCCTTCAACAAGATCGACCAGCCGGCTGCCATGCTCGCCTGGCCGGCGTTCGAAGCCGCCCGCCGGCGGGACCGCCTGCGGGCCGTTGCGATCTCGGCCAATCGCGGCGAGGGCCTCGACGAGCTGCGGACTGCCCTGGCCGAGCTCCTGCCGTCCCAGGCGGTGCTCGAGGCGCCCCAGGAGCCGTCGGGCGTCGTCGTCCATCGGCTCGAGGCCGCCGGCGATGCCTTCGCCATCGCCCGCGAGGGAGACGACTTCCGGGTTCGGGGCCGGCGGATCGAGCGGCTGGCGGCGCAGACCGACTTCGACAACGAGGAATCGGCCGCCCGCTTCCAGCGCGACCTCGTCCGGCTGGGCATCGACCCCGCGCTCCGTCGGGCGGGGATCCGGCCGGGCGACACCGTGCACATCGGCCCGGCCGAGCTCGAGTGGGGCGCGGAGGCGTGGGAGGACCGGGGATGATCGAGCCGCCGGTTGCGCCGGTCGCCGGCCGCACGGGGATCCTCGGCGGGACGTTCGACCCCGTCCATCTCGGCCACCTGGCCGTCGCCGAGGAGGCACGAGAGGCGCTCGGGCTGGAGACCGTCCTGTTTATCCCCGCCGGGCAGCCGCCGCACAAGCGCGACGTGCTGATCAGCGAGGCCCGCCACCGGATGGCGATGGTCGAACGGGCGATCGCCGGCAACGAGGCGTTCCGGCTCAGCCGGATCGAGGTCGACCGGGCCGGGCCGAGCTGGACCGTGGTGACCCTCGCAGCGCTCCGGGAGGAGGCGGGCGCCGCGGACCGGCCCTTCGAGCCGTGGCTGATGCTGTCGGTCGAGGCGGTCCTGGGGCTGGAGAGCTGGCGGGAGCCCGAGCGACTGCTCGGCCTGTGTCGGCTGGTGGTTGCGCCCCGGGTCGGCACCCCCGAGGATGGACGGGCCTGGCTCCAGGCGCGCTTCCCGGAGGCGGCCGAGCGCGCCGTGTTCCTCGAGCGGCCCCGGCTGCGCATCTCGGGCACGGAGATCCGGGCCCGGGTGGCGGCCGGTCGCTCGATCCGCTACCTCGTCCCTCCGCCGGTCGAGGCGTACATCCGGGAGCACGCCCTGTACCGCGTCCCCACCACCCCCGGTCCACGCTCATGAGGAGGCCGATGATCACCGAGTCTGCCGCGCCGCTGCCCGAGGAGCTGCCCGCGCCCCCGCCGCCCGATGCGGTGGCGCCGGGCGCGCCGCCCGATGCGGTGGCGCCGGGCGAGCCGCCCGCGCCGCGTCCCGGCCTGCCGGCCCGGACCACGCCGCCGCCGGTCGCCGACCGGCCGACGATCGAGCTCGCTCGCCGAGTGGTGGAGCTGGCCGAGGACAAGAAGGCGGTCGACATCGTCTTGCTCGAGATCGAGCCCCTGACCACGATCGCCGACTTCCTGGTGATCTGCTCGGGTGGCTCGGAGCGGCAGCTGGGAGCGATCGCGGACGGGATCGCCGAGGGCCTGAAGGCGGAGCACGCGACGATCCTCGGGCGCGAAGGCCAGGCCGCCTCGCACTGGATCCTGCTCGACGCCGGCTCGGTCATCGTCCACGTGTTCGCCCCGCCGGAGCGTGACTACTACGGGCTCGAGCGGCTCTGGACGGAGGCCCGGACGATCCTCCGCGTCCAGTAGCGGCCGGTGGCCGGGGGTCCGCCCGCCGGCCTGCGGGTCCGCGGGGACGGCGGACCCGGCTGTCGGAGCCGGCAGACGACCCGCCCGGGTACCCCGTGGCCCGGTACCAGCGGGCCATGTCCACCGGTGCCTCGCCCGCCCGACAATGCCGGCGAACCGCCGGGGGACCTCGGCGGCGGGCAAAGGACCGAGGCGGCATGGCGCGTTCCCGCGAGCGGTGCCCGGAATGCGGGCGCCGGCTGGTGAACTCGAGGTTCGACACGACTTTCCGGCTGGCGGACCGGACGGAACGCCTGTGCTTCGGCATCCCGGGCGGGCTGTGCCGGGACTGCCACCAGCTCTACCTGGACCCCGAGCTGATCGAGCTGCTCGACCTTGCCCGCGCCCGCTGCGTGTTCGCGATCGAGAGTGACCTCGTCCTCCAGCAGCAGGCCTGGTCCGGCGCCGACTGAGATCGTCGCGGGAACGTGGCCTAGTGCCGGGCGACGCGCTCGGCCAGCCACAGGTCGAAGGCGAGCCGTCGCCGCCGGGCATCCGTTCCGCCGTCGCCTTTCAGCGCCGCGTCCAGGTCGAGCAGGCCGTCGAGCGCGGCGTCGAGCTCGGCCGGCTCCCAGGCGGCGGCCTGCTCCCAGAGCTTGCGCGCCGGGTACTCCTTGAGCTTCATCAGCCGGGCGATGGCCTGGAGCGGCTCGCCCCGTCCGCGCCCGTCGGCCATGAGGAGGAGCTCCCGGACCCGGCGGTGGAGCACGGTGAGAACGACCGGCTCCGGGCGGGCGGCGAGGACCCGCTCGACGAGCGTTGCCGCCTCGCGAACCCGTCGTCCGCCGACGGCGTCGGCCAGCGCCCAGAGCGAGCCGGGCACCGCGTCCACCACGAGCGCCTCCACGTCCTCGCGCCGGACCGGCTCGTCCAGGCGGTAGACGGCGAGCTTCTCGAGCTCCGCGACGGCCAGCCGACCCTGCCCGCTCCGGTCGATGTCTCCCTCGCGGACGAAGGCCCCGACCTTCCGGGCGAGAAGCTCGGCCGCGGCCGCCTCGAGGCGGATCCCGCGCTCGGCCGCGCGATCGGCTATCCAGCGGGCCATCTGGCCCTCCGCCGGGGCGACGAGCTGGCGGACCTCGCCGCCTCGGGCGGCCACCGCCGCCTCCAGCTCGCGCAGCCCAGCCGGCCGGCGCTCCGGCCGGCGCTCGGCGGTGACCTCCAGGAAGACGAGGGCGTTGCCCGGCGCCACGACCCCGAGCGCGGCGAGCAGCGCATCGCGGTCGGCCCGCGAGCGGACGAGCGGGCCGGGGCCGTCGATCATGGCCAGCGTGCCGCCGCCGAACAACGTCGCCGTCCCGACCCGCTCGGCGATCGCCGGGATCGTGGTGGCGTCCCCGCGTGCCCGCCAGCGGGTAAGTGCCGGACCGCCCGGGCCGGCCGTGCGCCGGCCCAGCTCGGCGGCCGCGGCGTCGAGCGAGTACTGGTCGTCGCCCCAGAGGTAGGCGAGGGGCGCTCGCGGCGCGGTCACGGCCGGCCCTCGCGGACGGCGGCGCGCGCACCGGTGGCCGCGACCACTCCCTCGCGCGCTGGCGCGCCCGTGTCCGGGCGCGCCAGCGCGACGCGCAGGGCGCGGCCGGTCCAGCGCAGGCGCCGGACCTCGCGTGGCATGACCCCGGCCGCGGCGCAGACGTCTGCCTCCAGGCGGTCGGCCCGCTCGCGAACGGCGGTCGCCACCGTGTCCTCCCAGCCGCCCTCGCCTGGCGAGCCGGGCCCGCCCGGGTAGCGGCGCTGCCACGAGGCGAAGCGTGCAGCCATCGGCTCGAGGCGCTGCCCGGCGCGCTTGTCGGCGTAGGCGAGGACCCGCTCCTCGAGCGGGGCCGAGGCGAGCCACCGTTCGGCCGCGCCGGCATCGAGCAGGCATGTCACGGGATGGGCGGCGACCGCGAGCCCGAGCTCCGGGCGTCCACGGCCGGCGAGCCATGCGGCCGAGCCGGCGCCGTGGCCCAGCGCTCGGGCCGGAGAGTCGTCCGGGAGGAGCTTGTCCACGTCGTGGAGCAGGGCGGCGGCCTCGACCAGCGGGCGGTCGATCGCCGACGGGTCGGCCGTCCGGGCGGCGATCCGGGCCGCCAGCCAGCCGGCGATCTCGGCCACCGCCCGCGAGTGGCGGAGGTGCCACGGCGGCGGGCTGAGCGAGAGGAGGAGAGCGGCCGCGTCCACGCGGGAAGGGACGGACATGGACGCGATGATAGGGGAGGAGCGGCGGCCGGCCGTGCCCGCGCGCCACCGGGGAGGGCCGGGCTGGCGGCGGCCGGGGCGACGGCGCCGGCGGTCGTCCCCTGGCGCTCGGTGCGGATCACGACCCCGTCCGCGTCGATCGCCGCATCGACCGTGCCGTGGCGGTCGGTCCGATACACGGCCGCTCCACGGTCCGCCAGGGCGGCGAGCGTCGCCGGGGACGGGTGGCCATAGTCGTTCCGGGCGGCGACGCTGACGACGGCGACCCGCGGCCGGATCGCGTCGAGCAGGTGGGCCGTGGACGAGCTGTCCGAGCCATGGTGGCCCACCTTGAGCAAGTCGACCCGGGGCAGGCCGCGGGCCACGAGGACGGCCTCGGTTGACGCCTCCGCGTCGCCCGCCAGCAGGAAGCGCCGGTCGTTCTCCTCGCCCAGCAGGACGACCGAGGCGTTGTTGAGGGTGCTGCCATCGTCGGTCGGCTCGGCCGGCACGGCGGCCGCGTCCGGCCAGAGCGCCCGAAACCGGACGCCGTCGAGGCTGAACTCGTCGCCGGCGAGGAGGCGCCCGGTCGGCACGGCCCGGGCGGCCACGGCGGTCACCAACGCGTCGTCTCCGGGGCCCGTTCCCCGCGCGCCCGTCTCGAGCAGGCGCCCGACCGAATAGCGCTCGATGACGAGCGGCAGGCCGGCGACGTGGTCCTCGTGCGGGTGGGTGAGCACGATGACGTCGAGCCGGCGGTCCCAGGGCGGGAAGCGGCGATCGAGCGCGACCAGGAGTCGATCCGGGTCCGGGCCGCCGTCCACCAGGACCCGACCGCCGTGCCTGGTCTCAACCAGGATCGCGTCGCCCTGGCCGACATCGAGGACGACGACGTGGACCCGCCCGTCGGGCTGGGTGGCGGCGGCGATGGCGAGGATCCCGGCCGCCAGGGCGGCCGCCCCGAGCGCGAGATGGACGGCGCGGCCGCCGTGGCCACCACGGCCACCGTGGCCACCACGGCCACCGTGGTCGCCGCGACTCGTGTCGGCCGCGCCACCACGGGCAGCCGGCTCCGGCTCGTGCCCGGCGGCGGGGCTCCCAGCCGGCGCCGGCGACCTGCGCCGGATCGCGTCGCGTACCCGTCGGCGCAACCCCGCCGCGACGAGCGCCCCGGCGGCCAGCCCGGCCGCGATCGCGTCGAGCGGCGGCTCCAGCGTGAGC
>Ga0299915_10001848_pt1 | contig 15506 bp, 15 predicted proteins | sample RVTome_13_FD_200263 | JGI IMG/M metagenome (GOLD analysis project Ga0299915, IMG submission 200263) | Soil microbial communities from uranium-contaminated site in the Upper Colorado River Basin, Wyoming, United States - RVT92D227 (version 2) ... | reverse complement strand
AATTCCGGCGGCCGTTTCCCCATCGCCCTGAAGAGGACGGGCTTTGATGTGGTGATCATACAGGGTGCGGCCCCCAAGTCCTGCTACCTTTGGGTGGACGATGAGAGGGCGGAACTCAGGGACGCCTCCAACTTGTGGGGGCTGGACACCCACCAGACCACGGAGCGACTTCTGGAAGCCACATCACGCCAGGCCTCGGTGGCCTGCATCGGGCCCGCGGGTGAGCGCGGCGTGCTCTACGCCTCGGTGATGAACGACATGGACCGGGCGGCGGGAAGGGGTGGGGCCGGCTGCGTGATGGGGGCCAAGAACCTGAAGGCCATCGTAGTCCAGGGGACTCACAAGACACCACTGGCCGATCCGGAGGGGTTCCAGGAGGCCAGGAAGACCGCTCTGACTATGATCAGCGAGGCCCCCCTCACCAAGAACGCCCTCAAGGAGTACGGCACCGCGGTTCTGATCAACATTATCAACCAGTTCGGCGCCCTGCCTACGCGTAACTTCCAGGAGGGGTACTTCCCCGATGCGGACTCCGTCTCCGGGGAGACGTTGAAGGAGTTGCTGTTCGAGGGCAGCACGGGCTGCGCCACCTGCACTGTGGCCTGTGGCAGGGCCACCAGGACCACCCGTCGCAGCGGGGAAGGCCCTGAGTACGAAACCATGTGGGCTCTGGGCCCCGACTGCGGGGTCAAGGACCTGGAGTTGATTACAGAAGCCAACTACAACTGCAACGAGTTGGGCTTCGATTCCATCTCGGCCGGGAACACCATCGCGTGCGCCATGGAGTTGTGGGAGAGAGGGTACCTGGACGCAGCCACTATGGACTCGATCAGGGACGAACTGGGCGCAGAACTGCGCTTCGGCAACGGCCAGGCTGTGCTCAAGGCCACCGAACTGATCGGGCGGAACGAGGGCTTCGGCCAGATACTTGGCGAGGGGTCCCTGCGCCTGGCGTCCCGGTTTGGTCATCCAGAACTCTCCATGAGCGTCAAGGGTCTGGAACTCCCCGCTTATGATCCCCGCGGTTTCAAGTCGATGGGTTTGGCCTACGCCACCTCCAGTCGTGGCGGCTGCCATCTGCGGGCCTATTTCATCGGCCCTGAGGCTCTGGCCACTCCCTATGCTGTGGACCGCTTCGGCAGCGAGGGCAAGGCCGCTCTGGTGATCCTCTACCAGGATCTGAGCTCGGCCATCGACTCGTTGGGCCTCTGCATGTTCACCATCTTCGCCCTGAATCCTGAGCACTACGCGAGCCTGCTCTCTACGGTGACCGGCGAGCCTCTGGACGGCAAACAGCTTCTGACCATCGGCGAGAGGATCTGGAATCTGGAGCGTCTCTTCAACCTACGGGAGGGCTTCACCAAGAGGGACGATACCTTACCGCCGAGGTTCTCACAGGAGACGCTGCCCCGCGGCCACTCCAAGAACCAGGTGGTGGAGCTGGAGCCTCTTCTGGAGGAGTACTACAGGCTCCGTGGCTGGGATGCAGACGGGGTCCCGACCAAGGCCAAGCTGGCGCAGTTGGGGCTGCGCCGAAGTTGACCGACGGCTTGCTCCCCGGTATAATGGGTGTAAGTGCCCCCATCGTCTAGTGGACTAGGACACCACCCTTTCAAGGTGGCGACGCGGATTCGAATTCCGCTGGGGGCACTGAACAGAGACGTTTCTACGACTGGAGCGGGAGGGTTGTACTATACCCTGACCCGCTCTTTGTGCTTAGTACTGGCCTCGAATCTTCTACCCAGTCTTCTGGTTGACCCTCAGGAATGCGATGATTCGATTGGCGTATGTGAAGTACTGAACGAAGCTGTGCATAAACCCGCTAACCTCGTTTCACGTGAACTCACGGCCGCTCGGATGCGCGATGTCGTTCCTGGCACACCGAATCTGATGGAATGTTGGCTTGACTACACAGTGATACGGATCTCTAAGCTTTTCCCGCTTCAGTTCGTCACCATACTCGCTCATTAGCCTGCTCGACAGTGCTTCGAATCGGGCAGAGATGTCCCGCTTGTTGAAGTACTTCCCGTTGAACCACTCCGTACCCGTCGGATCTCCCAATGCATCACGCAAGCTTTCTGCCAGGACTTCAATCAGCCGCTCCGACGCGATGCCCATCAGCACGATAGTTGCCAAGAAGTGTCGGCCTCTGAAGACAGCCACACTTTCCCCCACATAGCGCATCATCTCGGGGTCCGGCGGGGGATCCGCATCCAGGAAGTTGGCAAGGTATCCATCTGGATCGTGAACGTGGGTCCGGTTGGTGTTATCGGCGAGCATACCCTGCCCATAGTCCGTTAGCACAGCGCAGTCGAGGTCTAGGAACGAGAATGGCGGGTGCCGGTCAACGTCCGGGGGACAGTTCGTCTCCGGTGCTGGTGCCAACACCCCTTGCGAATAGAGGTCCCACATCACCTCTCGCACAAAGCGAGCTATGTCCTCAGGAGCGCCGAAGTCGGGGAAAGACACACTGCCGGACGAGTACCTCAGGCTGGTGAAGCTAGCTCGACCAGCCTTCGGAAGGATGATGCCTACACGCTCGAGTCGGGCACAGACTTCCAAGAAGAGCTGGCCCAACTGAATCGGGACCTGCGCCCCTCGACGTGAACAGTCCCCCAAGGTCGCAAGGACCTCGCTCCGCACGCTGCTTTTTGTTGCGACCGGGATGCGCGCGTCGGGTGGTTTCCCCATGCACTCACCTCCTCTTGTGCACCAGACACAGCCGATGACAGCCAGGACGAGGCGTGTGTCTCAGACGATCATCGAAGTAGAGGCGAAGTCACTGGATGATAGCACAAGCTGGGCGATAGGTCAAGCACACTCGCCAGACCCGTCACGAGGCCCCGCTCTGCAGGAGGAGGATGTACCACGTTCGGTGCGCAACGTTCCTGGGACCAGCGAGGCCTCGTTGGGATTGTACCAGGGACTGTAGACGCTCGTAATGGGGTATGTGCGGCGGTCTAGCTTGTCGGCCTTCTCTGGTCCGGCACAAGCAGAGCCAAGGATGCAGGTTCGTTTTCGGGGTCTAGTTCGAGGACCGCGGCGAGACAGCGGCGCTTTTCCTCGATGTCTTGTGACTCAGCTGCCAGCCAGAGCCAGGCGCGGATTGCGAGGGCGCGGGGGTGGCGTAGGTGGTGAGGTATGAGTCTCGCAAGAACGGTTCGTAGGTCATTAACCACGTGCAAACGGATAGCACCTCAAGGGGGAGCGGACCCGCTCTCCTCCGCTCCGCTCATGAGTGGCTGAGAACAACCCTTCCGCTTGCGGCCGACACCTCCCCCAACAACGGGAGATGACGGGCTGTTCTCACCTTCGCGCGCGTCTTAGACGCCGCCTTGGGCCCAGAGCATCTCCCATTGTTATTCCCGTCCTCGATATGCCTCCCACAGAACCACATCAAACAACCTCACCCGTGTGAGATTGATTCCCGCTTTCACAAGCTCCTTCTGAAGTTCTTGCAGAGGATCCCTGTTTCTTCTCATATCTTCCTTGATCCGCTCGGTCACCTCGACCATTCGGTCTATCCCCCACTTCTTCGGCCCTGAATATCCTGCATAGTACCAGCCAATAACCATGTGTCGATCAATGATCGGTATCAGCTGAGGCCGCTTCTTGTGTAGCACCTTTGTGGTCCGGGCTTCTCCCACGTCGCTCGTCCAACACGCTCGGTATACGTTCCTAATGGCTTCCCAGATAGACTCTTCGTCTGGCCAAGAATCATCGAGTCCTATGCCAACTGGAACCGATTCAAGTGCAGCCTCGATCTTTGTCCGATTCCGCCCGAACATTAGAAGCGATACTGGTCCGATCCTTGCTCCTAGTTTATTTGCCACCAGAATGTCCGAGTCGCGCAGAGTGTTATCATGTTCTATCGAGACACAGTCATAGCCCTCATAATAGCTAGGGCCACCCCTCGGCTGACAGAACCGGCGCACCTTGCCAAAACAATCACCTATGCGCTTCTCGTTACTTAGCTCCAACTCGATCATTCTCGCTCTTCCAACCAATCCTCTGCGTCCCTAATCAGCCTATCTTGCTCCTCCCGATCCCGCCGTAGTCTTTCTTCAGTCACCCTCTTCGCATGGCACGCCACGCAGCGCGCAGAAGGACGCGTTGGAGCGTCAGCAGGCACATATCCAAGTACAGATCGCGTGCAAAAGCCTGCCCGACGAACCGCTCTATCCTGCTCTCATCCCCTACCAACGCCGCGAGCGAGGATCCACCGCCGAGAACAGCGAGTAGTGCCGCGGCCTTAATCCTGATCGCCTGCCAAGAACTGATCCAAACGCCAAGCACGAATACGGGTTCAGGACGATTGTAGTCCACAGTCCACATGGCCAAAACCCGGTCGCTGACTGTGAGATTGAAGTACACCAACAGGAATATGAACATCACTAGGGGCACCAGTACCACGAGAGCAAGAACCTTGATCGCGTTCTTGGCGAGCAAGAGCAAGAACTCTGAGTCTGAGGGCTCTCGGTCGTGGTCAGTCGCATTGGCGATCAGGTCACAGGTAGGCTCTGCAACACTCACACCTAGGGCTTCACACTGCTGAACTAGCGTTCCCGCGCTGACCTTCTCGTGCGCCCCCCAACCCTCGTCACGTAGCTTGTCCACGATGACCTTTCTGTGCAACAACGCCACTACAGCTGTGGGCAAGAGGTACGTGAGACAGGCCACCATGGGGACTGCCCCACCCCTTAGTTCGGAAACCAATTGCCAGCCACCCGGGTTGAGAAAGATGATCGTCGCCGCGACGGTAGCTGCAACTAGAATGGTTACTGGTAATCTTACCAAGTTGGGCAACATTGAGAAGGTCGCAAGTAGCGCGGACATCGTCAGCCAGATCGCCATGTACTGCGTCGGCGAGATCAGCCAAAAGAAGAACACCAGCAGCAACGACAGCCCGACGATCGGTGAGATTCCCCTGCTACCCAACCCCACTCCGAGCAGAGCCAAGCAGACATAGACTCCAGAACAAAAGGCCTCACGCATTGCCAGTTCGAAGAGCAGCCGTGCCACCTCGGAAAGCAGCAGTGCCGTTCGTGAACGTCGCGCTGACCGCCGCACCAGGGCCAAATTGAGAGCCACCGCCACACCGAACTTAGGGATAAGAAGCGCAGACAGTGGCGCTGCCCAAAGCCCGGCATCCGAGGCCAACAGTATTCGGCCAGCCCAAGTCTCAACCAGGCCGCCCCCAACAAGAGCGAGCGCCACAAGTATAGTCACTACCGAGATCGCAGAGTGAATGACCGCGTACGCGACCGGAAGGCCGTACACGGCTGCGCCCCACATCCACCATCCACCTACGTACCTGCCTCCCTGCCTTGCTTGACGACTCCGAGTGTCCATTACCCGGCGTAACGTCTGCGTCCGAAACGGCAGCAAAACCGGGCGGGTCAGGCGCAAATGGACACCGAAAGTGACGCCCGAGCAAATACCAGCCAGAACAGCCACCTGAAGAAGCCCGCGGGGGGTGTCAAGCGTTCCGAGGCAGGCAAACACGATCACCCACCCCACGCACTCTAAAAGGAAGTAGAAGCCCAGTTCTCGCCAACCAAGCCTCCATTCTTCTTCGTCATCAGCCCAGGGAGAAGGCACGAGTTCCCAAAACCTGAACCGCAAGCCGCGCGCAATCAACAAGCGCCGCACATCGCCCAACTGCGCCTCTATAGACGCCAGTTCCTCAGCATTCTCCCTGATCACCATTCTTCAGGTCCCTACCTATGCCCCGGTTGTGGAAGCACAACTCACGGGGATGTTCGTACTGTATGCCAACCCTAGGCCGCAGACTTGTTGTGGGGCCTGAGGACGGTGAATATCCCAGTCCGCTCGGCGAAACCCCCTCATAACGTGGCTGCAGGCCCTCTAGCCCCTGTCTAACGCCCGTTTTGGGCCTTATGAGTATTCTGTGTGTGGGTATTGTGTGTGCGATACAAGCTTCCAGTGGACGAGTTTCTCTTACCCCCGCCCCCTGTCAACGCCCTGCCTTGGCATCCCGGGATTGCACACCCACCCGCCACCCAGGATGGTCAGCTTCTGCGGCATTCTCCTCCTGAATAGAGGGGCCTCCTTCGTTTCTCGCCAAGCTCGAGGGTCTTCGCTGGTCAAACAGAAGTAGAGCCCATGTTGCCGGTTCGTTTTCGGGCTCTGGCTGGAGTACCGCGTTGAGGCACCTGCGCTTTTCCTCAGTGTCCTCCGACTTCGCTGCCAGCCAGAGCCAGGCGGAAATGATCAACGCTCGAGGGTTGGTGACGCGCTTGGCTATGGACCAAGCCAGGATGGTGCGTAGTCGGTCAATCATTTGCCCGTCACGCGGCGAGCACAGAATGCCTATGTTAAGCCCCCTACGCCAGATCCTGCTAGCTCATCTTCCTCAACCCAGACAAGCGTAACGCCTCGGTCTGCCTGAAGATAGTCAATCAGCCACTCCAGTCGGGGCCGCCGTGACAAGACCAACCACAGCGAAGCATCTGGAATAGAGTGGAGGTAGCGGTACTCGTATAGTTGGCTAAGGGCATGTCGGGTCTGCGACCGCTCGTTCCCTCCGTCAGTACTCTTAACCTCGAAGATGGCTGGCCCCGTTCTTAGACGGCAATACGCGTCTACCAGGCGGTTGCACTCAACTACGTACCCATTGCGCTCAAGATGTCTGATCAGCGTCCCAAGAGTCCGTTGATGTTCGGCCCTTGAGCGTTCCATCCTCGTTCGGGCCACCCTCGAGACAATGTATGGATCGCCGTCCGCTTCCCGGTCAAACGCATTCACCTTCCCGTCGGCCGCGCCCAACGGCACGAAAGCCATGGCATCACTCAATCGAGGGGTGCCTTCTTCGATTCGCTGGAGGCACCCCTCAATCAACGAGACTGTCTCCGCGCTGCTCAACCTCCTGAGATAGCGGTTGGCGTCCTCGGACTCGCCATGCCTCAGTGCTCTGGATAGCTCAGCTGTCCAGGAGGCGAGCTGTCGCAGGGTGCCGGAGGTGGGACGACCCCAGGCCGCATAGACCGTTAGCCAATCCCACTGATCTCTTCTGAGGCACCGGTTGAACATGCCCTTGAATTCGGACAAGTCCTGGGGATCAGCGGAGCCCAGGCTTGTGCGGCCAGAGAGGAGCGCAAGTGAGGAGCGAAGACACTTGGTGTACCTCGGCCGCATTCGATCAGAGATGGGCAGACGGCCAAAGTCGCAATCTGTGAGCCAGACTACTCTGCCGTGCGAATCGATCAAGTAGACCCAGAAGTCGTCTTCGTCGCCAGCATTGTAGAGTTGCCCGGAGCGGGACCTCAGTCGCGCGGACCACTCTGGGGCCAATTGCGAATACTCGACTGCAAAATCGCCTTGGCCCAGTGGGGCTGTAACGCGGCAGTGGAGTTCTTGGCCAAGCTCGGCAGTGTCGCCTTCAGACATGATGCCTTCCGATCTATCCGTACGCATTCGTCCTTGGCGTGCAGGCCAACTCGCTCAGGGGCTACTGCCCTGCGCTTCGGTCACGGCTCGCTGAGAACAACCCTTCCGCCGCTGGCGGACAACTTCGCACTGGCAGGCGGAGATGACGGGCTGTTCTCACCACGAAACCAAGTACCAACTCCCGTCGAGCCGTTTCGCTATTATCTGACTATACACGTCGTCTGTACGCGTTTCCGTGTGCCCAATCATCCGCGTCTCCCAAACGAATTCGCCCACCAGCGTTACGCCTGTCATGCCAAGGTCGATTTCTCGGCTCAGTGCGTCATCAATCCTTGCAGAAACAAGCACCTCATGAGCGTCCGGGCCGCAGTCGACCGACATCTTCCCTCTGACCTGAGGATCTAGGTAGCTTTCTGCCCGCGCACAGTCTTGAGCCACAATTGCATCGACATAGGCTCGAGCGACGCTCTCAGCGCTGCTCTGTGCCCCACCAAGCCCCCCGCAGACACAAGCCCAAAGCGAGCTTCCTAGTAGCACAGGTAAGACTATCGTTGCCACACCCAATCGCACCCTCCCGCCATATCTCATGAGACCCGCCTCCTCTTTTCGTTATCCCTCTCTGCTTCTGCTTGGCTATTACGCCTACTACTGCCTCGACAAGTATACTCCATACCGACCAAAGGCCGCAGACTTGTTACGCGGCCGGATGCCGCCAGAACTGGCCCTCGACTACGTCAAGCGACACGGAGTGTACCTCCGAGTCTCCTAGAGCCTCTCTGAGGTATCATTAGGGGCTGTAAGTATTCTGTGTGGGATGTGGGTGCAGTGGGCTACTTCTTGGTAACCCCGCCACGGGATCAGACGACCTTCTGCCCTGCAACATCTTCGGCAAACCTGCCGAGGCTCGTGAGGACGTCAAGAAGGGAGCTAGCCTCTCGCGAGGCGGCAAGCTAGAGATCTCAGAGTGCACCGACGGGGAGGGGCACAAGAGGCCGAGCTTCAGGGTCCTGGCGGACACCTATCGGTTAGTCTAAAGACAAGGGGGAGGCTGCGAAGCCTCCCCTTTTCTTCTTTCTTGGCAGGTGGCGGATCCCACGCACGCCCTCCTAAGACACCGACTGGCTGGATGAGATGCACCCCTTTCCGAGCCTACCAGCATTCCCCTAAGCGGCGAGCCGGGATAGGCCTGTTATATGGCTTTGCCACCTTCGTGCATGTGGCCGGATTTGCAGCCCCTTTCATCCGCTGGCTACTGTGGTATGTCAACTTCGTAGATGTGGCATTCCTTAGGGTAGTCGGGATTCACGCCCATCAAGCCAAACTGAAATATCTGGTCCCGCGTCCGGCTATCGGCCAAGTCCTCGCCCCAACCACATGCTACGACAAAATACCGTCCGTCGCGAGGTGGACTGGGATTCGAAGAAACACAGACTTGCTGTTCGAGTTCTTGTAGCGGACCGATGCGGTGTGAACCGCTTGGGAAGTCTGGACAGTACTCGTTGACCCCCTGGTCCGTCGGGATTAGGGGCATCACATTTGTGCCCATAGACGCGTAAGCTCCTGGAGCGCTCAGATACCCATCGCTATCAATCACCGATACTATTGGACTGAACGGAAACGCTTCCTGTCCAGGATCAGTATTCTCGTACCTCAAATAGAAGACGATTTTGCCATCCCGGCTCCGGCTAGCATCTTCAATGGTCACCCGTAGCTTCCCCATATTCACCACCGCCGGTAACGAGTCGAACCTCGCCGAAGGGTCAACTGGACCATACACTAGAGTTTCGTCTACTTCGTCAAGGGCGATCGCCCTGTCTGGTACTGTCGGAATAAGCTCTGTCGGGCGAAAGGTCAGTAATCTCGGGTGAAGGGTTTCCCCTAAAGTGAAGCCCACGTCGTTCTTGAACACGCAAGGTTGTTGAGTGATATAATCGTAGAGTATGGCGCCTCTCACGCGGAAACCTGGCGGAATAACGCCTGTCGACGGAGCCTGCGGGTTCAGGCTGGGCGGCCCAGGTGAACAAGATGCCCACGGACGACCATACGGAGAGCTGATATTGACACCCGTCCGGTAGGCATCGCCTTGGTCGGTAACAACCTCCAGCTCGCCGAGGCCGAAGGACCCGTTTATAAACTGTCCAGTGCTATTCTCACAAGCCAAGACTACCCAATAGTCTTGCCATCCATCATAAGGCTCGCCGACGCCAGTGACCTCGCTGGCGAACCATGTCAAACCCTGATCTGCAGCCACTTCGGAAGGCGGCGTAGGCTCCAAGACCGTTTCCGTCGGATACACCGCAGGAGTAGGGGTCGTTGCGCCGTAAGTAGGAGAATACACCGGTGTTTGCTCCTCAGGACTCGGCAGTTGGAAGCCGGGAATGCTACAAGCGAGTCCGCCACATACCAACAACACTAGGAAGACTATTGGGGGGCCAAATCGTCTTGCGGGCACTGTTCCTGCCTCCTTCCCATAAACCGGCACCTTCAACGATCGATCATATGATACATAATGCCGAGTCTTCTCACAAGCTCCGCCGCTGCGCTCTCGCTTCTTCTCTTGACAGCCCTCTCCATCGATGTGATTCTTCTCTTCGTCAAATGCCCCTTTGACGAAGAGAACCCCTGTGCGCTTCCAAGCTCACGCTGAGCACAGCACCCGCTCTAGCACCACCGCTGCATTTGCGGCCCACATGGTCTCGGTTTCATGGCTGCCACCCCTGGTCCCCATCGCAGATGACATGCCCCTCATCGCTCTTCTGGAACGAAAGGCTCCCATGCATACATGATCGAGATCACCAGAAGACAGCCTAGAAGAATAATGACCCCCACTGCCATTGTTCCCTGTATCGTCTCGCCTCGTAGCAGAGAGACCACCGCGAACGTGAGAAGACAGCCCAAAAGGAAAATCAGGGCTATCACAATTACCCAAGTCCAAAACCATAGAGGCAACCCAATGCCTGCGAAGGCTGGTAAACCCCAGCCGTACCGTTTCGGGCGCCTTCTCAGCTCTTGCTGGAGGTGCACCCAGTTGTCGATTTCCTTCTGTAGTTCCTCAGCGTCTCTTCCCTCGGCGCTTATCCTATTCCTCAATTGGTCCACCAACTCGGCCGTGCGCTCCTGCGCAGCTTCTCGCGCTGCCAGTCGGTAGTGGACTATAGCCATGATGAGGCCGCTGAGGAGCCCCACCGCCCCTCCCAGGATGAGAAGGATAACGTCGTGAATAGTCGCCGTCGTCTCTGCATGCACCAGCCGTCCACCTCTGTCCCCTAGAGATCACACAACGCTTACGGAGTAGGAATCTGCGTCATTCTTTGTACTTCGAACGGGCAGAGACGTCAACCCTAAACACGCACCGCCACTGTGGACTGGCTGGCCTTTTCATGCGTGAGTTGGCCATGCTGAGGCCAAGAACAAGACCGCCCAGTTCCACCACCGTAAATCCGCCCCACGTGGATAGACGCTCCAGGCGAACGCCACATTGGGCCGAAGACCCCAATCATCTCAGCTCGATCTCGTCGCAGAACAACGGGGCCTTTAGGTAGGTACTCCCCTGGGGGCACCACCGGCTTAGGATTGACGGGCTATCCCTTTGCGGGATGGCCCTTTCTTCTGTCAGCGGAGGTCACCATGCCGGGGGCTCCAAACCCCCGGGAGGGTCGTTCATGTTCTTGGTTCGGTGACGGTACCGGCAAGACTCCCCAGGTTAGACGGCTTCTTCCCCATGAAGCAGTTGGTGGGCCTTGACCAACCACTCAGGGATCTCGATCTGCTGCGGGCACTTGTCCAGACACTCCCCGCACTCGACACACAGCTGAGCTCGCTCCTTTTCGTCGAGCCACATGTAGGATATCCTGGCACCCTGTTCGTCGGCGTAGATCCTGGCGTCGTTGTAGATCTCGAATACCCGAGGGATATTGACCCCGCTGGCACACGGCAGGCAGTACCGGCAGTCGGTGCAGGGAATGCGGGCCAGCTCCCTGTACACCCCCCGTACCCTGTCGAAAAACGCGAGTTCGGCGCCGGTGAGCGTACGCGGGCCGGATTGGCTCGCGCTGGCGATGTTCTGCTCCACCTGCTCCATGGTGCTCATCCCGCTGAGCACCACCGAGACCTCCGGGTGGTTCCACACCCACTGGAGCGCCCAGTCGGCAGGGGTGCGCTGCCGCGGGGCCCCGTCCCAGATCCCCTGGACGGCGGGAGGGATATTCCTGGCGAGCAGCCCGCCGCGGAGGGGTTCCATGATCACCACGGCCAGCCCTTTGCTCGCTGCGTATTCCAGGCCCTCAGTGCCTGCCTGATGTTCGATGTCCATGAAGTTGTACTGGATCTGGCAAAAGAGCCACAAACTGGAGGCATCTACGATCTCCTTGAAAACCTCGGGCCGGTCATGGAAGGAGAAGCCGAGATGGTGGAAACGACCGTCGGCGATGGCCTTTTCTGCCCAGCGGAGCACGCCCAGATCGCGAACCTTTGTCCAGCTTTCCGCGTTCAGCCCGTGGAGCAGATAGAAGTCGATGTGGTCGGTCTGGAGCCGCTTGAGCTGCTCGTCCAGGTAGCGGTCGAAATCCTCTGCACTCTCCACGTGCCAGCAGGGCAACTTGGTCGCCAGCCTGATCCGCTCCCGATAGCCGCCCTGCAAAGCTCTTCCCAGGAATGGTTCGCTCATCTCGTCGTGGTAGGGGTAGGCGGTGTCCACGTAGTTGACGCCCTGGTCGATGGCGAACCGGATCATACGTGTGGCCTCGGCTTCGTCAATGCGGGCAGTGTCACCCTCAATAGTTGGCAACCGCATGGCACCGAACCCCAGCGCCGAAGCTTTCCACTCAAGACGGCCGAAAGTGCGATACTGCATGGCTTGCTCCCGTGATGCTCTGGTTTGGTAAGCTTGCGGGGGCGGGGGAGACCCACAGAAACGCTCTCTGGGGCCTCCAGAGCCCTTCTAGGGGCCTGTTTGGTCCAAATCCAGGTTGAGATATGGGCCTGTGCCGCGCTCAAGCAGGACAACGGCTGTGGTTCAACCGCGCGCTAGTAGTCCTCGAGCCCCCAGTAAACATGGTGTGTGACGCCCACCGTATCATCCTATCACAACCACCTTGGGAACGGAAGGGGGCGTGTGCATAGGCCAGGTCCGCGCAGCTCCGCAACCCCGCTGGTGCACAGCGTCGGCCGTCCAGGGCCTTGACGCGAGTGCTGCTGCGGCCCGGGCGAGGAGTGGCACCTGTCAACGAGGCGTCACACCGTCGGTTGCGCCAGCTTCTTGACCAACCAGGCCAGGTTGCCGGCGAAGTTCCTCACGACGTCCATGCCCTCGGTGTCTTCCCATATGTCGCCCGGCGCGGAGCCGAGGGCCGTATTCCAACCGGTGGACCCCGGCACGATCATGCCCAAGATCATAAACCACAGCATCAGCTGAGTGTTCGTAAAATTGCCTCCGTTCCGCCCAGCTACCACCAGGGGGCCACCTGCTTTGCGAGCAAACGTGAAGCCGTTGTTGTAGGAGATGTAGCCTGCCCGATCCATGAAGGCCTTGAGTTGGGGAGTGGCGGAGCCAAAGAACACAGGCGAGGCCAGGATCAGCCCATCGGCTTCCTTCACACGATGATACAACGGCAGCAAATCGTCATCCAGTGTGCAGGTCTCCTCACTCTCGCAAGCACCGCAGGCGGTGCAGGGCAGGATCTTCTTCTCGGCCAGGCGGACCAGTTTAGTGTCGATATCCTGCTCTCGCAGGATCCTCAGCGCTTCTTCCGTCAGTTGTTCTGTGTTGCCCCCGACCCTGGGGCTACCCACAATGCCGATCACCTTCATGTCTGTCTCCTCTCCTGAAGGGCCGCGTCCTAGAGCCGACGTTGAGATCCCTGGCCTGGAAGCTGTCACGACCATGAAATCGTACCATATGTCGGAAGCGCGAGCCAGCGGAACTCGACGAAGCACGTTGGCACCGTGCCGGAGGAACCCAAGGCGGTAACTGCTAGCAAGGTACGAGGTTTGCGGTTCTGAGTTGACATCGCTTCAGTGGCCCGTTATAATCTTGACTTGCAGAGACCTCACAGTGCGCATGCTGTCGGCAGTCGCTCCACGGCGTGATGAGGCACCGTGGAAGATCAATGATTCATGTACAGGAGTGTAGTGTATGAAACGAGTGCTTTCGATACAGCTTCTTGTGATCGTGCTGGTAACAGCCACTTCCTGCGTGCCCCAGTGTGCGCCGTGCCCTCCGCCCTATGAGCTTCAGACGCAGGTTGCCGTGCTCCAGACGGAGGCCGGTGCGCCGTCTGCCGCGCCTGCGCCAAGTGAGGCTCCGCCGACATCCGCCCCTGCCCCACCCGCGGCCTGCCCGGAGTGCCCGCAGTGTCAGGAAGAAGCCATTCTCATCACCTCTCCCGCAGGTGGTGAGACCGTGAGCAGCCCCGTCTTGGTGACTGGCATCTCCAATCCTACCTTCGAGCAACACCTGGCGATCCAGGTGATTGGGGCGGATGGCACAGTAATCGGGGAGGGGGCGGCGACGATCTCCGCCGACTGGGGTCAGCGGGGCGACTTCGAGGCCGAGGTTACTTTCGCTTCCCCGCCGGGCGACGAGGCTGGACGGATCGTCGTTTTCGACGCCAGCCCGCGGGATGGAGGGCTGGTGCACCTCTCATCGGTGGAAGTGACGCTGGCTCGGAGCTAAGCAACTTCTACGCCTCGACCCTAAATGAGCCTCCCGCGACGCGAGGACGAAGGCGGTGCTCCCTGTCTCCTTTCAGTGAGTCCTCGCGCTGCCGCTCTCGGCCCTCAACAGGGTGGCCTCGTGCCTGTGGGGAGAACTGTTGCGCGTATTCTATGCTCGGTTGTGGCGGTGCAACGACCCTTTCTACGAATAGAGGCGGCTCAGAGGAGGGCCTGGCAGGCCCACGAGTGGCCCCTCGGAGCTGAACCGTACAGCGCTTGAACGCTGCACGCGGGGATACGCCTCCCAATTGCCCTCTGAGGCCACCAGACGCCCTCTAAGGGGTCGTTTCGCCTAACTGAATGGTGGAATATGGCCCTGTTCCACCCACGAATGCAAGCGCCCTCATGCACTCGACAACTGCTCAAGACAGAGTGGATCTCACAGATTGACGCACGATTCTAGGTCGGATACTGGCGCATGGGGTGTAGGGGCTGCCCCACGAGGCGGAAGGCGCGCGCCTCGGCCTCCCAGCGGATGCGCTCCACGTCCAGCGTCAGCCAGTCTCCTCGACGGTAGAGAAGCCGGCCGTTCGCCCAGACGTACGCCACGTCCCCGGGATGACTGGCGTAGACCACTCCGGCGGCGAGGTCATGCCGGGGGATCCAGTGGGGGGCCGTTGTGTCGAGGAGCATGAGATCGGCGGGACGCCCTGGCGCCAGCACCCCACTGCCCTCGAACCCCAGGGCCGCTGCCGGAGCATGTGTCGCCAGTCGGAGGAGGAGAGTGCGCGGCATAGCTTCGGGGTCTTTCTTTGCCCCTTTCTGCACCAGCCCAGCGATGCGCATCACCTCTAGCATGTTCAGGTCGCTATTGGACGCGGGCCCGTCGGTCCCCAGGGCCACATTGACTTGGTGACGGAGCATTCGTGCGAGAGGTGGCATCTCCATGGCTAGCTTCTGGTAGGTCTTGGGAGTGTGGGCCACCCAGGTTCCTTTCTCGGCGAGGAGCTCCAGGTCGTCTGGGGTTACCACGTTGCAGTGGGCCGCCAAAGTCGGCTCCGGTAGATCCAGCAGTCCTAGGGAGGCCGCATAAGCAACGGGAGTCAGGCCGTGCCTGGCCATGGATTGTTCCATTTGCTCGTGGGACTCGCTGAGGTGGAAATGCGCCCCCACGCCCACACGGTGCGCCTCCTTGACGAAGCGTTCCAGAACCTCAGGAGGACCCATGTAGAGGGAGTGCGGGCCCATCGACGTCCGAATGCGCCCCTCCGCCGTGCCCTGCCACCGCTCCACGAAGGCCACGGTATCCTCGAGGGTCTTGGCCCCCAGTTCGTGCTCTCTGCCGATGCCGAAGTGACACCAGGCGAGAAGCGCTTTCATGCCGCTTTCCTCGACAGCGCGGGCCGTCTGATCCATGCAGAAGTAGTGGTCGGCGAAGCCCA
>Ga0299915_10001845_pt1 | contig 15524 bp, 14 predicted proteins | sample RVTome_13_FD_200263 | JGI IMG/M metagenome (GOLD analysis project Ga0299915, IMG submission 200263) | Soil microbial communities from uranium-contaminated site in the Upper Colorado River Basin, Wyoming, United States - RVT92D227 (version 2) ... | reverse complement strand
CGGCTGACGCCGATGACGTCGAAGTTGAAGACGGCGTGTTCGGCCACGGAATGATGCCCCATCCTGAAGATGATGCTCTGGTTGGAGCGCCGGGCCCGCTCGACCTCGGCCCGGGCGGCGGCCCGCAACTCGTCCACGGGCCTCGGATCGCGGGAAATCCTGGCGTAGGAAGCGGAGAGGGTTTCGGGGGTGACATCGTCCCTCGGCGGCGAATGCCTCTTCAGGTCGTCGATAACCTCTTTATCGAGATTGAAGCCGGCCAGAAGGACTTTCACGGCGATAAAGATAGCAGAACGGCCGCGAGAACACAAAGGAGAGAGGTCAGCCCTTCATGACGCCGACGGGAGCGACCTTGGCCACCAGGCGACCGATCCCCAGTTCGTGGGAGACCCGGACCACTTCGTCGACATCCTTATAAGCGGCGGCGGCGTCTCGGCAACAAGCGTCAACTTCAGATGCCAGATGATCTTGTCCACCACGGCATAATCCGCGAGGAAGGCGACGACCTTCATTCGGCCCCCGCATTTGGGGCAGACCATCGGGTCGACCTCATAAACTTTTCGGATCATCTCCGCCCAGCCCTTGGAAGGAATGCGCTTCAGATCCTCCTCGGCCAACCGGAGCGCCGACGGACTCAAACTCGCCTTCTTGACCTTTCCCCGGTGGGCGTTGGCGTACAGGCCATAATAGCGCACCATGACCTGGCCCTTATCCAGGATATGGGAGGTCACCCGGGCGATAAACTCCAGATAAGGCCCCAGCGATAACCGACCTTGCCATCAAGCTCCTGAAACGTCAGACGCTCCAGGGCGAGCACCGGCCGGATCATGGACTTCCCCACCCGTTCCGCCTCCGGCTTCAATATAGCGAAGTCATCCTCCTTACAAAACTTTCCTGGAGCGCTGTTCATGATATACGTCTCCCTCTTCTATCAAATCAGTGACAGATTGGCGATACAAAGTGTCTACTCTTGCCTAGCGGTGAGAAAACCAAAGAGGTTCAAAAGTGACATTGAATCCATGGGGAAACACATTTTTAGGGCTGGCACCGCTACGGGAATTCGAACCCCGGTCTGATGGATGAGAACCACCTGCGCTACCTTTTAAGGCATACTGGATCCCGTGTGCCAAATATGTGACAAAAAATATTGTAAAGCGTTTAAATTACGGACTTAAAAATGTAAGAAAAAAAAGGATTTAAATTTTCTGCCGATGCCTGAATGCCAGGGAGTTAAGATATGCCGGAGGAGGGAATTGAACCCTCACCCTCGTTGCCGAGGACGGGATTTTGAGTCCAGCGCGCCCTCTGGATAGAAGAACTGATATTGGTCACAATTTGGTCACAACTGACTCTTATTTCATAAGACCACATCTTCTAACTTATTTGAGATGAGAGTTATAACTTCCTACAAAGCGACGGATGGAAAATCCAATGATTTTAGAAAATTGACCCCAGAAAATACTAATGCTTCAATGCCGCCAACCTCTTCCTGGCATCCTACCCCTTCGGCTTCATCAGCTCTCTAAACGACGCAAAATCACGGAGCGGCTCAAGGTCCGCTTCCTGGATGATGAAAACACCCGTAGCACTTAAATAATAGTGTCCCTGGGCGAACGACTGGCGAAGAAGTTCCATGGCCTCCTCTTTCATTCCCAGGATGGCGGCGATTCTCGCCCGCCAATACGTCTGCGCGCCGAATGTGTAGGGACGGTCGATCCTCTTCAGCTCTTCGGAAATCCTCAAGGCCTCTTCCCTATCGCCTCTCCTTGCGGCGAGCGATCCGCCGTAGCCGAGGTAATCGATATCATCGGGTCTTTCCGACCGCAGCTTTTCGATCAGGGCGCCCGCCTCTTCCCATTGCTCAGCAATATAAAGCACCGCGGCGAGTTCAAATCGTTGGTCCTCCGACGCCTCCTTGCCGGCCAGCCGCTCCCGGTGCCATTCCACCGCCCGCCCGGCCATCTCTTTGAAGGCCTCCCGATGTCCGCGGAGGCACAGCTCGCGGGCGGCGGTGAGCATGACCCGTCCCGCGGTTCCAATCGAAGAACTCGAGAGGAGGCTCTCGTCGACAACTTTCTTGACCTCTTCGATCTTCCCCCCGGCGGCCAGCGCCCGCGCTTCATTGGCCATCAAACCCAAAGCATCAGGGAAATATTTCCGGGCCCTGCGGACGACCTCAAGCTCCTTTTTGTGGTCTCCCAGGAAGTAATGAGCGAAGCTTCCATAGACAAACCATCTCATTCCCTGATTTCTTCCCTGGTCGGTATTCAGCCAGACTTCGGAGACCTCCGTCTTTTCGAATAAATCCAGAGCCTGACGAGGCTTGTTGAGCGCTACCCCTTCTCCGACCGCGAGGAACTTATAAACAACTTCACCCGGGGCGAGCTTTTCCAGCTGAAGGACGGCCCGCAGAGCCTCTTCGTTTTTCCCCTGGCTCAGGGCCTTCAGGCGATCCAAAAAGAGCGCCCCCTCCGGCGTGAGCTTGTCTCGGTTCTGTTCCATGAAGTCGAGAATCGAGACCGCCTTGTCCCAGAGTCCGCGATTCGAATAGATACGAGCCAGCCATTGGTAGGCGGGCATGAATCTGGGGTCGAGCTTGACGGCCTTTTCCAGATGGACGGCAGCCTGGCCATCATCGCTCCAAAAAAATTTCATCCCGGAGACAAACTCCCGGTAGGCTTCATAGCTTGGGGGATGCGCCCCTTTCCAGTCCCCGATCGAATATCCGATATCGGCGGCCAGGGCCCCCATGACGCGCTGGCAGAGCTTCTCGATGACATTCATCTTGTCGGCCAGGCTTCCCTTGACCGGCTCAAGAGAAAATAAGAGCTTCCGCTTCTGAGTATCCGTGATGCTGGATAGGAACTGGATCTCATCGCCGGCAAGATAGTAAGTCCCTGAGACCACCTTCCCCGCGCCGGTTTCTTCCGCGAGAGCTTGAAGCGGAGAGAGCGGGGGGCCCGTTTTTTCTCCGGGCTTCGCCATGGGGGACAGCGGCGGCACGCTCATCGTCGGAACGACCTTGAGGCCGCCGATCTGAGACAGCCCCTGGCTGATCCAGTCGGAAGCCATCCGTCCCAATGGGTCGAGCGAGGGATCGCCCGTCTGATTTTCGAACGCCGCGACGGCGACGAGATCGGGGTCGAGGCCGGGACCAGGGCCGGATTTTCTGAAAATAAAGAAAAAGGCGGCGCCGATGACGACGATCGCCAGCGTGGCCAAGGCCGGGACGAGCAGCTTCCTGAAGGAAAACGTAACCGTGATGTCTTTTGAGGGGAGAGGCTTTCTTGCCGTCCACGCCGTCTCTGCAGAGACGGGAACCTCGCTCTCAATATTCTCCAGATCCGCCAACAATTCCTGCGCCGTCTGAAATCTCGCCTCTCTGTCTTTCTCCAGGCAGCGCAAAATCACGCGGTTGAGCACATCGGGAAGATGGGGGTTGAATTTCCGCGGGTCCTCGGGCGCTTCGTGCCTGTGCTTGTAAGCCACGCTGAAAGGCGTATCGCCTTCAAACGGCGGCCGGCCCGTGACCATCTCGTAGAGAATGACTCCGAGCGAATAGATATCCGAACGCGGGTCGGCCGGCTTCCCTTCGACCTGCTCCGGCGACATGTACTCCGGCGTCCCGATGATCATGCCCTCCGCCGTCGTCCCCGCCGCGCGGAGCGACCGCGCGATCCCGAAATCCATGATCTTGGCGTTTCCTTCCTTATCGATCATGATGTTTCCGGGCTTGAGGTCGCGGTGGACGACGCCGAGTTTGTGTGCCTCGCCAAGCCCCTCGGCCACCTGGCGGGCGATCAGGACGGCTTTTCCAAAGGTCAGCTTCTCCGTCCGCCGGATCAGGCTCCTTAAGTCCTCTCCGCGCACATATTCCATGGAGATGAAGAGGGTTTCCCCCTCTTCGCCCAGGTCAAACATACCGCAGACATTGCCGTGCCGGATCTTGCGGGCGATCTTCAACTCGTTCCGGAACCGCTCGACAATCCTATTGTCCAGCGCGATCTCCGGTTTGAGGAGCTTTAGGGCCACTTCCTCATCAATCTTCTTGTCAAAGGCCCTATAGACCCGGCCCATGCCCCCGGCGCCAAGCTCCTCGATAATCTCGTAGCGGCCCGCGAATAAAGTCCCCCGCGCCAGTTCGTCGGTGGGCATTTCAAGTGTTCGGGTGACCGATATCTGAGGCTTTTCAGATGAGGGAAGCGCCGTGGCGCATTCCTTGCAGAACTTGGAATCGGCCGGATTAACCGTCTCGCACTTGGGGCATTTCAAGCTTGCCGGTCTCCTCGTGCTTTCAGCTCAGAACTGGTATTTTATCCCGAGCCGTATGACCCGAGGGTTGAGAATTTTCGTGATCTGCCCATAATCGGGCGAGTTCGCCAACTTGTATCGTCCAAGGGTATGACTGAAATTGAAGATGTTGAAGGCATCGACTTCCAGGACCAGGGAGCCGTAACCCTTTAGCCTGACGTTCTTGGACAGGCTCAAGTCGGCGTTGAGGAAACCGGGCAGCCTCTTGGCTCCGGGTTTGACCGTGTCCAGATAGAGATAGGCTCCCAAGCCGGTCTTCGCCCTCTCCGGCGTAACAACAACGATCTGCTCGCCGAGGTTGTAGCCCTGCCTGGCATTGGCGAAGCCGCTGAAGGCGATGTCCCAGGGCAGTTCGAACAGGAAGCTGAGCTTGGCCATCCAGATGCCCTGTCCGACAGCGTCGTTGATCTTGACATTCGTCGGGTCAATGTAGCCCTTCTCTCCGTAAGAGAATTTATCCCACTGGTACGTAAAAGAAGCATTCAACATCCAGCCGTGGCTCAGCCGTTTCGCAGCCGTCACTTCGACCGAGGAATAGTTTCGGTGGGCGTCGGGCCGGTTCTCCATAAGCGAGCCCGCGGGTCGAAGCTGGTCCAAGTACCAATACTGATAATTGTAGGTTCGGCCGTCGTAGGTGAGGGTTCCGGTGACCGGCCCGAGAAAATCATCCTGGGTGATCTTGGTGTCCGTTTCCTTGTCGTACATGACTTCCCAGGTGAAACGGTGCATGCGGCGCAAGGTCAGGGCAGTAGCCAGTGAGAAATCGGCGGACATCTCCCTTTCCACGGCCAGGAGGATTTCATCCGTGAGCGGAGATTTGAGGTTTTTATCGATGGCGTTGGGCGTTTCGAGGACGTTGGGATTCCAGGGATCAAATCCGCCCCAATCGAGCAGCCCGTCCAGCGGGTAGCCCAGGAGCTCGTCGGTGGTGACCCTGTCGTCGCCGTTGAAGTCCTTCCAGAAATAGCCCGCATAAGCAAATTGGGCGGGGTTTATCAGGTCGGCGGCAAAATTTGACATTTGATCGCTGTAGCGCGCGATGTTGCCCCGGAGCATGGTTTTTTTATCGTTCGTCAAATCAAAGGTAAACCCGATCCTTGGCGAGAGGGTGAAGAAGGCGAATCCCGGGTCGATCGCGGGAAAAGTGAGGGCGGGCAGGAAATCTGGGGCTGAAAGACTGGCCTCGACCGGAGAGGCGTCGATCCAGGGCTTCTGCCAATCGCCTCTCAGTCCCAGGTTCAAGGTTAATCGCCCCGTGGTGAAAGAGTCACTAAAATAAAAACTGAAGTGATCCAGGTGCGCCTGCCTATTTTGTCCCCTCTCAACGTAGCCGAGAAGCGGTCTGCCGTTGCGGTAATATTTCCACACATCCCCGGGATCGCGAATGTATCCCTGCACTTTAGAAAGGCGGTACTCCAGCCCGAACCGGAGTTCGTTGCTCCCGCCCAGCAGCCGGTCGCTGAAGAAATTGCCGTCCAGCTTGGCGTCGTAATTGGGCCGCTTGGCAAAACCATATGAATTCGTCCCTGAATACATTCCGGTGACAAGATCATAGCCGGCCTGTGCGTCAAGGCCGCCCTGGGGATTTAGCTCAAAGGGATTGTTGAGATAGGACAATTTAAGGGATAAGAGAAAATCGGGGGAGAAAATGTGCTCATCCTCCAACTTGACATAGACCGGGCCGTTGGGCTTCTGGTTCAAGGTTGTCTCCGGCGGGTTGAACGGTCCGGCCTCTCTCCCGTAGGCGTATTTGAGAGGAACGTACAAGGCCAGCTCGGCCCTGTTCTTGGAGCTGAGTTGGGCATTGAGCTTGGCGTTATAGTTATAAAGCATATACTTGTTTGGGTAGCCGTCGATGGTCAGCCGGCGGCCGTCCTGGACTCCGAAACCCAGCCAGAACCAGAGCTTGTCTTTGAAAATGGGACCTCCGAGCTGGAAACCGTAGTCCGACATCTGGACGATTTGGTCGCCCGCGTAGCCAAGCTCCTTCAATTCCTCGGTCCGGTTGTCGGCCTGAAGGTCATCGTTGGCGAAATAAAACCGGGCCATTCCCTGGAACTTGTTCCCCCCGCGCCGGGTGACGAAGTTGATGGACACGCCGGGGGTTTGGACAGTGGCATCCTGTCCGCCCGTGGTGATGGTCATCTCCTCGAAGGAGTCAAAATCATAATAGAAGGATGAGCCCATGGATGTCATGTCGGTGATCGGGATGCCGTCCATGTTCCACATGGCGCTTTCGTAGTCGGTGCCCTTGGAGTAGAAATCCGTTTGTATGCCGGAGCGGCTGCCGCCCACGTTCTCATCGGCCATCAAGATTCCGGGGGCCTGCTGAAGAATCACCCAGGGATCGCGGGCCGAAGGGACCTCCTGCAGCGCGACTTGCGTAACGTTGACGCCGACCGAGGTCTTTTTGGTGTCCACGATCGGCGATTCGGCCTTGACCGTCACTTCCTCCTGAAGAGCGGCCTGCTCCATGACGATCTTGAGGTCGAAGTTCGAGCCCACGCGAAGGTCCAGGTTCTGCTGGAGGTAGGTCTTGAAGCCTTGGAGCCCGCATTTCAAGGTGTAAACGCCGGGGGTGACATTGATGAACCGGAAGATGCCAGAGGGAAAGGTCGTCTCTGAGCGGGGCGCGAAAAGCGGGGATTCGAGAGTAACCGTGACTCCGGGAAGCGGCTGATCATCGGTATCAACGACCTGGCCGCGGACGTTGGCGTACTGCTCTTGGGCCATGGAAGGGCCAACAAACAAGGCAGAGAGACAAAGAGCCAGGACCAAATTTACAGATCGGAATCTGCCCATCTTTGCCTCCTTTGGCGATATATTTAAATAAAAAAAGGGGCCATGTCAGCCGAGCTTCTCCAGGATCCGGTAGTGCGAAACCGTTTTGCCGATCATAAAGATAGAATTTGCTTTTTCCGAGCGAGCTGAATTCCCGCCCTTAGCGCTGAATTCACCCTCCCATCCATAGCGGAACTATATCTCCGGCCGGGCGGCAATGTCAATAACCGCGAAAACCGCGCCTGCAGATCATATCCAGACAAGAAATCCTTCCACCGCGGCTAAATAACGATAGACTCCTGCTCTCCTCGGCCTCCATCAGGGCGACCTCGGTAAAAACATGGGACGGCGGAGGCTTATCCGCCACGAACGTCAACTTCATGTGATCAATGAAATTATTGATTGATCCGGTCCCCGAAGGTCTGGATGGACGCGATGACGCCGGGCACAAACGCGCTCCCGGTCAGAACTTCGAAGTATCGGGTTAGGGCCCGGAAGGGCGAATCAGGGCCCTAGAGCGTCAACCCGCGTTGACGCTCAACCCGGAGAATGGATATAAAAGATGAAAAGAAAAGAGGTCAACCCTTCATGACGCCGACGGGAGCGACCTTGGCCACCAGGCGACCGATCCCCAGTTCGTGGGAGACCCGGACCACTTCGTCGACGTCCTTATAAGCGGCGGCGGCTTCCTCGGCGACGCCCTTCCAGTTCGTGGACCTGAGCTCGATCCCCTGCCGGGCCAGGTCGTCGCGGATCTGCTCGCCCCGGAAACGCCTGAGAGCTTCGTGGCGGCTCATGACCCGGCCCGCACCGTGGGCCGTGGAGCTGAAACTTTTTTCCTCGGCCTCGGCGGTCCCGACCAGGATATAGGACGCCGTGCCCATGCTCCCTGGGATGATTACAGGTTGGCCGACGGCCCGATACACGGCCGGGACCTCAGGGCGGCCCGGGCCGAAGCTCCGGGTCGCGCCTTTGCGATGGACGCAGAGCTGTTTTTCGACGCCACCCACCGCGTGCCATTCGAGCTTGGCCACGTTATGACAGACGTCATAGACCTGGTCCATCCCTTCGGCGCTTCCCAGGACCCGGGCAAAGACGTCCCTCACCCAATGGGCGATCATCTGGCGGTTGGCAAAGGCATAGTTCACGGCGGCGCACATGGACCGGTAATATCGCTGCCCGAGGTCCGAACGGAAAGGGGCGTTGACCAATTCCCTGTCCGGCAGGCCCGCGGTCCCGAACCTGTTCGCCATGAGCTCGATATGGTCCGAAGCGACCTGGTGGCCGAGGCCGCGGCTGCCGCAGTGGATCATGACCGTGACCTGTCCCTCGGAAAGGATCCCGAAGGTCCGGGCCACGTCCTCATCGAAGATCTCGGTAACCTTCTGGAACTCGAGGAAATGGTTTCCGGCGCCGAGGGTTCCGAGCTGGGGGATCCCCCGCTCGAGAGCGCGGTCAGAGAGGGACTCCGGATCCGCGTCGATCATTCTCCCCCGCTCTTCCGTCCGTTCGAGGTCCCCGGGAGTACCGTAGCCGTTCTCGACGGCCCACTCTGCGCCCTTGGCCAGGATCTCCTTGAGCACGTTCCGGCTGAGCTTCGTAACGCCTCCCCTGCCGACGCCCGCCGGGACCTCCTTGAAGATCTCCGCCAGGAGCTCTTTGCGCCTGGACGAAATTTCGGCGGCCGTGAACTCCGTCCGAAGAAGCCGGACCCCGCAGTTGATGTCATAGCCGACCCCTCCGGGAGAGATGATCCCTTCGTCCGGGTCGAAGGCGGCAACACCGCCGATCGGGAAACCGTATCCCTGGTGGGCGTCCGGCATCGTATAGGACATGCGCCGGATCCCGGCCAGGCAGGCCACGTTGCGGGCCTGTTCGAGAGTCAGGTCATGCTTGATGTCTTGAAGGAGCCGGGCCGAGGCATAGATGACGGCCGGGACCCTCATCTCACCCTGTTTCGGGATCTCCCAAGTGTTCTCATCGATCTTTACAAGCTCTATGGGCTCCATCTTTTCCCCGTCCCGCCTTCACGGCTACATATCCACAACGACCTGGACCGTGCAGACGCCGCAGTCACAGTCCTCGATCCTCATGTCGTTATACGTGACGGCCTTGACGCCGCCGAAGATTTCATAGCGCCCGGAGATCACATCCCCATGGAACGCCGCTTCGATCCCATAGCTCCCCTCTTCCTGTTCGATCTTCAAGCCGGAAACCCCGGCCAGCAGGAACCGCCGTGTTTCCATCAAGTAGATGACCTCGCCCAGAAATTTCACGAGGAGCTGTTCCAGGTCCCTCCCCCGGACGCGGACCGCGAAACGGATCTTTGGCTCGACCTTCGTCCAGTCCCACATCAACGACGCCGTCGCTAAAGCGGCATTGGCAAAGGCCTCCTCGAGCGTTTCTCCGAAGGCCTGGAACTTTCCATCGGCGGTATGCGGCAGGATCCGATAGCGCTCCATGCGGCTATTTTATCATAAGGGATGGGCCCTAGGCATCAAGCCATGACGCCGACTTCTGTTGATGCCCGGAATTCTGACTTACGTCCTATCGGCAATACTAGAAGTCCTGCCGCTTTCTCAAAAAACGCCGGGAACGGGGGCGCCACAGAAGGGGCAGTTCGCTCCGTCGATCAGGTTCTCATCGGCGTTAAAGCCGCGGCGGCGGATGAGGACCTTGCCGCACGACGGGCAAAGGGTATCCTCAGAAAGACCCCCAACGTTCCCGACATAGATGAAGCGCAGACCTTCCCTTTTTCCGAGATCAAAGGCCCTCTCCAGCGTTCGGACGGAGGTTGCAGGCACCTCCGTGTATTTATAGTCCGGATGAAAGCGGCTGAGGTGCCACGGGATGTCCGGGTCGACGCCGGCAAGGAAACGGGCGATCGCCGCGAGTTCCTCATCGCCGTCGTTCAGCCCGGGGACGACCAGGGTCGTTACCTCGATCCAGATCCCGAGCCGCTTCATGAGGCGGATGGAATCCAGCACGGGTTCCAGGCGCGCCTTGCAAACTTTTTTGTAGGTCTCGTCCTTGAACGCCTTGAGGTCGACATTGGCGGCGTCGAGATAGGGACGGATCGTTTCGAGGGCCTCGGCCGTCATATAGCCGTTGGTCACGAAGTTGTTACGGAGGCCCTTCTCCCGGGCCAGCCTGGCCGTGTCATAAGCATACTCGAAAAAGATGGTCGGCTCGGTATAGGTGTAGGAAACGCTCCGGCAGCCCCGGGCGACGGCTTCCCGGACGACGTCTTCCGGCATGAGCTTGAGCCCCCCGCCGCCGGCCCCGTCCTTCTTCGAGGCTTGGGAAATCTCCCAGTTCTGGCAGAACGCGCAGCGGAAGTTGCAGCCCACGGTGGCGATGGAGAACGACGTCGTCCCCGGCAGGAAGTGATGGAAGGGCTTCTTCTCGATGGGGTCGACGTGGGCGGCGATGACCTCTCCATAGACGAGCGTGACGAGTTTGCCTCCGTCGTTCCGCCTCACTCCACAGACGCCGAATTTCCCTGGAGAGATCTCGCACCGGTGGGCGCAGAGAGCACAGGAGACCCCGCTCTCATCGAGGGCCTTCCAGAGCATCGCTTCTTTGATCATGAGACATCGGCTGATGGGCAGAGATGCCGAATGGGACAAGCCGGACAACCCGGCTTTCGGGCCCGGCAAGATTTCCGGCCGTGGTCGACGAGCATGGAATTGAGGTACAGCCAGTCCTCCCGGGGCACGATCCTCATCAGGTCCCCCTCGATCTTCTCCGGGTCGGACTCCCTGCTCAGGCCGAGCCGCCCCGCCAACCTCCGGACATGAGTATCCACGGCGATGCCTTCGGCCTTGCCGTACCCCGCGGACAGCACGATGTTGGCCGTCTTCCGGGCGACGCCCGGAAGGGTCAGAAGCTCCGCCATCGTGTCGGGAACGCGGCCTCCGAAATCCTCGACGATCTTCTTCGCGGCCCCGATAATGCTCTTTGCCTTGTTACGGAAAAAGCCGGTCGACCTGATCTCGTTCTCAAGTTCTTCCCTGTCCGCGGAAGCGAACGCCGCCGCCGCAGGATATTTCCTGAACAGCCCCGGCGTGACTTTGTTCACCCGTTCGTCCGTGCACTGGGCGGCCAGGATGGTCGCCACGAGGACCTGGAAGGGCGTCTCGAACTTGAGGGAAGTCCGGCTTTCCGGAAATTCCCGGCGCAGGACTTCGATGATCTCCGGGACGCGTTCCCTGGCGCTTTTCATCCTTTCTTCTTCTCCCGGGATCACGGACCGACGTGGAAGAGGTCCTGGCCGATGTGGAAGTCCTCCACCACATAATAATCCGGATACTTGACGAGCATGTCGATCTCCGACCGGATCATGGCCGCGTGGCTGCGTTCGACACGGCTGAGATAGGCCAGCAGCCGCCGGCTCCCCTCGTCTTCGGCAGCCCTTCCCGATCTTTCATAGAACGCCTCGGCGGCCTCTTCGGCATCGAGGGCGGCCTTGAATAAATCGGCGACCGGAGGATCGTCTCCGATGGAAGCCGATATCTTCGGCAGGGGCGACTCATCAGGGACCTCGAACGGCTTATCCGCGAAGCGCTGCCCGAAGAGCTTCTGGAGCATCCGCCGGTGCTGCTCCTCCTCGAAGGCGAGGAACTTCAACTTCTGGAGGAGGATGATGTTCTTCACCCTCTCCTGGAGTTTCGTGTAGAACGCGACGGCGTCGATCTCCGAGGCGATCGCCGCGGCCAGCACCTGGAAGGGCTGGAGCTTCGAATCCAATGACATGCGAACCCTCCTTCAGGGAATTGACGCGGGGCGGAGGGGGATGGGAACGGCCCTCCCCTCCGGCCCAAAACCTGTCGCGCTTAGAACGTGACAAACTTCTCTTTCGGGGCGCCGCAGATCGGGCACTTGTCCGGGGGGTTACCCTCCATCGTGAACCCGCACACCGTACAGACGTGGATCGGTTTCGCTTCCAGGTCCTTGCCCTTGTCCATCGCCTCCCTAGCCTTCTTGTAGACCGCGGCGTGGACCTGTTCGGCCGCTATGGCCGCGTTCAAAAAAAAGCGGGCCGTCTTCTCCCCTTGGAGTTCGGCCACATTGATGTAGGCCGGATACATCTCTTCGACCTCGAAGGTCTCGCCCCCGACCGCCACGGCCAGGTTCTCGGCCGTCGTCCCGATCCCGGCCAGGGTCTTCAGGTGGTTGGTGGCGTGGACTTGTTCGGCGAATGCGTTGGCCTTGAACGCGCGGGCGATATTGGGCAGGTTCTCGGCGGCAGCCTTTTCCGAAAAGGCCAGGTACTTGATATGGGCCTGGCTCTCGCCGGCGAGGGCATCCTTGACATTCTGTTCGGTCATTTTCCTCATGTTTGTCCTTCTCCCTTAAATTTTGATCATTTTTTCAATGGCCCCTCTGGCCCTGTCGGCGACTTCAGGGGGGACGGTGACCCTGGTGGTCGTTTCCTTGAGCGATCTTATCACCTTGTCCAGCGTAATCTTCTTCATGTTGAAGCAGAAGGCCGGTTCCCGGGCAGGATAGAACTCCGTGACCGGGCCCTCCTTTTTCAGGCGGTGAATGATCGAAGCCTCTGTGGCCACGACGATCTCCTTCCGGTCGGTTTCCCCGGCTTCCCGGACCATCTTTCCCGTCGACAGGACCTTGTCGGCTAGGTCCAGGACTTCCAACCGGCACTCCGGGTGCGCCCAGACCTCTGCTGCCGGGTGGAGAGCTTTCGCGGCCCGGATGTCCGCGGCCGTGAAGCGGTTATGGACGTAACAATACCCGTCCCAGGCGATGATCCTTTTGCCCGTCTGCCGCGCCGTCCAGGCGGCGAGATTCTTGTCCGGGACGAAGAGGACCTCTTTGTCGGGGATCGAGTTCACAATCGGCACCGCGTTGGAGGATGTGCAGCAGATATCGGATTCGGCCTTGACCTCGGCCGATGTGTTGATGTAGCAGACAACCTTCCGTCCCGGATAACGGGCCTTCCACGACCTCAGTTCCCCGGCCGTGATCATGTCGGCCATCGGACAGCCGGCGTCTTGATCGGGGATGAGGACCGTCTTTCCGGGGGCCAGGATGGCCGCCGTTTCGGCCATGAAGCGGACGCCGCAGAAGACGATGACCCCGGCATCCCAGCCCGCGGCCTTCCGGCTCAGTTCCAGGGAATCGCCGACGAAATCCGCCGCGTCCTGGACCTCGGGGCGCTGGTAATTGTGGGCGACGATGACGGCGTTCCTCTCCCTCTTGAGCCTGCCGATCTCCCGGACGATCTCCTCCAGTTCCACGATCACTCCTTGGACCTCAAGGTCCGATCCGCGGCCGGACCTTCACGCCCCGAAACCCGCGCCGCAGTGAACGCAGGTCTCTCCGCCCTTCTTGTTGAGCTCCCCGCAACGGGGACACTCCACAAACTCGACCTGGCACTTCTGGCAATATTCCTCGGTCCCTTCATCCACGAGCGGCCCGTCGCAATAGGGGCAGGCGCATTCCCCGCCTTCGGGGGGGGGTTCGGCCTTCTCCGGGGCCTTGGCCGCAGGTTGCCGTTTCTGTTCATAATTCGCGATGGCTTCGTGCAGGGCGTCGGCGCCGAGGTTCGAGCAGTGGAGCTTGTTTTTTGGCAGGCCGCCCAGTTCCTCGGCGACGCCGCTGTTCGTGATCCCCATAGCCTCTTCCAGGGTCTTGCCCATGGCCATTTCGCTGACCATGCTCGAGACGGCGATGGCCGCTCCGCAGCCGAAAGTCTGGAACTTGATGTCTGCCAGCCGGTCGTCCTTGACCTTGATATAGAAGGTCATCATGTCGCCGCAGACGGGATTGCCGACCTTGCCGACTCCGTCGGCGTCCTTGATGATGCCCACGTTGCGCGGGTTCTGGAAATGCTCCATCACTTTATCGCTATAGATCATGGTTCCTTCTCCTCCAGGTATTTCGTATAAAGGGGGGACATCCGGCGCAACTTATCGATGATCGGCGGGAAGACCTCGAGGACGTGGTCGATATCCTCGCGCGCCGTCGTCTCCAGCAGGCTGAAGACGAGCGACCCCTGGGCCAGGGCATGGTCGAGTCCCATCGCCAGCAGGACGTGGGAGGCCTTGAGGGACTTGGACGTGCAAGCCGATCCGCTCGAACAGGCGACACCCTTCAAGTCCAGGTGAAGGAGCATGCCCTCGCCCTCGATGAATTCGACGCAGAAACTGGCGTGGTGCGGCAGCCGGAGCTCGGGGTGCCCGGTGAGGACGACGTGGTCGGCGCGGGACAGGAGCTCCCGGATGAGAAGGTCGCGGAGGGTCTTCGCGGCCTCCGCCCTCTGCCCGAGCTCGGCGGCGGCGATCTCGGCGGCCTTCCCCATTCCGACGATGGCGGGGACATTCTCCGTCCCGCCGCGGCGCCCTCCCTCCTGGACGCCGCCGTCTATGAGCGGCAGAACGCGCACGCCCTTTCTGACGAAAAGCGCGGCCGCCCCTTTGGGACCATAAAATTGGTCGGCGGCCAGGCTCAAGGCGTCCACGCCGAGGGTTTTGACATCGACCGGAACCGTCCCGGCCGCGGCCACGGCATCGGTGTGGACGAGGACGCCGTTCTCCCGGCAGATCCGGGCGATTTCGGCGATAGGTTCGATGGTCCCGACCTCGCTATTGGCCGTCATGATCGAGACGAGGACGGTGTCCTTGGTCAAAGCCTTCCGGACGTCCCCGGGATCAATCCGGCCGAACCTGTCCACCGGCAGGAGGGCGGTCGTGAAGCCGAGTTTTTCCAGGGCTTTGGCCGAATTCAGGACCGACGCATGTTCGATCGCGGAGACGACGATGCGCTTGCCCCGGGCCTGGTTGGCGAGGGCCATCCCCTTCAGGGCGAGACTATTCGATTCCGACCCGGCGGCGGTGAAGATGATCTCCTCGCTCGCCGCGCCGATAAGTCCGGCAACCATAACCCTGGCCTCATCGACAGCCTGGAGGGCCTCCTGACCGGCCGAGTGAAGGCTCTGGGGATTTCCGTAGCTCCCCCGGAAAAACGGCAGCATGGCCTCCAGGACCTCCGGCCGCAACGGGGTCGCCGCGATGTGGTCCAGATAGGCTTTCCTCATATCAGCCCCCCCCGGTCACCAGTCCGAAATGCACACTCCGGGCCGGACCGTGAACGTCCGGTTCAGACGGCCACGACACTCTTGACCTCGGGGACCTCCTTCTTGAGATGCCTTTCGATCCCCATCTTGAGGGTCATCTGGGACATGGGGCAGCCGCCGCAGGCCCCGGTGAGACGGACCTTGACGATACCGTCCTCGATGTCCACGAGCTCAACGTCGCCTCCGTCGGCCTGGAGGGCGGGACGAATCCTGTTCAACGCCTTTTCGACCTTTTCTTTCATCGTTTCCCTCCTTGGGATCTCTCTCCAATAAAGCTCTTTTGTCACCCCGGATTCTACGCTTTTCGGAGGCCGAAATCAAGTAATCTTATAAT
>Ga0299915_10001844_pt1 | contig 15525 bp, 11 predicted proteins | sample RVTome_13_FD_200263 | JGI IMG/M metagenome (GOLD analysis project Ga0299915, IMG submission 200263) | Soil microbial communities from uranium-contaminated site in the Upper Colorado River Basin, Wyoming, United States - RVT92D227 (version 2) ... | reverse complement strand
TGGTCACTCACGATGACCGGCTCGCCGCCCACTCCGAGCGCACTATCCGCCTTTTCGACGGCCAAGTCGCATAAAAAGTAGGGGTCAAACCTACTCTTTTGACAAAATTATTCGGCTAATGCCGATATTGTCAAAAGAGTAGGTTTGACCCCTACTTACGCAGAGGGGGGCTCCCCCACCGCCTTCGACCGCATCCTGGCGACGCGTTACGGGATCGGGGCCATCGACCTCGTCTACGAAGGGAAGTTCGGCAACATGGTGAGCCGCAGGGGAATAAGATCGTCGCCGTCCCGCCGGCCGAAGCCACGGCCGAGCTCAAAACGGTCGACCTCGAACTCTACGACATCGCCAAGGTGTTTTTCGAGTAAGCTAGAGGACTTTATCGATCGTCGCGCCGCCCAGCACTGTGTTCATCCTGTAGAATACGACGGCTTGGCCCGGAGTGATCGCCCGCTGGAGCCTTTCGAAATCGATCCGCGCGCCGGACTTGCCGCGCGGCGTGATGATCGCCTTCTCTTCCGCATGCTTGTGGCGGATCTTGACGCGCGCTTTGATCGGCCCTGCGAGCTTCCCGCCCGATACGAGCGTCATCCCCGACGCCATCAGGCTCTTCCCGCGCAAGGCCTCGTCCGAACCCGCAACGATGGTGTTCGAGGCCGCGTCGATCGCAATGACGTAGAGCGGCCGCGGGGCCGCGATACCAAGGCCGCGGCGTTGACCGATCGTGAAGTTCCCGGTCCCGCCGTGTTCGCCGATGACGCGCCCGTTTAAATCCACAATCGCGCCGGGCCGGAATGCGCCCGGAATTCTCCCCCTGAGAAAGCCGGGGTAATCGTCGTCCGGAACGAAGCAGATCTCCTGACTTTCAGGTTTCTCGGCTACCGGAAGTCTCATCCTCTTGGCCATCCGGCGGACCTCTGCTTTCTTGAATCCGCCGATCGGCACCAGCGTATGGGAAAGTTCCTTCTGGGTCATTTGATAAAGAAAATAGGACTGGTCCTTCGTCACGTCTTTGCCCTTCTTGAGAAGAAAGAGGCCCGTTCGCGCGTCGCGTTCGATCCGGGCGTAATGTCCCGTGGCGATGAGGTCGGCCCCGATCGCCCGCGCCTTTTTAAGCAAAAGACCGAACTTTATGAACCGGTTGCAGCGGATGCAGGGATTGGGGGTGCGGCCAAGCTCGTACTCCTCGCAGAAATATGCGACCACCTTTTGCTCGAACGGAACGCGCATGTCGGCGACGAAATGGGGGATGCCCAGGACTACGGCGACCCGGTTGGCGTCCTCGACGGCCAACCGGCCGCAGCAGCTCTTCAAGCCCTCCGAGCGGCAGAACTCAGGCGGCAGGTCGACGAGCCTCATCGTGACGCCCGTGACGTCGTACCCGGCCTTGACGAGGAGCGCCGCCGCGACCGAGGAGTCCACTCCCCCGCTCATCGCGACAACGACCTTTCCTTTTTTCCCTGACATGGAAATAACAATATGCCAAAAGCCTTATGCCTGTCCATATGACCGCGCCCCCCGGAACGGGGAGGGTCCGTCAAGATCCCTTTCCCAAGCGTTCCAGCTCGGCTTTAGCCTTTCTGATGTTGGTCTCGCTTTCGCCCCGGGAATTATCCAGGTAAAGCTTGAAATTCTTCATCGCTTCTCGAATATTCCCGCTCTTTTCATAAGCTACGGCCAGGTTGAAATAGCCGGTCGGCGTCGGCCTGATGCCCAGGGCCCGTTCAAGGAAAGATACGGCCTGGTCATATTCGCCCAGGTAAGAATACGCGATGCCGGTGTATTGATAGAAGGCCTGTTCTTCAGGAAAATCATCGATCAATTTCTTATAGACTTCGATGGCTTCTTTCAATCGGCCTCTGGAAGCCAGATTCCCCGCATAGCTCATTCTGAGATACCGGCTTTCAGGCTCGACGGCCAGAGCCCGGTCATAATAGGTGCGGGCCTCTTCCTTGCGACCCTCCGTGTCCAGGATCCCGGCGCAGACGGTCAGGGCATCAACGTTTCGAGGGTCAAGACCCAGGACCTTGTTCATGGTCTCAAAGGCTTCCCGGAGCATGCCGGTGACAAGATAAGTATGGCCCAGGCGGACCAGGAGGATCTCGGAGTCCGGGATCTTGGATATGCCGTTGTTTAGGGTCTCAATAGCGCGGTCGAACTTCCTCTGTCTCGCCTGAGCGAGAGCCAGATTGACATAGCCGGCCGGAGAATCAGGGACGTCCTCCAGAATCCTGAGATAAACCCTTTCGGCCTCGGCATAGTTGTCCTCGAGTTCATAGGCCTGAGCCTGCTGGATCAGCCTGAGCAAAGGGATTTTTTCCTTCGGGTCAGGCAGGGACGTACCACGTCCGGCCGGGGCGAAGTTCACATAACCCAAAGACCTGAGTCGTTCCTGGTCTTCAGGCCTGACGCCCGTCCGTCCGCCCGCCGACCTATCGCCGGTGCTCAGACCGAGAAGCTCCTGTTCCAGCCTTTTCTTCAATTCGCCGGCCTTGCCGGCCGAAGAGGAATACAGGTCTTCCCTCTCCCCCGGGTCTTTTTTCATATCATAAAGCTCGGGCCGCGGGGACTGGATATATTTCCAGCGCCCCGAAACTAGCCCGACCAGCTCCGACCAGCCGAAGTTCTCTCGGGGGTAAAAGGTCTCCACAAGGCTGTCGAGATCCTTCCGGCTCTTGCCCCTTAGCCGGGCGACCAGGCTTTGTCCCGCCATTCCCGCGGCTTCGTTCTTCAGGCCAATGATCTCCAGAATGGTCGGAGCGATATCGACCAGCCTGACCTGGTTTTCGATGATCTGGGAACGGAGGAAGACCGCAGGGTTATATAGAATGAGTGGGACTTTGATGGTTTCTTCGTACAAGAAGATCCCATGACCTAGCTCCACCTTATCGCCCAGACCTTCCCCATGATCGCCGGCGATGACGACGATGGTCCTCTCCAGGGCCCCGGTCTCCTTCAGCCGCTCCAGAACGGCGCCCACATATTGATCCATATAAGCGATCTCGCCATCATATGGATCGCCGTCGAATTCCTCTTTGTACGGCGAAGGCGGATCGTATGGCACGTGAGGGTCATAATAATGGACCCAGCCGAAGAACCTGTTCTTTCCGTTGGTCTCCAGCCATCGGGAGAACCTGGCGAAGGTCTCCTCGGCCCGGCGCTCCGCATTCTGGGTTTTGAAGGGCGACTCCGACCGGAACGTGTCGTCATAAACGTCGAAGCCTCTGTCGAGCCCGAACCTGGAATCCACCGAAAAGGAGGAAACGAACGCCGCGGTGGAGTAGCCCTGCCCTTTCAGAATCTCCGCCAGGGTCCTTATCCCGGAAGGGAGATCGTGGCCGTTGTTGCGGACCCCGTGCATCACGGGATAGAGGCCGGTCATGATCGAAGCATGAGAAGGCAGGGTCAGCGGAGCCGGGCAATAGACCCGCGCGAACCGGATCCCTTCCCGGGCCAGCCTGTCGAGATTGGGTGTCTTGGCCGGCTTGTAACCATAACAGCCAAGATGGTCGGCCCGGGTGGTGTCGAGGGTTATCAGCAGGACATTATATGAAGGCGCGGCCGAAAGATCGATCTTGTTTTTCCCATGGCTGATGACTAAAAAATAGACAAGGATGCCCAGCGTCGCGGCTGTTCCGGCCATCCCCCATAAGAATCTAGACCGGCTACGAGCCCTCAGGCGCCCGGCCTTAGGGGATGCTCGCTTTTTCTTGCTCATGAATTCCGGATCCGGCCGGGCGTCCGTCGGGGACGTCGGGTCATCCTGTCGCTCTTATCTTATCACGACCTGTCCGGTCATGAACGCCCTTTCTCAGGCGGTCTTTCCCTTCTCGACCCAAGCTCCGACCTCGGCCGCAGGTCCGGTTCGTATCGAACAATAAAAAGAGAGCCCGTCCTTCCCATGAAGGACGGGCTCTCGTGAGAATCAGGTCTCGTGCGCTACGCTCAGAAGGAGACCTTGAAACCCAAACGCGCGGACCAGGGGGCGAACCGGGTTTCCCACTTGTTGTATGCGGTATTCGTATCGCCTGCGTCCACGACCATCGCTTTGTAGTCGCGGAGCAGAGTCCCGTCGAGGATCTGGGCATCGTCGGCCCAGATCCCGTCCAGGTTGTAGTCTTGGATCTTGCTCTGGATCGTCTTGGTATTGGTCACGTTATCGATCTGGAGATTGATCGAGGCCCGGTACTTGTCGCCCAACCTGAAGGTGTAGTCCAGATATAGGGCGGCCCAGAAAGTGAACGGCAGGCGGCCCATGTCGCCGCGGTTTTCGACGAGCATCCACCTGTTGTTCATGTGCAGCTTGGTCGTCACGGGCAATCCGCTCCGGCCGTAGCCGACCACACCCACGGTCAGGCCGAACGGGAAGGCATAGGTCCCGAAGGCCTTGAAGTAATGGGTCCTATCTTGAGGCAGAGGCCCGTCGAGATTATTTCCCTTGCCATCGTACATGAGGAACCAATCATCATAGTATAACTGGACGTTCGTACCGAGGCGGGCAACGCCGGCATAGTCGTACCCGACTTCGTCGGTGCTGGCCAGGCCGGAATAATTTCCTTCGACCCGGCTCAAAGTATAGTTGAAGCCGCCCTGCCAGTTGTCGCTGAACCTCTTTTCCAGGGAAATGTTCAGGCCGTAGTAATCCCTTTTCGCTTTCGGGGTCGGCCACCTGCCATCGAGGAACTTCCCTCCCTGGGATTCCGGCAGGGACCAGCCGTAGCCGGGGTTGACGATCCAGAAGTTCTCCGTAACGCTCGTTTCGCCCGTTACGGGATCGGTCTCCCTGGCGAGCGCACCGACGTCCTCGATCGTCCGGAGCAGACTCTTGTTGACAAGCCGGAGGGAAAGGGAAATATCTTCCGTCAACTTCTTCTCGGCGCCGAAGGAGATCTCTCTCTGGGCGGTCGGTTTCAGGCCCGGATCGGTCCGGCCGAACGACGGCGGCAGATAATCGAGGCTTCCGGCGTACGTACCGCCGGCTTCCTGGCTGGCCCGGTCGTCGAACGCGCCGCTCGCCGCGATCAACGACCAATCGAGGGTGTTGAGGGCGTAGAAATCTCTCTTGTGCTTATAGCCGCCATAGGTGAGTTCGGCCATGTACATCTTCATGACGTCGTAATAGATGCCGAAGCTTCCGAAGACTTTCAGGCTGGAATCCCCGAACACGTCATAGACCACGCCCAGCCGGGGGGCCAGCGCATCGCCCAGGTCGAACTTGACGGGCTTATCCGTGAAACCCGCGTAGGACGTGTCGTTCGTCATGGAGGGGATGTACTGGCTCTCGGCCCGGAGGCCGAAATTGATGGTCAGCCTGTTCTTGATCGTCCAGGAATCCTGGAGGTAGGCCGAGTAGTTGTTGGCGTGGATATTCCAGATGCCTCCGTATAAAGGCTGGTTCCAGTTGCCCCGGACATAATAGTACCCGTATTTGCCGTAGAAGGGACTGTCAGCGTCGGCACCGGGGCCGACAGCGAAGCCCAAAGAGTAGTTGGTCCTTCCAAAGTACACGAAGGCCCTGGGGTGAGTGGCGCCTATGAAGACATCTTCGTGAAGATAGGCATAGCCAAAACCGGCCTTCAACGCGTGCTCGCCCATAAAGTTGAGATAGTAGGAGAGGTCCACGTTGTTGCTGATCTTCTCCTCCAGGTACTTCTGCCTTTCTTGATAGGTCCCGGAGGAAGTCCAACCGGAGGAATGGAGCAGTTCCGGATGGGCAACATAGAAGGGGTCGCTCGCCCAGGGCTGGTTCGAATAGCCGAAGTAGTAGGTCGAGGAGTTCGGGGGCTTGATCTGTTGATTGTTCTGGTTCTGCAGGTGCCAGCCGCCCCTGTAGCTGATGAGCAGGTTGTTGCCGACGGAATAATCCGCGGTCAGCGCCGCGGTCCAGTTGGGATAGTCATACCCCCATTTTCCCCATGCGTAGGTGGAGTCGTCGTAGCCCTGGATGCTCGGGAGTTCCCCCCGAGACCTGGCGAAATTGTTGATGTAGCTGGCCGATATGCGAAAGCCAGCGAACGGGGCGGCCGACACCTTGACGGACCCATTGTAATTAGTATTCTTCGACTTGAAGGTCTGGAACGGGCCTTCCCGATAGTTGAAGTCCCTCTGGGCCGCCGTCTGGTCGTAGGTCGGGTTAATGGACCCGAAGAACCACAGCTTATCCTTGACGATGTAGCCGCCGAGGCTGATGACGCCCTCGTAACGGTTGTACTTGTCGCGGTCCTTGCCGCCGTTGAAATAGAGGGTGTCGTTGTTCACGTATTCCCAGAGGGTGTAGTCATCCAGGTTCTGCCGGATGTAGTCCCTCGCGGCGCCCCGCATCAGCTTCGTATTGTTCTCGTAGTAGGCCATGATGTCGCCGTGGAACACGTTGCCGCCGGAGCGGGTGATGACATTAACGACACCGCCCATCGAGCCGCCAAACTCGGCGTTGTAGCCCGAGGCCGTGACCTTGACCTCATCCACGAGCTCGAGGACCATGTTCTGGCCCTTGGTTCCTAGATGGAAGTCCGTCACGTCCGCGCCGTCGGCATAAAACATGTTCTCGGCGCCCGTGGCTCCATCGACCGATACGCCGGCCGTGAAATCCTCGTTCGTAACACCGGGAATGGTGCTGACGAGGGAATCGAAGGCCCTCCCTCGGGGCAACGACATGAAGATTTCCTTGGTCATGACCTGACCCTTGGTCGTGCTCTTGACATCGATCATCGGGGACTGGCCGACGACCGTGACCTGCTCTTCGATGGCGGCCTGTTCCAAGGTTACGTTAAGGGCCAAGGTCTGAGAAAAATCGAGATAAATATCCTTTCTGACCAGGGTGTTGAACCCGGGAAGTGAGTAAGTAATATCATAAGTCCCGGACGGAAGGGCCATTAAACGATATATCCCGTTGCCATCGGTGACCGTGGAGGCCTTGCCGACAAGCTTGGGGCTGGTGGCTTTGACCGTCACTCCGGGAAGAGCAGCCCCCTGATTGTCAACAACCTTTCCGGCGATCTTCCCTTCCGGGGTGAGCTGGGCGAGAGCCATTCCCACGGTCAATAAACAAACAATAAGGAAAAGAAAGCACAGTTTCTTTTTCATTCGCTTTGATCCGCCTTTCAAACTTTCCTAACCTCTCTCCCGGGGGTGAATCCTTTATGGCTTCACCCCGACCCTTGGTACCGAATGTCCGCCTGCTCTATCGTCATTCACACTCCTCGAAAATTCCCCGTTCCAATGACAGGATTTTCCCTTTTCCACGACGCGGCGAATTCCCACTCCGGACGAAGAATCTCCCTCTCTTTTCATGCTGAAAGTATAAAGCCAGCCACGCGGCGGTGTCAATAGTCACGAAGAGCCCCATGAAGAGCGGCACTCGAGAGCATATCCGGACAAGAAACCCCGCCGCACCGGCTGAAAGACGATAGACTCCCGCTGCAAGGGATACTATGATGTTCAAAAATAGTCCACGTTCTCATCGACCATCCGGAACGCCGAGGGACTCAAGCTCGCCTTCTTGACCTTCCCCCGGTGGGCGTTAGCGTACAGCCCATAATAGCGCACCTTCACTTGACCCTTATTCGGAATATGGGATGTAACTCGCACAATGAACTCCAAATAATCCATCGTCTCCTGCTCGGCGCTGTCCCGGCTCAAGCGATAACCAACCTTGTCCTCGGATTCCAGAAACGTCAGGCGCTCCAAGGCCAGGATCGGCCGGATCATGTATTAATTGTCTTGACACACAAGAACGTTATCCCCTATATTTCACTACACCTTGAAAGAGTTCTCATTAATATTTCAGGTTCATCTCCCGAGACGGGCATGAAGGCCGTGAGCGGGGCCGAGATCGAGAACATGTTCAGGAGATCATTATGACCTTTAAAGAAGGCCCTTCAACACGTTGCGTTCATTACGGGAGGTCCATTGATCCGTCTTCGCACACGATGAACGTGCCGATCATGGAGAACGCCGCATTTGCTTATGAGAGTTATGAATCATGGCGGGAAGCCGCCCTAGGTCAAACCTTCGGGGACATCTACAGCCGGAATTCCAACCCCACCGTGCGCGCTTTCAATAAGAAAATGGCCGCGCTGGAAGGCGCGGAAGCCGCCACCGACTTCTCAACCGGAATGGCTGCCATCAATACGACGCTCTTCGCTTTGCTCAGTCCTGGACAGCGCGCCGTCACCATCAAGGATGCTTACGGCGCGACATATTTGCATTTTAAGGAGATCCTGCCGCGTTTTGGGATTCCTTGTGATTTATGCGAAACAAATGATGAAAAGGCGATCCTGGCCGCCATCGCTGAAGGCTGCGATATCCTCTATTTGGAAACTCCCACCAATCCTTTGCTGAAGGTGGTCGATCTCAAGAAGTTGTTCGCGGCAGCACATAAGGTTGGCGCCATAACCATTACGGATAATACGTTCGCGACACCGATCAACCAGCATCCGATCTCTTTAGGAGCGGACATCGTGATCCACAGCGCGACAAAGTTCATTGGCGGGCATAACGATCTCCTGGCCGGAGTCGTTTGCGGAAAGTCCGAGCTGGTGAAAAAGATCTATCGCTACCGGGAGCTGGCCGGTCCTTCCCTGGATCCTCACCGTGCCGGTTTGCTCCTTCGGAGCTTGAAAACCCTCGCCCTGCGCGTCGAACGCCAAAACAAAAATGCTCTGGCGATGGCCCGGTTTTTGGAAAAGCACCCGAAAGTCCTCAAGATCAACTATCCTGGCCTGGAAAGCCATCCGATGCACAAAGTCGCCAAGAAACAGATGCCCGGAGGCTATGGAGGCGTGCTCAGTTTTGAGATCGTCGGCGGTTTGAAAGCCGTCGCCCGGGTCTTGCCTCGATTGAAATACGCCTATATGGCGGCCAACCTCGGTCAGGTGGATACCGTTGTGGGTCCTCCTTCCGTAACAAGCCATGTGGAGTGTACGGAAGAGGAGCGCCGGGCCGCCGGGATCCCAGAAGGCTTGATCCGCTATTCCGTGGGAATCGAGGATATCGAAGACCTTGTGTCCGACATGGACGAAGCCCTTTCCGTGCTTTTGAGATAAAGGGGCTCTTATGAACGAAAACTCTCCTGTCAGGGATTTCAACAAGGAAAAAACGATGGCCGGTGAAATCAAGGAAGTCAAAGTCCGGGTCCTCTTTAGGTTCTAGCTTAAGCTCGAGTTCACGACGCGAAGGGGGCCCCCTTTCTTTTTTCTTCGATTTTTGCCAAAATAAGAGCGATGAAAAAGAAGGCCGCTGAGATCAATGTCGAGTCCGTGGACGTTCTGAACTTCCTGGGGAGCGTCTACCTCGAGGACGGCCGGAAGGACAAGGCGCGGGAAACGTTCGCCAAGTCTCTGAAGATCAAAAGCGATCAACCGCTCGTGACGTCGGTCATCGAGAGGATCGATAACTAGGAAAAAATAAGGAGGGAAATGAACATGAAAAAAGCGTTGATAGGGATTCTTATCTTCGCTATCGCGGCCATGTGCGCCGTTCCCGTGTTCGCCCAAAGGTACGAGTTCGGCCTCACCTGGAACTGGTGCGACCCGGCCATGGACGGGAGCTACGCGAGCCGGTACGCACCGCCCTACCTGTCCGGCGGGCCCTACAGCAGCCTGGCCGAGCAGACGGTCAGGATCAAAGCCAAAGCGATCAGCGGACTGGCCGGGTTCTTTACCTGGTTTCCCGTCTCCAACATAGGAGTCCAGTTTGTCGCCGAGTTCTTCAAGCCGGACTTCGGGGGCGCGAACTCTCCGTATGCTTACTCCCTGACCTACGAGCGGCCGATGCCCGATCACACGACGCGGACGGTCAGCTACGCGAATTCCATGGATTGGGGACAAACCGAAGGCGACGTCCGGGAGATTGTCCTCAGCCTGAACGGCGTGCTCAGACTCCCACTCACCCGGTCGCTCTCGGTGAACATTTCCGGCGGGCCCAGCTACTTCTACTTCGAAGGGAAGGCGGGGTACATCGGTTACACCAAGTTCTGGACCTCGGCCGACGGCCTGCTCCACATCCAGAACTTCAAGCTGCCCTACGAGTTCGGCCCGCAGAACAGGCTGGGGTTCAACGTGGGGGGCGAAGCGGCGTTCCACCTGTCGGGGACGATCTCGCTCATCGGTGAGTATCGGTACTTTGCCTGTGCCAAGGCCAAAACGAGTCTGCACCTCACTCCGAGCGATGTCCTTCCCGATACGGTCGCGGACCTGGAAAGCGAGTTGGGCCTGGGCTCGATGAAACTCGATCCGTCGTTTACGCGGTTCAGCGCGGGGATAAAGTTCCGGTTCTAAGGGTCCCTACTTCTTTTCCGCTTCTTTCTTCTCGGCTTCCGCCTTCTTCTTCATCGGGCAGAGGGCCGGGTCGCAGGCGGCCTTTTTCTGGGCCCACTTATCCTGGATCATCTTGACCTTCTCGGCGTCCTTGGCGGTGATCTTAACGACGACGCCGTCCTTGGTGTTCTCGACCGTGGTCTCCAGGCCAGCGGACTTCATGGCGCACATAGGGCACTCCGACGCCATCCCGTGGCCCATCATCATGCCCATGGGACCCATCCCCCGGCCCATGCGCATGCCGTGATGCATGCCCATACGAAAACGCATCATCATCGGGCAGCCGGGCATCTGCGCGTTTTTCATCATGGGACAGTCCGGCATCATCCCGCCGGGCATGCCGGCCATCGGGGGCATCGGAGCGGCGGGCGGGGCGCCCGGCGCCGGGGGCGCCGGCATCTGGCCGTGCATTTTCATCATTTCCTTCTGGGCGTCCGTCAGGGGCATCGTCTGCATCTTGGCCATCATGCCACAGCAGCCTTGGCAGCACATCCCGCAGCCCTTCTTCCCGGCAGGGGCGAGAACGTCGGCCGGCTCTTTGAGAGCGTATTTGGCCGGGTCCTTGAGGAATTCCTTCTTACAGCCTTCAGAGCAGAAGTAAAAGGTCTTCCCCTGGTATTCCGCGGTCACCTTGGCGTCGGCGATCTTGACGCTCATCCCGCAGATGGGGTCCTTGGCCGTTTCATTGCCCTTCTGCTGGGCGAAAACGGAGATGACCGCGATAAGCGAAAACACCGCGATGATCGCGAACAGTTTGTCATGCTTCTTCATAAAGCCTCCTTTAAGATCGGGGACACTTACCGCTATTGCCTGTCCCAACGCATACTATTTTACACGGTCAAACGCCTTTTGGCTAGCCCCGGGCGCCGAGCCGAAACAAGCCGGGGGCAAACCTACAGCCTTAATATTATGGTTCTCATATATTTGGTATGGGTTGGGGGCCTGGACGGGACGGACTGAGCGGACCGTCCTTCGATTTCAGACTCCTCCCCGTAACCACACAAGATAAGAAAGCGCTAAATTTATAAAGATCGTAGGTTTGACCCCTACTTCTTTCTTAATCGGAGCGAGTTGGATACGACCGAAACCGAGCTGAACGCCATCGCCACCGAGGCGATGATGGGGCTGAGGAGGATGTGGAAGAACGGGTAGAGGACGCCGGCCGCGACCGGGATGCCGATCGTGTTGTAAATGAACGCCCAGAACAGGTTCTGTTTGATCGTCCGGATCGTCCGCCGACTGAGTTCGATGGCCGAAGCTACCCCGCCCAAGTCGCCCTTGATCAGGGTGATGTCCGAGGCCTCCATGGCCACGTCCGTACCCGTGCCGATGGCGATACCGACGTCGGCCTGGGCCAGGGCCGGCGCGTCGTTGATCCCGTCGCCCACCATGGCCACCTTCCTCCCCAAAGACTGGAGCCGCCTGATCTCGTTGACCTTGTCCTGGGGCAGGACTTCCGGGACGACCGTCGTGATCCCGGCCTGGGCCGCGATAGCTTCGGCCGTCCTCCGGTTGTCGCCGGTCAGCATAACGAGCTCCAGCCCGAGCGCCTTTAGCCTGCGCAGGGCCGGGATAGAGCTCTCCTTGAGCGTGTCGGCGATGGCCAGGACACCCGCGGCCCTGCCTTCAACGGCGACGAAGACCGCGGTTTTTCCCTCGCCAGAGAAAGCGTCCGCCTTCGCCGCCAACCCTCCGATGTCCACACCTCGCTCCGTCATGATCCTGGCGCTTCCGACGAGGACGGATTTGCCCCCGACCATCGCTGAAATCCCCAACCCTTCGAGCACCTGAAAGTCCCGAGGGCCCTCGAGTGCGACTCCCCTTTCCCCGGCCATCTTAACGACGGACTCGCCGAGGGGATGTTCGGAGACCTTTTCCGCGCTCGCCGCATAGAACAGGACATCGCGGTCCGCGAAGGTCGCCGCCGCAGCGATGTCCGTCACGCGTGGTTCCCCCTTGGTCAGCGTGCCCGTCTTGTCGAAGACGATGGTATCGACCTTATGGGCCGTTTCCAGGCTCTCGCCGCCCTTGATCAGGATGCCGTGCTCGGCTCCCCTCCCCGTCCCGACCATGATCGCAGTCGGCGTCGCCAGCCCGAGGGCGCAAGGACAGGCGATGATCATCACCGCCACGAAGTTGAGCAGGGCGAAGGTCAGCTTGGGGCTGGGCCCGAAGGCATACCAGACGGCGAACGTGACGACAGCGATCCCGATCACGGCAGGGACGAAGTAAGAGGCGATGACGTCGGCCAGCCGCTGAATGGGCGCCTTCGACCCCTGGGCTTCCTCGACGAGCCGGATGATCTGGGCCAAAGCCGTGTCCTTCCCGACCTTTGTCGCCCGGAAACGAAAGCTCCCCGCCTTGTTGATGGTGGCCCCGATCGCCTCGTCCCCCGGCTTTTTCTCGACGGGCAGGCTCTCGCCGGTGATCATCGACTCGTCGACCGCGGACTTCCCTTCCGTCACAACGCCGTCGACCGGAACTTTTTCGCCCGGCCGGACCAGGATGATATCACCCACCGCGACGTCCTCGACCGGGATGTCGAACTCGCCGCCGTCGCGGATGACCCGCGCGGTCTTGGGCCGGAGGCCCATGAGCTTCTTGATCGCCTCCGACGTCCTGCCCTTGGCCCGGGCTTCGAGCATCTTCCCGAAAAGGATGAGGACGATGATGAGCGCGGACGTGTCGAAATAGACCTCGGGCCTGACCCCGGCCCCGTGGAAGAACGAGGGAAAGATCGTCGCCGCAACGCTATAGAAGTAAGCCGCCGACGTGCCGACGGCGACGAGCGTGTTCATGTCGGCGTTCCGGTGGCGGAGCGCCCCCCAGGCGCCCCGGTAGAACTGGAGTCCCAGGACGAACTGGACCGGCGTCGCCAGCGCCCAAAGGACGAAAAAGTTCTGCAGGAAAGGCGGGGCCCAAGGGAACCAATGACGCATGCTGCCGAGAAAAATGACGACGCCGAGCGCGGCGCCCACGATGACCTTGGTCCGGAGCGCCCTGTACTCTTTCTCCCGGAGGAGGCGCTCTGTGTCTTCCGCCCCGGGGCCGGCGCCGGTCTCGGCCACCTTGTAGCCGGCCGACTCGATGACCTTCGCGAGGTCGCGCCGGTTCGTCTCGTTCGGGAGGTAGTCGACGTGGGCCCTCGCCGTCGCCAGGTTTACGGCAGCCTGGAGCACCCCGGGCGAAGCGAGCAGGGCTTTCTCGATACGGGCGACGCACGACGCGCAGGACATGCCCTCGACGGCGAAATCAGTGGAGGCGCCCGCCGCCTCGTCCTTCCGGACGCTCATACCGCAAACCGGATCTATGGCCATGGTTTTCTCCCTCTTCAATTATTATACCACGCCAACGCCCGACAGACCGGCCGCACGCCCGGGCCTGCTCCAGTTGCGTGGACATATCATTTGTGCTAGAATCTGCCCGTATTTCAGCAAGGAGTTCACCATGTCCGGACATTCCAAATGGGCTTCTATCAAGCATAAAAAGGCCGCCACGGACGCCAAGCGCGGCAAGGTCTTCACCAAGATCATCCGCGAGCTGAGCATGGCCGCCCGTGACGGGGGCGACACCGAGTCGAACGCCCGGCTGAGGAAAGCCATTCTGGACGCCAAGGCCGTCAACATGCCGGCCGACAACATCAAGCGGGCCATTATGAAGGGCACGGGCCAGCTCGAGGGCTCCACAATTGAAGAGATCATCTACGAGGGCTACGGCCCGGGCGGCGTCGCGCTCTATATCACCGCCCTTTCCGACAATAAGAACCGCACCGTCTCCGAGGTCCGGCATATCTTCGCCAAGAACGGCGGCCGGATCGGCGAGCAGGGCTGCGTCGCCTACCGGTTCAAGAGGCAGGGCTACATCGCGATCGAGAAGTCCAAGGCCACCGAAGAGCAGCTCATGGAGATCGCCCTGACGGCCGGCGCGGAGGACGTCAAGGACGACGTCGCGAACTGGGAGATCGTCACGACACCCGACGCCTACGAGAAGGTCCTTGAGGCGGTGAAGGCGGCCGGGATCGAGATCGCGGACTCCAACGTCGGCTACATCCCCCAGGACTACACCCGCGTCGAAGGCAAGCAGGCCGAACAGAACCTGAAGCTCGTGGAGGAGTTGGAGGACCATGACGACGTCCAGACCGTCGCCGCCAATTTCGACATCGACGAAAAGGAAATCGAACGCCTCTCACAGGAATGAGGGCCGAACCTGATGAGGGTCCTGGGAATCGATCCGAGCCTCCAGTCCACGGGGTTCGGCGTCATCGAGGAAAACGGGACGAGCTACATCCCCGTCGTCTACGGAATCGTCAAGCCGTCCCCGAAGCTCTCCTTCCCCAGCCGGCTGAACGAGATCCGGACAGAGCTCGAGAAGGTCATAGTCTCGTTCACGCCCGATGAGGTCGCCATCGAAAACGCCTTCTACGCCCAGAACATCCGGACGGCCCTGTCGCTGGGCCAGGTCCGTGGCGCGGTCCTGGTGGCCGTGGCGGCGCAGGCGCGGGAGCTTTTCGAATACTCGGCCCTAGAGATCAAGAAGGCCGTGACGGGGTACGGCCAGGCGGATAAGAACCAGGTCCGGGTGATGGTCAAGACCCTCCTCAACATCGAGGACAACACCCTCTCCCTGGACGCCTCGGACGCGCTGGCCGCGGCCATCTGCCACCTCAACTCGAGGGTTTTTCACAGGAAACTGGAGGAGTCGCTCGGATGATCGCCTACCTCAAGGGAAAGCTGATCCGGAAGACACCTAACCAGGTCGTCATCGACACCGGGGGCGTAGGTTACTGCGCGGCCATCCCTCTTTCCACCTTCTTCAAGCTCGGCGAGGTTGACGGCCCCGTGGAGCTTTTCATCCACACCCACCTGACCGATAACGCCCTCTCGCTTTTCGGGTTCGCCTCGGTGGAGGAACGGGATACGTTCCTCAAGCTCATCGGTATCTCCGGGATCGGACCGAAGCTCGCTATGAACATCCTGTCGGGGATCGGGCCGGCCGAGCTCGAGGACGCCATCCGGCGCGCCGACGTCGCCCGGATCTCGCTCGTCCCGGGGATCGGCAAGAAGACGGCCCTGCGGATCACAATGGAACTGCAGGACAAGCTGGAGAAGAAGGAGAGGGTCCTGACGGCGAAAGACTCGCCGGAGAAGGAGGACCTCATCTCCGCCCTGATGAACCTCGGCTTCCGGAGAAAGGAGATCGAGTGGACCGT
>Ga0299915_10001843_pt1 | contig 15525 bp, 12 predicted proteins | sample RVTome_13_FD_200263 | JGI IMG/M metagenome (GOLD analysis project Ga0299915, IMG submission 200263) | Soil microbial communities from uranium-contaminated site in the Upper Colorado River Basin, Wyoming, United States - RVT92D227 (version 2) ... | reverse complement strand
TTCAGGGAAAAAACAAGAAGGCCGCTCTGCTTCAGGGATATAGTCTCTCTCATGGGACTGAACCATAAAGAAGCGAGGGTTCTGAAACGAATACTCAGGATAATGGTCCGCTCCGGAGATATAGTTTTCACGAGGAAGGGGCTTTACGGTCCTTCCGAAAATATGAGCCTTTCAAGCGGTTATTTCGACCCCCATAAAGACGGCTATGGCTTCGTGATCATGGAAAAACCCGGTGAAAGAGATTTGTTTATACCTGCACGGGCGACAATGGGGGCAATGCATAACGACAGGGTTCTTGTACGCATCGAAAACTGGCAAAAGCGTGAGGGACGGATAATAAGGATACTTGAAAGGGCAAATACAAAAATAGTAGGCAGATTCGAGGTGACAAAGACAGCCCTCTATGTGAAACCCAAGGATAAATCGCTCACTTTCGACATCCCGATAGCGCAGAAAGACAGTGGCGGAGCCAAGAATGGGGAAACGGTAATTGCCGAGATAACCGGGTACCCGACTGACAGGAAACCCCCGTCCGGAAAAATAATAAAGATTTTGGGAAAGTCTGAAGATCCGAAAGCAGAGATCGCATCAATTATCGATGAGTTTAATCTTCCCGGAAGGTTTCCAAGGGGTGTTCATGAAGAGGCGATTTTCCTTTCACGACGTGCTGCAGAAAATATCGGAACAGTGACTCAGAAGAGGAAAGATTTACGATCATTGCCGACGGTTACGATCGACGGCGAGCGTGCAAAGGACTTTGACGATGCGGTGTCGATAATATTATCCGAACACGGATATACACTCTTCGTGCATATTGCAGATGTCGGTTTCTATATTGACTGGAATTCGGCGATAGATACTGAAGCGAGAAAAAGAGGGACAAGTATTTATTTCCCTGACAGGGTTATTCCGATGCTTCCAAAGGAACTCTCTGAAGACCTGTGCAGTCTCAAACCCAGGGTCGAACGACTCGCATTCACTGTAGAGATGGACTTTGACAGATATGGCAACAGGCTTGATGCAAATTTTTATCCGAGCATCATTATCAGTAATGAGAGGATGACCTATACCTCTGTACGGAAAATCCTCATTGATAACGACGGGCACGAACGCCGGAAATACAACGATCATCTCCAGGATTTTGAGTTGATGGGAGAATTATGCAGCATTCTCCGGGATAAGAGACTGAAGCGCGGGAGTCTCGACTTTGATCTGCCAGAGCCGGAGGTTCTCCTCGATTTGCAGGGGAGACCCGAAGCAATCCTGAGCGCGGAAAGAAATTATGCCCATATGATCATTGAAGAATTCATGATTGCGGCTAACGAGGCTGTGGCTGAATATCTTGAGAGCCTCGGTGTTCCGGTCATCTACAGGATTCATGAGGAACCGGATCCGATGCGGTTTGAGGAAATCTTAAAAACAATCAGATTTATTGGTAAAATCAGGCATCCGTTCAAACCAAAGGATTTTCCTGAAATACTCAACAGGATCAAGGGCAGACCGGAAGAAGAAATCATAAACTTCCTGGTGTTGCGGAGCCTGAAGCAGGCCAGGTATTCACATATCAATGTCGGGCATTTCGGGCTTGCATCGAAATGCTATGCTCATTTTACCTCTCCGATACGACGCTATCCAGACCTTATCGTACACAGGATACTGAGGGAAACTTTGAAGAGGAAAGGACTGCCGGAGAAGCGGATTCAGGAACTTAACACTCTCCTCCCTGATATCGCATTTCAATCTTCACGCATGGAACGTCTTGCTGATAAGGCAGAGAGGGAAGTCATTGATGCAATGAGGGTATGGTTCATGAAAAACAGGGTGGGCGAGGAATTTGATGCCAGGGTTGTAAATATCACTCCCTATGGTTTGAAGGTCAGGCTGAAGGACTTCTATGTAGAGGGATTCCTCCATGTATCGCATTTGACTGATGATTTCTATCAGTTCAATGAGCAGCGCATGAGCCTTGCCGGAAGAAATACCAGGCGTTCATTCAGCATCGGGAAAGAATTGCGGGTAAGGATCGATAAGGTCGATATGGAAGAGAGGGAGATAATCCTGGATATTGTATGAGGCTATATTCCTCATGTCTTACAAATTAGCAGCAGATCTTGTTGTTCTTATCCATTTTCTCTGGATCGTTTTTCTGATAATCGGCTCATTTATCGGCAGAAAATATCGCATTGTAAAGATATTCCATATTGCTGGCCTTGGCTTTTCAGTCATCATGCAGATATTTGGATGGTACTGTCCTCTGACCCATCTTGAAATATGGCTCAGGCAGAGACATGATCCCTTGCTCACATACCATGGTTCATTCATTATTCATTATGTCGAAAAAATAGTTTATATTCAGTTGTCACCTGTGATAATCTTCGTGTTGACTTTCATATTGATTTCAATATCGATGTATATCTATTTAGGGAGAAAGGAGAGATGAAGATTAGTAATCCCCCTCAATCCCCCTTTAAAAAGGGGGATAACCACTTCAGGGCAATGATGATTATATATTTCCCCCTCTTTTCTAAAGAGGGGTTAGGTCCGTCAATAAGTAAGACGGAAGGGGAGATTACTAAAAATAATTGAATGGATTTTAAGGAACTACTAAGTATCATGCAGAGACTCAGAAGCGAGAAAGGTTGCCCCTGGGATAAAAAGCAGACACGGGAAACTCTCAAACCGTATATTATCGAAGAGGCCTATGAACTCATTGAGGCTATAGAGGAAAACGCCCCTGAAAAGATCAAAGAGGAACTCGGAGATCTCCTGTTCCAAATCGTCTTCCAGTGCCAGATTGCTAAGGAACAAAATGAGTTTGACATCTTGGATGTCATCGAAAAAATAGGCATGAAGATGATCTCACGACACCCGCATGTTTTTGGAGATGCTGAATGCAGCACTCCTGAAGAGGTTATAGCACAATGGGAGGTACTGAAAAAACAGGAGGGCAAACTCCGCGACTCGATCCTCGAGGGAGTGCCCGCAGCAATGTCATCCCTGCTCAGGGCTCACAGGCTCCAGAAAAGGGCAGCACAGGTCGGGTTCGACTGGGAGAAGGTCGAGGATGTTTTAAAAAAGGTTGACGAGGAAATGAACGAACTGAAAGAGGCCCTGAAGTCAGGGAAAAGAGAAGACATGGAAGACGAGCTTGGAGACATATTCTTTATGCTCGTGAACCTTTCAAGATTCATGAAAATCAACCCTGAAGATGCACACCGGAAAACCATCAGCAAGTTCATCCGCCGCTTCCGCTATATCGAAATGAAGGCTGCAGAACAGGACAGGGAACTCTCCGATATGACGCTCGAAGAGATGGACAGCTTATGGGATGAAGCAAAGGGGAAAGAGAGCAAAGGTTAAAATTTCAGATTCAGACCTTTTCAGAACAATCATCACTTTCTTCCTCTGAAGTAAACAGCCTGCAGGCCTTCTCAAGACGTATATCTTTCATATAGAAATCCATAATTAAAAATGGTGAGATATTTTATCGCTCCCTCTGAAATAAATTATAAGTATTTCCAATCTATTTTTTAATGTGATACAATATATCTAAACTAAAACAAGGAGGGAACATGGCAACAGCAAAGAAAGCAAAATGTGCAGCAAAAACCAAAGAAGGAAAGCAATGTAAGAATTCCGCAGCTGGGAAATCGAAATTCTGTGCATCTCACAAGAAAAAATAGTTGTAAACTGTAAAAGCAATTAAGAAAATTCTCAGAGGATAGAATTATCCATTAACAGCGTGTAAATTTAGATCCTACACGACAAGATATTTTTTTCTTTATTCCAACCAACATATTTCTCAGGGGTGCCAGACACTTATTGAGTTCTTCCTGTAACAAACGCCTTCTTGTGGCTTGATAGAGAGCAAGAGTCCACATAGTAAGTCGCATTTTTAAAAATTACTGACCCTGCTGATTACCGCATATAACTCACATCCCGATGCTCCAGTGATTGTGCGAGGTGATTTCTGATAGAATTTGGCTGAAAATAGTGATAAACTTATGCATATATACCTTCAATCTAGGGTTTTATTTTTGTTCGCTACATCTATATTACCCGGATCAGAGGTTTTCTCAAAAGTCTATTTTGGACACTATTTGGATATTAATTTTAAGATAACAAATATGGACGAATATAAGATAGAAAAAAGTCTTTTTCTTGTTAAAGTTTTTTTCTTAGATGGAACTATAAAAGAAGGGAGTGTCTATTTAAGTCTTCAAGCAGCCCATCACGAAGGTCGTGAAACGGTCAGTGATGTTTTAAATCAAAAAGAACAATTCATTCCAATAAATTTTAAGGAAGAACAGATCAGACTCATTAATAAAACACACATAATAATGATGTCTTTCCCCCTAAGCAAAGAAAATATAGAAAATTTGATGCCATGTTATGTGGCAGATGTCGAGATTAACCTGGACAATAAAACACAAAAAGAGGGAATCTTCGTCTTCCAGCTTCCAAAACATTTAACCAGAGTAAAAGATTTTTTGAACCATGCAGACTCATTTGTGGAATTAAGAATTGACAAAGAGATTTATCTTATCAATAAAGGCCACATTCTATCCGTAAGAGAAAAATAGAGAAATTTCAAAGGAAAGAAATGGATATTACAGAACTTTTAAGTTTTACTAAACAACAAGGGGCATCAGACCTGCATCTCAGTTCCGGGATCCCACCTACAATAAGACTCCAGGGAACCTTAAGAAAACTTAAAATGGATCCCCTTACCAAAGAAGATGTCCATACGATGATCTATGATTTCATGAGCGATACCCAGCGCAAAAAGTTCGAACGGGATCTCGAGTTGGATTTTTCCATCAGTATCAGCGGAGTAGCAAGATTCAGAGTCAATGCCTTTAGACAAGAAAGGGGAGAATCAGCCGCTTTTCGTATTATCCCTTCAGAATGCCCCACCCTCAGTCAATTAAACATGCCGCCTGTAATTGCTGAGTGTGCTTTGAAGGAAAAAGGATTGATTCTCGTAACAGGGCCAACAGGAAGCGGCAAATCAACTACACTTGCTGCGATTGTAAATCATATTAATGAAAATCGAAATGCTCATATCATTACTATTGAAGACCCTATAGAATTTCTTCATACGCCGAAAAATTGCCTTATCAATCAAAGGGAGCTGGGTGAGCATACGCATTCTTTTGCAGCAGCCTTGAGAAGCGCTCTTCGCGAAGATCCTGATGTCATTCTGGTAGGAGAGATGAGGGATCTGGAGACAACCTCATTAGCGATTACAGCAGCTGAGACAGGGCATTTAGTGCTGGCGACTCTTCATACCAACAGTGCGTCGAAAACTGCAGACCGGGTGATTGATATTTTTCCGGCGGATTCGAGGGATCAGGTAAAAACCATGCTTGCCGAGTCAATCCTTGCAATTATCGCCCAGGCACTGCTTCCCAGAAGCGACGGAAAAGGAAGGGTTGCTGCTCTTGAGATCCTTATTGCAAATCCTGCGATTAGAAATTTGATCCGTGAGGGAAAAAATTACATGATTCCTTCTGTTATCCAGACCAGTCAACAGCTTGGAATGCAAACCCTCGATCATGCCCTAAGAGAATTAATCAATAAAGGGATAATAACAAAGGAAGAGGCAGTCAGGAAAGCCCTGGATCCCAAATCATTCGGAGATATACCTGATAGTGCAAAGATCCGCAAGGGTATTTAAAAAAATGGATATAGATCAAATCCTGAAATACATGGTTGAAAATGATGCTTCGGACCTCTACTTTATTGCAGGTTCGCCACCTGTGCTGAAGGTTAAGGGAACTAATCAATTCATTGGGTCAAACGTATTGACTCCCAAGGATACCGATGAATTGGTCAACTTTTTTCTGGATGAGAAAATGCAGGCTCAATTTAAGGAGACACCGGAAATGAACCTTTCCTACGGGCTATCAGACATAGGCCGTTTTCGAGTAAATATCTTTCGTCAAAGGGGTTCTGCTGGGTTAGTAATAAGACTTGTTAACCTCAAATTGCCAAGTATTGACGGTCTAAAACTCCCACCAATTTTAAAAGAAATCGTCCTGGAAAAAAGGGGGTTAATCCTTCTTACAGGAGCTACAGGAACCGGAAAGTCTACAACGATGGCAGCCATGATTGATCAAAGAAACAGTCTGCTGAGTGGCCATATCATTACAATCGAAGACCCTATAGAATTTATTCACCCCCATAAAAAAAGCATTGTTACCCAAAGGGAGATAGGAATTGATACCCATTCATTCTCAGATGCATTGCGTAACGCACTCAGACAGGCACCTGATGTTATTCTCATCGGTGAAATGCGAGATTTGGAGACTGTACAGGCGGCCATATATTTTTCAGAAACAGGCCATCTTATACTCTCAACGCTCCATGCGAATAACTCAAATCAGGCCCTTGAGAGAATGATTAACTTTTTTGCCCCTGAGGAACAACACCAGATACTTCTCCAACTTTCGCTCAACCTTAAAGCCATAGTAGCCCAAAGGTTAATCCCGCGTTCTGATGGGAAAGGATTATGTGCTGCTGTTGAAATATTAATCGCAACACCAAGAGTTAAAGAGCTCATTGAAAAAGGAGATATCGTAACAATTAAGGATGCTATAGCGGCAGGTTCACAGGAGGGAATGCAAAGCTTTGATCAAGACCTGCATAGGCTGTACAGACAGGGCATTATATCATATGAAGATGCTCTTAAGTATGCGGATAGCCCAAATGATCTGAGATTGAAGATAAAAACAGGAGATGGAATATCAAAAGAAGTTAAATTTGATCTTTCGTAAATTTATAGAACATGAAAATCATTTAGAAAGCATACTTGGCGAGATTATGAAGGCAATCTAATGGCAAAGGAAAGGCTTGGAGAGATATTTGTTAAGGCTGGTTTGATAGACGAGCATAAGCTGAAGATCGCCCTTGAAGAAAACCATAAAAATCCCAAAGAATACATTGGTGATACACTCCTGCGACTGAAATTTGTTACTGAGAGGGATGTAGCAAGGGCGCTTTCGTTCCAGCTTAGCGTACCATATATTGATTTAACTACGGCTGTAGTTGAGCCAAATGCAATTAAATGGATTCCCTTGAAGCATGCAAAAAAGAGCCTTGTTTTCCCTGTTTGCCTTGAAAAGGGGCATCTGATACTTGCCATGAAAGACCCGCTGGACCTTGATGCTATTAACATGGCAAATTTTGCGAGTGGTTATAATATTAAGCCTTATATAGCTACAGAAACAGATATCAAATATGCCATCAAACAGTATTATTTGCAAGAAGAAAACATAGACGATATCCTTAAAAACGTTGCCAGGATAGAGGGCATTGAATTTATCAGGGATGAAATTCCCGATGAAAAGACCGCTCTTGATTTAAAAAAGGAGAGTGAATCCGCACCGGTTATCAGATTGGTCAATTCTATTATACTTTTGGGTGTCTCGGCCGGGGCAAGTGATATTCATATTGAACCTCAGGAAAAGGAAGTTCTGGTCAGGAGTAGGGTAGACGGGGTCCTGGCTGAGGTCATGAGAACACCCAAGTGGTTGCAGGCTTCACTTGTCTCAAGGATCAAGATCATGGCGAGTATGGACATCGCGGAGAGACGTGTGCCGCAGGATGGTACTATCAAGATGAAGATGGAAGACAAGATGATTGACCTGAGGATATCGACACTTCCTACCCAGTATGGGGAAAAGGTTGTCATCCGTATTCTGGAAACAGGAAAAAATATTTTGTCTCCCGGGGAATTGGGAATGCTTCCCGAGGAGCTGGGTAAAATGCTCAACCTGATCAATCTTCCCCAGGGGGTTATCCTTGTCTGCGGACCCACTGGCAGCGGAAAGACCACCACCCTGTATACTTTAATCAGTGAAATTGCACAAAAGAAGCTAAATATTGTTACCATTGAAGATCCGATCGAATACAGGATAGGCGGAGTTAATCAGGTTCAGGTTTTTACAAAGGCCGGATTAACCTTTGCCAACACCCTGAGGTCTATTTTGAGGCAGGACCCTGATGTTATATTTGTGGGAGAAATCCGGGATAATGAAACCGCTGAGATTTCCATGAGGGCCTCGATGACAGGGCACCTGGTCCTCAGCACTATCCATACCAACGATGCCATTTCAACCATCACCAGGCTGAAAGACCTCGACATAGAGGCATATTTAGTAGGATCTTCCCTGGCTGGCATTCTTGCTCAGCGCCTTGTAAGGAGAATATGCAAAGAATGCCGGGAAGAATATAAACCTCCTCAGGCAGTCTTGAAAAAGATCGAGACCAAACTAAGTGAAAAGGTTTCATTTCTCTTCTATCATGGGAAGGGATGTAAGTCCTGCAATCAAACAGGCTATAAGGGAAGGATCGGGGTTTATGAAATTTTGGAAGTAACCAGTGATATCAGGGAATTGATTAGCAAGGACGCACCAGAAGGGAAAATCAGAGAAGCGGCCAAAATGGCCGGAATGAAGACAATGTTTGACGACGCACTGGAAAAGACCAAGCAGGGGATCACTACACTTGAGGAATTGGAAAGGGTCTTATTCACCACTGAAGAACCCGAAGCATCTGATGAATGGAAGTGCAGCAATTGTCAAAAGCCTGTTGAACCTGAATGGCAGGTCTGTCCTTACTGTCGTCACGAACTGAACGTCCCGGGTCCTGTTGAAATCATCAAAATTACCCATCCGTCCGAGATAATCCAGAAGGAAGCTATATCAGGATTAGGAGAAAAACACTGTACTCTTAAAAAAGTAAAGATACTCCTTGTGAATGAAGATGAGACAATGGGGCAGAAACTGACCTTTTTCCTTCGCAATCAACAGCTCATTGTGGCGACAGCTGTCGATAGAAAGGATGCTGTTAAAAAGATTTTTAGGGATAAGCCTCACTTAATAATCGTGGACATTAAAATGCCTGAGATGGCCGGTCTGGAGTTGATTAAAGGATTACGGAATGACATTACCACCGCGTTTATCCCGGTAATTGTCCTTTCTCAAGGGAGGGAGATTCAGGACAGGTTGAAAGGTTTTAAAATAGGTGCTGATGATTATCTGCCAAAACCCTTTTCGATGGAAAAACTGTTGCTTCGGATCAAGGCAGTATTGAAGAAGGTATATGGGTGACTTGATTCAATGGCATCCCTACACTATCCAGGTCACGGTTATGGTATTCACTATGAGTTGATTTGACAACCCCCTATGTGTTTGATAGCATTTTGACAAAGAGGAGGTAACTCCATGATTTTGGCATGTAATATGCTCAGTCAGTTTCTCCCCATTAGAGGACCTCTGCTTGTTTTTCAATGATTCTAATCGTTATGAGGTAAGATGAAAAAGCAACTTATTGAAGAATTAGAGGCCTTATGCAAGCAAGCGGCGGGGGTATGATCAAGAACGATTCTGAAAAGATTAAGTTACCTTTTCCCCAGATGAAACGTTATGTTTGGGTCTTGGCAGGGGTATGGACGATAGTCATCGCTGGTTCATTGATATGGCACAGTTTTCATACGAAACAGGAGACCCTGGAGGTAGCGCAAACTCAGGCACGGGTAGCTTACGAAAAAGACATCATATATCGCCGCTGGAACGCTGGGTACGGCGGGGTTTATGTACTTGTGACAAAAGAGACACAGCCGAACCCTTACCTATCCGATGTGCCTGAGCGTGACATAACCACACCATCGGGCAAGGCACTTACGCTGATGAATCCTGCTTACATGACACGCCAAGCCCATGAACTGGAGAAACAGAAACTCGGTGTTCGCGGACACATCACGAGCCTGAACCCGATCCGCCCTGAGAATGCTCCTGATCCGTGGGAGACTGAGGCACTCCGGGCCTTCGGGCGTGGAGAGACTGAAATTAACTCGGTCGAAGAGATACAAAGCAAAAAGTACATGCGTCTAATGCGCCCTTTAATTACTGAGAAGAGCTGTTTGAAATGTCACGCCAAGCAGGGATACCACGAAGGAGATATCAGGGGAGGGATCAGCGTTTCAATTCCTATAGATCCCTTGCTGGCCTTTGAGCGTAAGCATATCTTAACATTTACACTGATTTACGGCCTGCTCTGGATGGTAGGTTTGGGCGGGATCGGCTTGGGTACGCAACGGCTGATGCGGACCGAACGGGAGCGCAGGCGTGCGGAGGAAGCGCTGCAGAAGGCTCACGGCGAATTAGAGAGAAAAGTTGAGGAACGGACTGCAGATCTATCAAAAGCAAATATATTTCTGGAACAGGAGATTTCCGAACGCAAGCGGGCGGAGGAATATCTGGCGCAATCCGAGGCGAACTTGCGGGCGGTATTCGATGGCGCCAGGGACGGGATTCTCGCGGCTGATGCCCAGATCAGGAGGTTTGTCTTCGCCAATGAGGCGATCTGCCGGATGCTCGGCTACAGCCATGACGATATGCTGAGACTGGGCGTAGAAGACATCCATCCGGCGGAGGACCTCCTGCGCGTCCAGAAGCAGATTGAACGACAGATCAAGGGCGAGATCTCACTGGCGGCCGATATCCCCATAAAGCGCAAGGACGGATCCGTCTTCTATGCAGACATCAATTCTACGGCTGTCGAATTCGGCGGACGGCCATGCCTAATCGGCGTTTTCCGCGACATCACTGAACGCAAGCAGGCTGAGGAGACGCTTCGAGGTGAGAAAAACTTTATAGAAGATGCATTGAATTCCCTGTCCGACGTTTTCTTCGTTTTTGACCTGAACGGAAAATTTCTGCGGTGGAATAAAACGACGAATGCAGTTTCAGGTTATAGTGACGCCGAGATTCCCTCGATGCAACCGGCTAAATTCTTTTTAAAAGAAGACAAACAGCGGGTAATGGACGCTATTAAGATGGTAGTAAAGGAAGGCTATGCCAGTATTGAGGCAACAGTTGTAACTAAGGAAGGGAGACACATTCCATATGAGTTTACCGGTACATTGCTCAGAAACTATGAAGGGAAATCCATAGGTGTTTGCGGCGTAGGAAGGGATATCACCGAGCGCAAAAAGATGGAGGAAGAGGTAAAAGCTTCAGAGAAAAAATATCGAAGCCTCGTGGAGAGCGCCCTTATTGGAGTATACAAAACCCATCTCAAAGGTGATTTTCTTTATGTGAATGAAGCTATGGTAAAGATGTTTGAGTTTGAATCACCGGAAGAACTTATATCATTTGGTGTTTTACCAATATACAAAAATCTTAAGGATAGAGAAGTTTTGATTGAAAATCTTAAGAATACAGGAAAGGTCGACGACTTCGAACTTGAAGTATTAACAAAGACAGGAAAAACCATGAACATACTAATGAATGCAACCCTTGATGGCGATTTTATATCTGGTATGTTTATAGACATCACCGAACGCAAGAAAGCAGAAGAAAAAATTAAGGAATACACGGAAACCCTTGAAGAAAAAATTCAGGAAAGAACAAGAGAGCTTGAGGATATAAACCTTGAACTTCAAGCTCTGAACAAAGAGCTTGAACTTAAGAGTCAGGAGGCGGAGATTGCAAAACTCAGGGCAATGGAAGCGAGCAGGGCAAAGTCTGACTTTCTTGCAAACATGAGCCACGAACTACGGACACCCCTTAACTCTGTCATTGGTTTTTCAGAAATCCTGCAGGATGGTTTATACGGAGAACTCAACGAAAAGCAGAGGGAATATGTGAATGACATCAGCAGTAGCGGTCAGCACCTTCTGAATCTGATAAATGACATCCTTGACCTGTCAAAAGTAGAAGCCGGCAAGATGGAACTTGAACTGAGCAGATTCACTCTTAGTGATGTTCTTAACACATCAATGACAATGCTTAAGGAAAAAGCGATAAGGCATATGATACGTCTGAACCTTGAGATTGAACCTGATGCAGACATAGAGATAGAGGCAGACGAAAGAAAGCTCAAACAGATTCTATTCAATTTATTAAGCAATGCAGTAAAGTTCACTCCAGACGGCGGTAGCATTACTGTACATGCACTCATATTGAAACTCGATGGGGCCTATATTGAAATCTCTGTCGAAGATACTGGGATAGGTATCAGGCCAGAGGATATGGATAAACTTTTTCAGGAATTCTCACAGATTGAAACCCCGTATGAAAAGAAATATGAGGGGACTGGGCTCGGACTTGCATTGATAAAAAAGCTGGTTGAACTGCATGGCGGAAAAATTTGGGTCGAGAGCGAGTTTGGAAAAGGGTCAAAGTTTATGTTTGTAATACCTGCGAGACAAGAAGGATGAAGGGGGACTATTTTGTCATTTCGACTGTAAGGAGAAATCTTAAATGCCTTTAAATAATACATACTACGTTTATCTTATTACCAACTGGAACAACCAAGTAATGTATGTTGGAGTAACCAATAATCTAAAAAGGAGAATTTATGAGCATAAGAACAAACTTGTCAAAGGTTTTACTGAAAAGTACAACGTGAGCAAGTTGGTTTACTTTGAGGAAACGAATGACATAAATTCAGCCATTGCAAGGGAAAAGGATATAAAGAAATGGAGGAGAGAGAAAAAGAATAGATTGGTAGTTCAAATGAATCCTGACTGGGATGATTTGAGTTTGAAGTGGTGAGATGTATTTGCAGGCGGTTGATAAAAGGGATAAGATTTCTCGCTTCGCTCGAAATGACAAAACAAAGGGTTCGAAATGACAAAATACAATTCAATATATTTTATGGATAGATACTATTTAATTTAAGAGAAGTAGTTATTAAAGGTCATCGTGTATCATGAATCGTGCATTATGCATCTTTCTCTGATAAGGAGTTTAGATGGCTAAGAAAATACTTATTGTCGAAGATATCGCGATGAACCGGCGGCTTATAAGAGATATTCTGACCTATCACGGGTACGAGGTTATTGAGGCGGAAAACGGGGAAGAAGCTGTCAGAATTGCCCGCGAGCAAAAACCCGATTTAATCATCATGGATCTTCAGATGCCTGTTATGAACGGGTATGAAGCAATAAAGGTATTGAAAAGCGACCCTGTGACAAAGAACATAAAGATTCTTGCGGTAACATCCTTTGCCATGGCCGGTGACAGGGAAAAAGCTTTAGAGACAGGGGCTGATGGGTATATATCAAAGCCGATTAACACGAGAGATCTGCCGAAGGTAGTGGAAAGGTTATTAGGAAGTTGAAAAGATGGAGGATGAGGGACAAGAGACGAAGGATGAGGGACGAAATCGTTCATCTTTTAACAAATGAAGTAAGTAGTCTTCTATCGTCCTTCACAATAAGCGGAGGTACAAAATGGATATAAACAGAAAACGTGTTCTTATTGTAGATGACGACAGTAATAGCAGACGTATTTTTGATGCTCATTGTACTTCCATGGGCTTTGAGACAGTCATGGCAAATAATGGTGAGGAGGCGATGGAATTTCTTACCGGAGACCCGTATTTTGATCTTATAATCACGGATGTAATGATGCCGTATCTGACTGGTTTTGATTTTGCAAAGAAGCTGAAAGAGTATAAAGAGACAGAGGATATCCCAGTTATTGCAACGAGTGCATTTCATGACTGGAAAAAGGCAAGGGCAGAATATGAATTGATAGTGGATGGCTTTGTCCCGAAACCAGTCGCTAAAGATGTCCTTAAGAAAGAAATACAAAGGGTTATGGGCACTAAATTCTGAAATATTACAGAATTAGATCCCCCTGACGGGACAAGGAGGGCTATATGCCTCACAAGATACTCATAGTAGAAGATAACGAAAATAACCGGCGTCTGGTAAGAGATGTATTAGTCTATTATGGCTATGAGACTATCGAGGCAGAGAATGGGGAGGAAGGAATAAAAAAGGCTAAGGAACATAAACCAGATCTGATACTCATGGATATGCAGATGCCTGTCATGAACGGCTATGAGGCAATAAAGGCACTTAAAAATGATCCTGATACAAAACATGTAAAGATCATGGTAGTAACATCCTTTGCAATGTTAAGTGACAGAGAACAAATTCTTAAGGCAGGGGCTGACGATTATATAGCAAAACCGATAAATACGAGAGAATTGCCAGAGAGAGTAAAAAAACTTTTAAGTGAAGATATATGATTACTTCAAAAGCAAAGATTCTCTGTGTTGATGATGATCCTGATCTTCTGAATATAAATGCAAGCATCTTGAGGTCAGCAGGCTATGAAGTCCTTGAGGCAACAACAGGGAATGAATGCCTCAATATTACCAGAGAAAAACAGCCGGATCTAATTCTGCTTGACGTGATGCTTCCGGATATTAACGGGGTCGATATTTGCAAGCAAATCAAATCAGACCCGGAATTCCCCGGCACATATATACTCTTGATCTCCGGAGTGGAAACTTCCTCAGAGATACAGGCGAAAGGACTCGAGGCAGGAGCAGACGGCTATATTGCACGTCCCATTTCAGGCAAGGAGTTGCTGGCGCGTGTTCAGGCAATGATTCGGCTTAGAGACTCAGAAATGGCGCTCAGGAAAAGCAAGGAAACAATTGAACGGCAACTTAATCAGAATAAAATAATTTTAGAATCAGCGGGTGATGGTATTTACGGGGTTAATGAGGATGGAACTACCATATTTGTGAATCCGGCACTTTTAAAAATGACCGGATATTCGGCAGAGGAACTATTAGGTAAAAACCTGCATTTTATGTTGCATCACTCCAAACAGGACGGCTCTCCTTACTCGCAGGAAAATTGCCCAATATATGCTACGTTGAGAGATGGGGCATCCCATCGTGTTTCTGACGAAGTATTTTGGAGAAAGGATGGTACGAGTTTCCCGGTCGATTGTTCAAGCGCACCTATTCGAGAAGGGGACAGGATGTTCGGTGCGGTTATAGTGCTTAGAGATATCACCGAACGCAAGCGGACAGAGGAAACACTGAAAGGAGCCTTGGAAAAGGCAGAGGAGCTAAGACTTTTGGCTGAAGCTGCAAACAGGGTAAAGTCCGATTTCCTTGCAAATATGAGTCACGAGCTGACGACACCTTTGAACTCCATCATAGGGTTTTCACAGATTTTGCAAGACGGTTTATATGGAAATTTGAATGAAAAACAGAACGAGTATGTATCTGATATTCTCAGCAGCGGTATGAGTTTGCTGGGTCAAATTAGTGACATGCTCGACCTGTCAAAAATAGAATCGGGCAGGGAAGAAATCAGAATAAGCAAATTTCTGCTTAAGGATATCCTAAAGTCATCAATGACTCTGTTTAATGTAGAAGCGCTCAAACATAATATACAATTAAACCTTGAGATAGAGCCTGATGCTGATGTCGAGGTAGAGGCAGATTCAGAGAAACTCAATCAGATCATGTTTAATCTCCTGAGCAATGCGGTAAAGTTTACGCCGGATGGAGGCAACATACGAGTAACTGCACAAAGGGGGGGAGACGAAATTCCTTCCATTGCAATTTCGATAGAAGACACCGGGATTGGCATTAAACCTGAGGATATTCCGAAACTCTTTCAAACATTTTCACAATTTGAATCGCCATATCAAAAGAAGTATGCAGGAACAGGGCTTGGGCTGATATTGACAAAGAAGT
>Ga0299915_10001841_pt1 | contig 15530 bp, 6 predicted proteins | sample RVTome_13_FD_200263 | JGI IMG/M metagenome (GOLD analysis project Ga0299915, IMG submission 200263) | Soil microbial communities from uranium-contaminated site in the Upper Colorado River Basin, Wyoming, United States - RVT92D227 (version 2) ... | reverse complement strand
TTTCGATAGCGGCCGGTTCGCCCACGTGGCCGGCAGTCTGGGCCGAGTCAAGGACCGCTTTCAGCAGGCTCGCATTGCATCCACGGATGTGAAATTCGTGGTCGCCAACCGCCTATTAAAAAAGTCTCCGAAGCAACTTGCCCAAATTCGAGAATATCTTCAGCCATTCACCAAATTTTATGCGAATATGAATGAACGAATGGATGATTTTACCGAACTGTTTCCAGTTCATCCCGACTACATCGAGACGTTTGAGCAAATCCCGATCGTTGAAAAGCGCGGGGTACTCCAGATCATCTCGGACACAATCAAAAAGCTTTTCGATCAGCCAGTCCCTTCTGACCATCCCGGCATTGAAGCCTTCGACAGTTACTGGAAGGTCCTGATCGAAAACCCCGCTAACAAGGCCGTCCCGGAGGTCTCGGCGATTATTGACTGCAGCGACGTGCTGGCTGCCAAAGTCAAGAACGCTTACACTCGTCCCCAATATCGTTCCATGGCTTTGCGAATTGTTGATGCTTTATCTGTCCACCGACTCACTACCAATGATCCTTATTCCCCGATCGGTCTTATGCCCGAGGAGCTCCGTGACGGTCTTTGTCTCTATCACCCGGCCGTTGCCCAATTGCCCGGAGATCCCGCAGCCAATCTGCTCACACTCGTGGAAACCGCCCTGCGTGAGATTCACCGCACCGTAAGCGGGCAGTTCATTTCATTTAACAAGGATAATCACCAATATTTCCTCGATTTGAAAAAGATTGATGACTATGACGCTCTGATCGAGAAACGTTCTGAAGCTCTCGACACGAATATCCTGGACCGTTACTACTACGATGCTCTACGTCAGGTTTTGGAACGCACGGATACGCCCACTTTCACCGGCTGGCAGATCTGGGAACATGAGATCATTTGGAAAGAACGTCAAGCCCCGCGTCTTGGGTATTTGTTCTTTGGCACACCGAGCGAACGCTCCACAGCCATCCCTCCTCGGGATTTCTATTTCTACTTCATCCAGCCCTTTGAGCCATCACGTTTCAAGGACGACAAACTCCCAGACGAACTTTTTTTTAATTTATCAGAAAAAGACCAGATGTTTGAGAAAAGCCTTAGGTTTTATTCCGCCGCTCTCGAACTTGCGGCAACATCTTCCGGAGCCAAGAAAGATGCATACCAAAAAAAGGCTTCTGAGCACATGGACGATCTAACCAAGTGGATGCGCGAGCATCTTCTTGCCGCAATGGACGTGACATATCAGGGTCAGAAGAAAAAGCTCACACGATGGCTCCAGGGCCGCCCGGGAGGCGGTGGTGTTTTGAATATACGCGATGCGGTCAACTCTGTTGGGTCCGCATGCCTTGCCGAGCATTTTGCCAATCAGGCTCCAACCTACCCTGCGTTTTCCATCCTTTTGACTACCCGAAGTATCCCTCAAGCAGTACAGGATACAATCCGTGGCATTACCCAGCCTGCAAACCGAACAAAACAAGCCACAGCCGTTTTGGATGCACTTGAGCTTTTGGACGGCGATAAGTTGGAGCCGACCCGCTCCCAATACGCCAAGCACATTGTGGATTTGTTGAAGTCTAAGGGACAAGGACAGGTCTTGAATCGGCAGGAATTGATCCAGTCTGTGAACGGCCTGGATTACTTCGTTCCCGAAAAGTTCCGCCTGGAACCTGAATGGGTTGTCGTCCTTCTCACCTCCCTCGTCTATTCTGGTGATGTAGTCCTTACCATTCCGGGCGTTAAATTCGACGCCACGACTTTAAACACCTTGGCTACTACCCCCATCGACGACCTCAAAAAGTTCAAACACTTAGAGCGCCCCAAGGACTGGAACCTACCCGCCTTAAAGGCTCTATTTGAACTCATGGGGATCAACCCTGGCCAGGCGGTCCAGGTGACTCAAGGGGAAACCTCCCCTGTTCAGACCCTCCACTCGAAAATTATGGAAATGGTCGAAACCCTTGTGCTCGCCCGGCAGCAATTGCTAAATGGGATCCCATTCTGGGGAAAAAATCTTTTTTCAGACCAAGAAATAATAAGCATGACCGAGGTACTTGAAAAAGCCAAGATTTTTGTCGAGAGTCTCCAGGCCTATAACTCCCCTGGAAAATTGAAGAACCTGAAATACGATGCAGATGAAATAAAGGCGCAGCGCGCTGTTTTTGATAAACTCAAGGAAATTCAGGATCTCGAAATCTTTACGCGCGAGATTAGTCAATTTACCCAGTACCTTTCTATGGCAGAGAGCTATCTGCCGGAAACAGACCAATGGGCGCAGAAGAGCAAAGATTTGCGGGAGCAACTGCTCAAGGATGCCCGCAAGCCGGATAAACGCGCTTCCGCCAAGTTTAAGACCTCTGTTATTGAGAAATTGAAAGGGTTAAAAGGGGAATACGTCGCCACTTACATCGCTCTGCATAAAAAAGCACGCTTAAACCTCAAGCAGGACCAGGCCAAGAGTGAACTGGCCAAAGACTACCGCGTTTCGCAACTCCAGAAACTGACAGCCATTGACCTATTAAACCGGCAGCAGTTGATTGAATTTCAGGATCGTCTTGGGAAACTCAAGACCTGCTTTGCGCTGACCGAGCGGGATCTCGATTCCGACCCTAAATGCCCCCATTGTGGCTTCTGGCCGAGCATGGAAGGATCTGCCGCATCAGCTGATGTGCTCTTGGATACTCTCCGGACGGATCTGGATAAGATGCAAAAAAGCTGGACTCAATCCCTCTTGGGAAACCTCGAAGACCCCGTTGTCCAAGGTAATTTCGGCCTCCTCAAGCAGAAACAACGGAAACTACTTGATGGCTTCATGAAGGAGAAAGAACTTCCGGACGAGATCACTAACGATTTCCTCCAGGCCCTGCTGGAAGTCCTATCCGGTCTGTCCAAGGTGCCGGTTCACTTGAATGACTTAAAGACCGCCTTGTTTCCGGATGGAAGCCCGATAACCCCGGCAGAATTCAAGGAACGCTTTGAACAATTCATGTCAGGCCTGCTCAAAGGGAAAGACGCCGGGAAAACAAGAATTGTGTTGGAATAGAGGAAATTTGCGATTTTGGATTGCGGATTTTGGAGTTAAGATGCAAACAGGCGAATTGTGAAGCACAAGGATGATGGAGCGATACACGAAGATGGACAGCGATGAACTCCTAAGGCGCCTAAAAGGTCACGAATGGAACGATGTTGAGTTCAAAGAAGCTCAACACGAGGTGCCAAAATCCGTCTACGAGACAGTGTCCGCGTTCTCCAACACCCGCGGTGGTTGGTTGGTTTTCGGGGTGCGCGGCGCACCAACCGGATACGAAGTAGTAGGCGTTGCGAACGTCGACCAGATCCAGAGCGACTTCCTGAGCGCCCTCCGGGCAGACAACAAGGTCAATCATGACATCCACGTTCAGGCAAGCCTCTTCGAAATTGACAGGAAGTCGCTATTGGTGTTTCGGATCCCGGAAGCACCACGCCAACATAAGCCTGTATATCTGAACGGCGACATCCGGCGAACCTTCATCCGGCGTGGTGGATGTGACCAACGTTGCACGATGGCCGAGATCGAGCGCTTCTTGCGCGATGGCGCCGAGGAGCGATGGGACGGGCAGATTTTCGATTTTCCCCTCGACGAAGCCTTCGATCAGAAATCACTGAAGTGGTATCGGACGCGGTTTAACGAGGTGAACCTCGGGCACGATGAGACACAGCCGGATAAGGAGTTCCTATATCAATGGGGATATCTGCTGCGACATAATGGGGATCTCAAACCGACGCGCTCGGCCATTATGATTTTCGGCTCAACGACCGCGATCCATCACATGTTGCCGCGCCCGACCCTCGATGTGCAGTGGATCCCTGCCGGCATCGCCGATCCCCTGCCGGAAATGCGCTGGTTCGACCGGGTGGTGTATGAAGAAAACCTGATCGCAACCTGGCAGGGACTTGTGGCCAAGTACCATCAGTACGAGCCGCGTCCCTTCCGGGGCATCGACCCGCATACCCTTATGCGAGATGACACCCCGGCGGGTTACCGGGTTTTCCGCGAGGCCGCCATCAACCTGCTCACCCATCAGGACTACGCCGACCACACACGCAAAGCGGTCATCAAGTTCTACCGGGACGTGATTCAACTCTGGAATCCCGGCGATGTATTCGGCAGCGACGAGCATCTCATGGAACCCGGCGAGAAGGAAGTGCGCAATCCTCGCATAGTCGTGGCGTTCCGCCGTCTGGCTCTCTGTGAGCAGGCGGGCACCGGGATGCGGATGATGAAGACCCAGTGGCAGACCCTGGGCCATCCGGAACCAGGTTACACCAACGACCGTTCCCGCAAAGCCTTCGAGTTTCGCCTTCCGCTCAAGGCCGAGTCGAAAACCACACAAGTCACCGGACAAGTCTCAGGGGAAGTTACAAGGGAAGTCGCAGGGGAAGTCACGGGGGAAGTCCGACGCCTTTTAACGTGCTTACGAGGGGAAATGACACGCCGAGAGTTACAGAATGCGCTGCAACTTAGGGGGGAAGAGAATTTCCGACAGAAGTACCTGGTTCCCGCTCTTGCAGGTGGTTTCGTCGAAATGACGGTCCCAGACAAACCCCAAAGCCGTCTCCAGAAGTACCGTTTGACCTCAAAGGGAAGACAGTGCCTTCAAGCCCTACGGCCGGAACCGAATCCGTGAAAGTAGGATTGCACACGTCACCTCCGATACTTGCCCACTGGACAATTCGGCCGTTGGCAATAGGACGTATGCATTGCACAAGTGGGCGGCTTGGCCAGTCCTGGAGTGACCAAGTCCATCCGCCCCAGCGCCGAGCTTGGTCACTGACCAAGTAGGGAATTTGCGATTTTGGATTTTCTATTTGGGGAAAGATGTGACGTGAGCAAAAAAGCAAGGAAAGGTGACCCCAGCTTGGATTCCGCTTCTGACAATCCGCAATCCAAAACCCAAAATCCAAAATCGGACCGGATGGAACAGACCAACCTGAATTTCTCCTCAACATCCAATCCGTCCGGTCCGGTAGAATGTCTCGGCCTGAGATTTCCGAATGACGACGAACGCCGTAAGTACTTCCTGGAGAAATTGGCGGAAAAGCTAAAGGACCCTGAATTCCGCAAGATTGAAGGGTTTCCAATCGGTGAAGATGAAGAAATCCTTGCGCTTTCCGATCCACCGTATTACACAGCATGCTCCAACCCCTGGCTTGCTGACTTCGTCAAGCACTACGGCACTCGGCATAATCCCAAAAAGCAATACCACCGTGAACCATTTACTGCCGATGTGAGTGAGGGGAAGAACGATCCTATCTACAACGTGCATTCTTATCCCACCAAGGTCCCTCATCGAGCCATCATGCGCTTTATTCTTCATTACACGGACCCTGAGGACCTTGTTTTCGACGGTTTCGCTGGTACAGGAATGACAGCCGTTGCCGGGGCGTTATGCGGCGAGATGACAGCCCGAACCGCTGGCATCGTCGATAAATCCGGCCGGATCGGCAAACGCCGCGTCATAGTATCAGACCTCTCGCCAATTGCTTCGTTCATTGCCGCGAATATTCTTCAGCCATTTGGCCAGGATTCTTTTCTACGGGCTGCGAAAGAGATATGTGCTAAAATTGACCAAACATTCGGTTTCCTCTATGAAACCCAACATAATGGGTGGAAAGTCCGCCATAGAAATAAGTTAAAACACAAGGCATATTTATGGCACACAGGCGAAATAGGATTAACCGAGTTTACCCTTTATTCCGATGTAGTCCGATGTCCTGAGTGTTCTGCAGAAACATCCTACTATACGGTAGCCGTGGATGAACAAATTGATGGGCTTCGCGACACGCTGGTATGCCCATCTTGTGCGGCAATCGTAAAGGAATCGGCATGGGAAAGCATTAAAGAAACCAAACACGATCCGATTCTTAATGCAACAATTCGACAGGATAAAATAGTCCCAGTCCTCATTAATTACTCAGTCGGTACTCATAGATATGAAAAACTGCCTGATAACGCGGATTTGGAAAAAGAAGAGGCTGCGCGGGAGATCTTGAAGAAACAGGGACTTCCGCCAATCAAACTAATTTCTGGAAAAGAGACTCTAAGAAACGTACCGATTGGAATTACTCACCTCCACCATTTTTTCACACCGCGTGAACACGTTTATGTAGCCGCCCTCTTTAAGGAGATAAAGGCCATATCCGACGGCAGTCTCAAGAACGTCCTTTTATTTGCCCTTACTGCGACACTACCTTATGCGTCAAGGATGCGCCGTTTCCGTGCAGATCGAAAAGGAGGAGGCCCCCTATCAGGGACCCTCTATGTCAGTTCCCTATCAACGCCGCCCAATGTCGCGAAATCGTATCTTCGGAATGTTACCACAATAGCAGAAAGTCTTACCCCTCCCGTTGATTCATACAGAGAGACGATAGTGAGCACTCAAAGTGCTACATGTTTAAAGAATTTGCCCGATGATTCCATCGACTACATATTCACTGATCCTCCATTCGGTTACAACTTTGACTATTCCGAGCTCAACTTCTTCTGGGAGGGATTGCTTGGGGTCCGGACGAATCAAGGCCCAGAAGCAATCGTTAGCAGTAGCCAGAAAAAGGGACTGGAAGAATACCGTTCTCTGATGGGGGCTTGCTTCCGAGAATACTACCGAATCCTCAAGCCTGGAAGATGGATCACAGTTGAATTCTCAAACACACAAGCCATCGTGTGGAATGCGATTCAAACCACACTCCAGGAAGTGGGATTTGTCATAGCAAATGTAGCAGCGCTCGACAAAAAGCAAAACAGTTTCAAGGCCGTGATGACACCCACCGCTGTCAAGCAGGACCTTATTATTTCGGCGTATAAACCAAATGGAGGTTTGGAGGATCGTTTCTCTAAACAATCCGAAACAGAAGCAGGGGTTTGGGATTTTCTTCGCACACATCTGGGCAACCTGCCAGTGGTAAAACCAAGAGGTGGCCAATTGGAACCTATCGCGGAACGCGATCCTCGGATTCTTTATGACCGTACTGTCGCTTTTTACGTCCGTCACGGTATCCCGGTGCCGATTTCTTCTTCCGAGTTTCAGGCTGGTCTCGCAGAAAAATTCCCTGAACGGGATGGTATGTATTTTTTGTCGGATCAAGCCGCCGAGTACGACAGAGTTCGCATGAAAATGGAAGGTGTTGGTCAACTGAGTATCTTTGTAATGGATGAGCGCAGCGCCGTAGATTGGCTCAGAAACTACCTAAAAAACAAACCTTCCAAATATCAGGACATTCAGCCAGAATTCTTCGAGCAATTAAACCAGGCATGGAAGAAATGGGAAACCCGTCCAGAACTCCGCGCCCTGCTGGATCAATACTTCCTCTGTTACCAAGGGGAGGGGGATGTTCCACCACAAATTCACAGCTATCTTTCCACCCAATTTAAAGATCTCAGAAATCTGCCCGCGGATCACCCCATGCTCCGTTCCAAGGGCCGAGATCGCTGGTACGTTCCCGACCCACGAAAAGATGCAGATGTGGAGCTTCTGCGGGAGAAGCGCCTGCTCGAAGAATTCTGGTCATACTTGCCTCCAGGATACGAGCCTGCCTCTCGAAGGAAGGTTCTTCAGGCGACGACCCTGCCCGGCATGGAACAGGCTAAAGCGAAAATTCCAAAAGGCAAGCGGCTTGCTATTGTTCGTATAGAAGCCGTCCGGACAGGGTTTAAGTTTTGCTTCCAGCAGAATGACTATCAGACCATTATCGTCGTTGCTCAGCATATTCCCGATGACGTTATTCACAACGATGAGCAACTTCAGATGATCTACGATAGTGCCGTTACCCGCACAGGCGGCGAATAGGCGTTAAATTGCCCATGTCGAAGGCCAAGGTACAAAATGACGAGTGGGTGTGGTCCGAACTCCATCAGGAACACGCCAAGGTTGTTGAACGCCTTAACCTCTGGGACTCACCGGCTTACCGCATCTGGCTTCCCAACCGGGACGCAATCGTCCTCGTTCCGGATGCTGATCTCTCACCCATATCTGGCGACGGCGCCGGTCTTGGCAAGGCGTCTACCGAAGAGGCACGCCTCCGATATCTGCTCATGGCGGCCAGGCTCTCCAACCTCCTGACTGAAGACATCCTCCTCGCACCGATAGACGCTTCCGTCATCCCGCTTCCGCACCAGATCAAGGCCCTTCGTAAAGCAATTTCGCGAGACCGCGTTCGATTTCTTTTGGCCGACGAAGTCGGCCTGGGTAAGACCATCGAAGCAGGGTTGATCCTGCGGGAGCTGAAACTTCGAGGACTTGTGAGCCGGACTCTGGTTATCGTTCCACGTGGCTTGGTCACCCAGTGGATTGCGGAAATGCAGACACGCTTCGGGGAAAAATTCCGATTCTACTCGCCTGCAGATTTCCCTGCGTACCGCCGAATCGCTCAAAGCGAAAATGTCTGGCAGACGAGCAATCAGATCATATGCTCTTTGGACTCGGTTAAGCCGGTAGATTCACGTAAGGGGTGGAGCGAAGAACAACTTGCCCAGTTCAATCAGGATCGGTTTCTGGATCTCATCAGTGCCGGATGGGACTTAATTATTGTGGACGAAGCCCACCGCCTTGGGGGCAGTTCCCTCCAAGTAGCACGTCATCAATTAGGCAGAGGGATCGCCGAAGCGGCCCCGTACCTCCTTTTCCTTACGGCTACCCCCCACCAGGGCAAAAGTGATGCCTTTCACCGGCTTTTAACGCTTCTGGACCGAACTGCTTTTCCCGATCCCTTGAATATTGTTAAAGAGCGTGTCTTGCCCTACGTAATCCGGACTGAAAAGCGACACGCCATAGACGCTGCTGGCAAGCCACTCTTCCAGCCCCGGGTGACTAAATTAGTCGCGATCCCGTGGAAGCCCGAACACGAAGGGCAGAAAAACCTCTACGAGTCGGTGACCGAATACGTCCGAGAAGGATATAACAAGGCGATGAAGGAGAAGAAGGGCTATATCGGCTTTCTCATGATTCTGATGCAGCGTCTCGTCACATCTTCCACCTGTGCGATAACTGCCACCCTCTCCCGCCGCCTGGAGGTTTTGAATCAACCAGATCTCCAGATTGGCCAGCCCCCCTCACTCTTTGAAGAAGATTGGGCTGATCTCGATGGCCAGGGGCAACTGGAATCGATCTTCAATACCCGGTTAAGCGCCTTACAGAACGAGAAAGCGGAAGTCCAGCGGCTGCTCGATCTCGCCCAGCAGGTCCAAGCGCGTGGCCCCGACGCTCGCGCGGACGCGCTTCTTGAATGGATATATACTCTCCAGAAGGAGGAAGCCGACCCGGACCTGAAGCTACTCATCTTCACTGAGTTCATCCCCACGCAGGCGATGCTTGCGGAATTCCTTGCCGCCAGAGGGTTTTCCGTGGTCTGTCTAAATGGCAGCATGGATATGGAACAGCGTGTCCAGGTTCAGGAACGGTTTGCGAAAGATGTCCGCATCCTAATTTCCACCGATGCGGGGGGCGAAGGGTTGAACCTCCAGTTCTGTCACGTGGTCATCAACTATGACCTGCCTTGGAATCCCATGCGATTGGAACAACGCATAGGGCGCGTAGATCGTATCGGTCAATCGAAAGTGGTCCGGGCTCTCAATTTCACTCTTGAGGAAACAATCGAGTGTCGGGTACGGGAAGTCCTTGAAGAAAAACTATCCATCATTCTCCGGGAATTCGGGGTAGATAAAACCGGGGATGTCTTGGACTCGCTCCAAGCCGGGAATATATTTGATAGCCTTTTCATCAAGGCCTTGCTACATCCCGAAAAGGTTAGCGCGGAAGTTCAGAATGCGGTCAAAGCCATTCAGGAAGAGGCCCACCGTGCCCGGGCTCAGCAATCACTATTCGACGAGCCTGTCTCCTTGGAGCCGACCGAGGCGCAGAAGATCCAGGATCTCCCACTTGGCGAGTGGATCGAAAACATGACGGTTAACTATATAACCGCTTATCAGGGGGCAATCAAGCGGCGGGATGGCGCCATTGAAGTGAAGTGGCCAAACGAAGCAGAGCCCCACGGGGTGCAATTCCCGGCAAAAAAGGGGGAGACGTTACCCGGAGTCGAAATCCTATCTCTTGAACATCCGCGCATAAGAGGACTTTTATCCCGACTGCCGCGCCATGTGCCTGGGCAGATAATCCATCGGACCAGGTTGGAGGGAATTCCTTCAAATATCCAAGGGTTCTGGTCGCTTTGGCAGATCGGCATCCTAACTTCCGAACGACGACGTCAGCGGATACTGCCGGTCTTTGTTCACGATGATGGACGCATCCTCCAGCCCACCGCCCGGTTCGTGTGGGATGAGCTGAATGCAAAGCCTTGGCGACTCGGCCAGGCGCTACCTTCTGCTGAAGTTGCTGATGTTTTTTCCAAATGCGAGCAGACGGCCAAGGAACAGGGGCGGGAGGTATATCTCCAGCTTCGGCAAAGGCACTTGAACCATCTCCAAATGGAGCGGGAGAAGGCGGAATATAGCTTTCGCGCCCGCCGGAAGTTGCTGGCCGGCATTGGCCTTCCCGAGGTCAGGGCACATCGGCTGCGCCAGCTCGTGGTGGAAGAAGAAGTCTGGAAACTGGAATATGAGAGACAAAAGCAGGTTCTGCCTGAGCTGGTGCCTATCACTTTATTGAGGATCAACTGAAATGTCGGATTGGCGGGAACCATTGCTGAAACCGTTCGTACCGGGAATCGCCCGCAAAACGGTTGTTTCCGATCCTGATGGCCTCTTTCGGGATGACCAGATTTATCGAGTGATCACGGATCGGGGATTTGCGCTCATTTATTATGAAGAACCTATCTCCTTCCGATTCACTTATGAATCGGAATTTCGGGAAAAATGGGATCGCGGAGAAAACCGGGAACTGGTAGTTGTCTTAGTCCCGGACACGCAGGGATTCGATAAGCTCCCGGCCGATGTTCTCCAGAATGCCCGCCAGCTTTCTTTCTACCTTAAGGATGTATTCCCAAATCTTTCCTATACGGTCGTTTCGAAACTCGACCGCGTATATTTCGACATTCTTTACCGAGCCCATAGTCATTACGCAGGGCATCCTCTGGGAGACGCTTTGACCAGGGAGTTCATTCTCAAACATGTATTCGAGACCGCGCCGGAGCTGATAAAAAAGGATAGCGACCTGCTGCGTACTTTGCTCCAACGCCATTATCGGAAACAACAAATTCCCGCACCGCTGGACGACTACTTCCTTTCGGTTCTCAAAAAGATCAATCGTTTCAAGGATTGGCCGCTTAATGCCATCGTTCCCGATCGAGGCGCATTTTGGGACTTCCTTCAAGAGCGATGGCCGCTATTCGTAAACCGCGACCTTGCCAAATCAATTCCCCTCGCTGCCGAGCCAAGATCCTTTAAATACACGGGAGGTTACGATCTGCCTTTTAACCATGATGATATTCGCGCTTACATCGAGAATCTATTCACCGAGGGAATCTTGCAGCCGATTGGTTGGAATTCAGAGGCAGTAAAAGCGAAGCCTTGGGTTCAAGTGGGCCTTAAGGGAGGCCCCCCTGGGCAAACAGAAATCCGTTTTGATGATCTCCGCAAAGGAGTTGAGGAGAATGCTCCACCGCCCGAAGCTAATGTTTCTGCCTGGCTTGCTTTTGCCTACCCATACGGTCAGATGCAGCGGGTGTGGAATGAACATGCCCAGGCACTAAAACCGATCCATGGAGAACGCTATGAAGAGCTCCGGACACAATTGAACCAGCGCTTCGCCACTTGGCTTTCAACCGGCTACCGGGGTATTTTTAACTATCCTGCGGTTAATCCGGTAATGGTCCATCACATCCCGGCATTTCTGGCCAATCGCTTAGAAAAGGGAGATGCAAAAAAGGTTGCCTTTGTGCTCATAGATGGCATGGCCGTGGACCAGTGGCTATTATTGAGAGATAGCCTTTCGTTGGCCCTGGAGGGGGCGAGCTTTCAAGAGAATGCCCTCTTGGCATGGATTCCAACCATTACGTCTGTTTCCAGGCAGGCCGCTTTCTCGGGGAAGATCCCCTTTTATCTGACGGATACCATTTACCGAACCGACCGGGATGAATATGGCTGGCGGCAGTTTTGGTCAGACCGTGGTTTTCAGTTGGATGAAGTAGCTCTTGCTGCAGTTCATGGGGACGTTGCGGACCTGGAACAAATGGATTCCCTTATAAGCCATCGGGTCCGCGTACTTGGATGCACAATCTTCAAAATTGACAAGATCATGCATGGAGTCCAAGTGGGCGCGGCCGGAATGGCGGCTCAGGTTAAGGCATGGGCTGGCGAAGGTTTCCTGGCAGGCCTTGTCAAGAAACTGGTTGCCGGAGACTTTAATGTCTTCATTTCCGCCGACCATGGAAATGTAGTGGCTCAGGGGATTGGAAAACCCAAAGAAGGTTCGCTGAGCGAGACCAAAGGGGAACGCTGTCGGATATATTCAGATTCAAAATTACGGGCATCAACCCAAGCCGATTATCCAAATAGCATTGCCTGGGACCATCAAGGATTGCCCAGGGATTTCCATTGTTTGCTGGCGCCGTTGGATAAGGCATTCGCCCAGGAGAAGCAGACCGTTGTTTGCCATGGAGGCTTCAGCCTTGACGAAGTCGTCGTTCCTTTCATCGAAATATCTCGCAAGAAGACGGTTTACTGAATATGCCGATTCGGAAGAAAGTGGATATTGGATTCAATCGCAGAGTCAAAGCAGAATGGCTGAAAGAAACCCTGCGCCTTGCCGCGGCCGGGGTTCCTCCCAATGGGATTGAAGAAACGCTCAAAGAGCATATCGCCAAGGATAACACAGGCAAAGAAACTATTAGGAAAGTCTTCGTTTACTTGAACCGAATTTGGTTACAGCCTCCTGATTACTGCATTGCCCTTAGGGATGAAGGCTTGGAGATGTTTCGTCGGCGCACGGATGAGGAGAGCTCTTTCCTTCTCAATTGGGGCATGTGCATGGCCGCATATCCCTTCATTGCCCACGTTGCCGAAGCGACGGGGCGCTTGCTACGCCTCCAAGGGGAGGCTCGAGCCAACCAGATCAATGTAAGGATCCGCGAACGGTTCGGTGACCGCCATTTCGTTTGGCGTTCAGTCCGTTACAACCTGAGTACCTTCCTGGAGGCAGGTGCGTTGAAGGAGGGTGTTAAAAAGGGCATATATCTACGGGGCAGAGTAATGAAACCGCGTGATCCCAAAGAGCTTTCATGGTTGGTTGAGGCATTACTCCATGCGCGGGAAGAAACTAATCTTCCATTGCAACAAATTATTGCTCATGGGGCTCTTTTCCCATTCGATTTGACTGACCTTTCACTTGCAACTATAAAAGCAAATCCCCGTCTTGATCTTTTCCGTCATGGTCTGAATGAAAATCTGGTTGGCTTAAAGACTGTAATTTCACTCCCAAAAATTAGAAAAGATATAAAGAAGTAAAGATAAACATCCTGGGTTGGCGATTGATAATCCCATTAAGCATTGCGACATATTTGAAGCAAATTCGGTAAAGGCAAGAAATATGCGTTATGCATTAAATAAGGAGCAAGCCATGGGAGAAACTTCAATTTGGTGGGAAGGGATTCAGAATAATTTAAAAACCGGGGAACGACTCCTTACTCCAGGAATGGGTATGAAAGGTGGAAGACAAAAGGCTTTCGAAATATTTTCGATAGATTCAAATGCAGTAACAATTAAGAGCGGAAAGTCTTTGATCCCTTTGGAAGGAGTTTGTTTCAATTCAATCCAAAAGGCTTTCGAAGAAAATCCAAACCATTGGTTACGTGCTGCTTCACTTCATACTTCACAACCTCTTGAAAATAGTGTCGATAAACTTGTTCGTGACGCCACTGGGTCACAATTGGCCCGGGGTAATTATATTTGTGCGATACTCGAACATCTTGCTTTGGTCCAATATTCTATGCGGGGGAATAAAAAAGGTATCGGACCTGTTAGGGAGAGCTCCTCCATATCCGAGCGCTCTAAATATTCCAAAGAAAAGACTCAAAACCCGAAATATGACAGGAGCAAACTGCTAAAAGTCTGGGATTTAATTCGATGGCTTGACGAGGTGCGGTGGAATGAAGAAGAAGTGAAAAAGGAATTAATTCCAGGACCAGAATTTAAAGCTTTAAACGCCGATGGCAAGATAATGGCCCATTGGCTTTCTTATATTACCGACCAACAACGGCCATACCAAGATGTTTGGATGAAGGGAGGGCCGGTTTTCGCCGAACTGGTTTCGGCTTATAAAACCACTTCCAAGCCCAGCATTGATCTTTTGAAGGAATTCACCACCCCAAGCGAAAAAAGGGGCGGCGTTGATGCTTTCCGTTCAAAAAGCCAGTTAATAAACGGGGAGATTTTGGAATACAGACCGCGTTTTGGTATGCATATTTTATCGATTGCCCGAGTCCTAATTATTCTGGAATCCTTTCAACGTTCTTTCGCCAATTATCTTTCTCATCAGTGGTGGTTTGTTCAAGCCTCTAAGAATATTGATGGGGATAATTGGGTTTCAAGAATGGCATTTCTTCTTTACCTCTTGGCCTATGAAGATATCACCAGGGGCTTGGTCAGCTATAATTCAAATGAAAACAAAATAAAGAAAAACGCTGAAGGATATATGGGGCGGTTGAATAAATTATTCTCGAATAAAGATAGGCTATTACAGGCATTCCAAGAATGGTCAAAAAGAGACAAGTATCACAAAAGGCTGTGGGCTTCTCTTCGAGATTACCTTAAGCCGGAAAGCCCCTTTTATGACCATTTTGCAGCAACGTTTAGCAATCTGGGAAATAAGGAAATTGGCAATTTTCTTGCCGCCAGGAAAAGCGAAGTGTATGGCTTCCTGGAAGTCCCTGGGGATATCTGGAATCTCCGCTTTCTTGAAAATATATTTAATGGAAGCATTACTTCTCCCGAGGACCTAAGGTCAGAATATGAGAGATTGAAACTTCCTTCCAATCTGCGAACAAAATATTATCCAGAACAGTTTGATGTTTCGTTTTCCTTTTCTCCATACATGTGTGATGAGATGATGGAAGATTTTTGCCCCTTCCGGGTTAAAACAAGAATTAAGGAATACTGCATTGGTTTCGGGACTGACCAATATGTAAAAAGGCTTTGCCCCGTGGCAATGATTGCTTGCGGATACACCTGTTATTGCAAACCTGAAAGTTGTCCCATAAAGGATGGACTGGACGATGACCTTTGCCCAGGTTGCTCAGTAAATGTTGTGAGTAAAAAGTAATATCTAAAAATGGTAAGCAGAAATTAAAACCATGATTGGACTTTCAACAAGGAAACTCTGCAAATTAAAAGCATATGAACCTGTTTTCTGAAATGTCTCCACTCCCGGTGATTGAGATAAATTAATGCAGAAATCAGAAATTCAATTGGGACAGGAGTATGTCTTGCGGGAAGGAAAAGGCGCAGATGCCCCTCTTCAACGGGTCAAAATCATCCAGCATGTGCGCGGAAAGAAGTGGAAGGCCGAATGGATTGACCCGAACCCCGGCTTAGTTGA
>Ga0299915_10001840_pt1 | contig 15531 bp, 23 predicted proteins | sample RVTome_13_FD_200263 | JGI IMG/M metagenome (GOLD analysis project Ga0299915, IMG submission 200263) | Soil microbial communities from uranium-contaminated site in the Upper Colorado River Basin, Wyoming, United States - RVT92D227 (version 2) ... | reverse complement strand
GACCCCAGGGCGGCGGCGCCTCGTTTGAGCACGGACAGATCGGCTATGAAGGCGGAAACGGATCAGGAAATGCCGATTATTTGCCAGTTATGAACATGGCCGTCTCTCAGGGAGTCCCACAGCTCGTCAATCGCTGGTCAGTTGGACAGGAGCCGATCGGAATACCGAGAACCGCAACGATTGAAGCGATTATCCGGCTGTCAGAAATCGCTCAGTATGAACTTCAAAGGCTGTCCGAACTGTATCACTATTTTTTTGGTGCAGTAACGGCGGCCCCGGGAACATATCGTTTCTTTCCCGCGAGGTTTGGAATTCAAGTATCGTTACTCGGCCACCGATTGGTTCAGCAGCGCGGTCAATACTGGTCGTAAGGAGGTCACTATGTACGGTCAAGCACCAGGTGGAAGCGGAAAAAATCCGCTATTCACGAAATTGGACGTTGATCCGGGCAGATTTAGACCTCTATTCTACGGGGTCAAAATCTCGGTACCAGTTGCGGCCGGGGGCATTGGAAGGGGATCTATAACCCTCAATGCTCAGCCCTACATCCTGAAACGGCTTACCGGTAAAATCGTTGGAAACACGGCCGTGCCTGGCACCTCTGGTTTATACCAGGATGGCCAGTGGGATATGGAATTCGCTGATGAGCAATCGCAATACCAATCCGGGCCGATTGCAGGCGATTTATTGATGGGCGGGATCAACTGCCAATACTATTTTGACATGCCGATTCCATTGCCGTTCGCCGGAAACAAAACGTTGACGTTTAGGATCACCAATAACGTCGCCCGTGTTTTGGTTCCGCAATCCGAATTTTTCATTGTCGAAATTGCCACCCACGGTATTTCGGATTGGGGCAAGTCGGCCGAGAGTCAGACCTAAGGAGTCAGATCATGTATATCGAGGGATCGCAGCTATTAAGAGAAGCAATTCAAGCCGGATTGATTGAAGTTGAGCTTTATCCGGGTCCCGATACTTACGAATACAAAGCGATGGAGCTTTTCAAAGCCCGCGATCCCTCGATATTTGATCCCTCTAATCCTAAAACGTTCGAGCTGGCGGCGCACCCCGCATCACAGCGCGCGCAAGAGCATTATTTCCCGCCTACGCTACAGCCTGACATGACATTCTATTGGGGTGTCGAGCTGGCGCGGATCTGTGTCCCAAAGGGCGAAATCGGGCTTGTGCAGTCCATCGAGCAAGTGCTTTACGACGATCAAGGCGACTATTACCCCACAGCATCTGCATACTGGGGATCGCCATACTCGGTGAATACTGATGTGCGAAACGTAATCTGGTATTTGCAATTGGAATACTTCGATGGAATCCAGCCCGCCCGGTTCAACCTTCCTACGGCGGCGCCAATTACACGCGCGTCTTTGCCAGGTTATCCATACCCCGAATTGCCGACAATTCAGGGGTTGTGGTACGCGGCGCAAAGCCCGCTGTCAAAAACCAAACTGATAGTGCCTGGTAATCGAATGCTCCGATTTTTTGCGATTGTTCCGCCCACGGTAAATTATAGATGGTATGCAACGGGAAGGTTGCGCGCCTATACGCAGATCACCTATTCCGCCGAAGCCGCGGCGAACGCGCGTTTATCATACTAATGCCTTTTGCCTCACAGGTTGAACGATGGCGCTCTATCGCCGCTGATGAGCTCAATAAAGCGCGTGTTCCATTGCCGGTCGAATTGGTGTTGTCCCTAATTCGCGTTGAATCCGGCGGCGCGCCAGGCGCGACAAATCCCAAAAGCGGCGCCTCTGGTCTCCTTCAGGTGATGCCTAAAACGCTTGACTGGTATCGAGAGCAGACAGGCGACCAAATATCTCCTGATGAGCTGCGCTCGTCGACAATCGACGCGGCGCGAAAACAAATCAGAGCCGGGATATGGGTGCTCGGTCAGTTTTGGCAATCAGCGTGCAAGTGGATCAAAGGGCAGACAACCGATATCCCGATATCAGATCTCGCCAGGTTCGCAGATTCGTTTTATGCAGGCGGACCCGGCCGGGTCAAGGCCATGGCGGCCACAATGGATCGAAAATGGGACGCCTGGCGCGCTACCTATCCAAAATCAAACATCACTCAACACGCCGAAAAAGTCTGGGCGTTGACGTCCGCTGAAAATCCGGCTTTCGAGCTGGACAGAATCGCCCAGTGGATTGAAACGAAAAACGATAAATTGATATCATCCAATAAATTTGGACTCGTTATAGGATTGGTGATCCTTCTTTTAGCAAGTGCGCTTTTGCGCCCAAAGGAGTCAAGGCATGAGCAAATTTAGTATAAGAAACGCAGTCGCCAGGGAAATCAAAGCCGGGATTTCAAGCCATTTGCTTGATGTCTCAACGGCCGAGGCGTGGACACGTCACTACTTTTGGTCTTGGTACGAATCGGCAAAAAAAGGCGGCCGAGATGCATCGATTGAAGCATTTTTAAAAGAAATACCAAAACAGAATTTGATAACGTTTGAGGAACGCGCCGAAGAATTGCGCCCTCATCATGAGGCGCTATTTGCCGAGATAACCGAAATACTCAGCCAATCGACAGACCCAAATTTCAAAGACGAGCAGGCCGAGACAAAACCAACCACCCCGGCCGACCACCCCAAAAAATCGAAAAAACGATGATTTTTTTTTATTTGCGGGAAAAAAGCGTCAAAATCGGGTGTTCAAGAAATAGCTCGCCTCGCTGTATATACTCTCGAAGCATTGGCAGGGATCTATGACCGGTGATCTGCATGATCTTTCGCTCCTCAATTCCCGCGCCTGCCAAAGTCGTCGCAAGACCCGAGCGCAGCGAATGACCTCCAAAATCAAGCGGATTGTATCCGGCGAGCTCCGCATATCGTTTCACGGCCGTTGATACCTGGACGGCGTTTAAGCCATTTTCTGATATGTAGGTCGGTAAAATGCGGTTTCGCCCGCTCTTGCCGATATATCGGAACACTGGACCGGCTTTAATGCGAGCAATCGAAACCCACTTTGTCAGCGCTCTTGATGCGCAAAGCTCTTGATGATCGTCCAGAAACGGCAAGCCGATCCGTTTCCCTGCGCCGAATTGGTCGATTTTCGAACGGCGCACGTTGATCACTAATCCCTCGGCTTCTTCTTCAATATCTTCAATCGCAATGGCCGTGATTTCCGACCGCCTAAGCGCGCCCATCCATCCGACAAGGATCATAGCCCGGTCTCTAATACCTAAAATGTCGTTAGGGATATACGAGCAAATACGCGCGAGACGTTCGAGCGTGAGCGCTGATTTTTTTTCCGGCGCAACGCCCCTCAGGCGGTAAATGCCGCTTGCGGTTTGGTTCACCGAGTCCGTGATCGGGTTCGGGTACCCCGCCATTGTGTGAGCGATTCTTATGGATGTGATGCACCTTTTGATCGTGCTGGGTTTCCTGCCAATCTTATCGAGGAAAACGAGATACAGGCGCACTGTGTCCGGATGGGCTGGCAAATGACTCAAATCGGTTTCAGCGCACCATTTCGAGAACGAGTTAAAATCGGATTTGTACCCCTTTCGAGTGTTGAACGATTTCGAAGCCTCGGAAATCGCTCGCTCACGTTCCATCAGATCGATCAGCTCGTTTGACGGCTCACGGGCGATCTCGAGATCGGTTGACGCCGGCGCCGGCGTCGCCGGCGTCAAGCCTTTATCTATTTTTTGCAGCATGCGAAGTTCGCTCCATTGCAGTAAGCGTTTTTATCCTGCGTTTCTGGGCATTGTGACAAATCGGCGCATTGTGCGTTTTCCGAATCTAGGCAGTATTCAGTGATTCCGGTCACACCATCGAGAGGTTGACAGCAAATTTTGTCTTTGTCTTTGCAACCAAAGTTCCAGTTGCGCACAAAGTCTGGAGCTTCGGTTTTCGGGTCAAAGTCCGAATCGCAAGACCAATATCCAAAATCCGTTTGTCCAAGCGGATTGCACACCCAGGGGCAAAGCTCGGGTTCAGTGTCGCTGTCTGTGTCCGTGTCGGTATCCGCGTCGCTGTCCGTGTCGGTATCCGCGTCGCTGTCCGTGTCGGTGTCCGCGTCGCTGTCCGTGTCGGTGTCCGCGTCGCTGTCCGTGTCGGTGTCCGCGTCGCTGTCCGTGTCGGTGTCCGCGTCGCTGTCCGCGTCGCTGTCCGTGTCGGTATCCGCGTCGCTGTCCGTGTCGGTGTCCGCGTCGCTGTCCGTGTCGGTGTTCGTTTCGGTGTCTGTGTCGGCGCCTGCGTCAAATGGTGAGAAACCGAGGGGTGTCCTAGCCCAGCAACCCGTCACGATAATTGATATCAATAATATTCGTATCATTGTGATCACCATTCCAGATCATCGACGATGAACGTTTCTCGACATTCTGAGCAGTCAACTTCAATATTTTTCGACCTATCAGTCCCATGCTCTCCCAATTCCAATCCAACGGGTAATCTCCAATCACCGTCATCATTTTCGCATAGATCATTGTCAGCGCCGCAGTGGGGGCATTCTATATATATAGAGCAACTCCATACAGCGACACCGGCGCTTTTAGGTTTTTCGGTTGGCATATATCACCTCACCTATTTTCTTTTAAACTTTCTAGGAAACCAGTCGCACCGATCATCCGTCTTTTTCTTTCCGAAAGTTTTCTCACACTTGACAATGTAAATGCAGTCGCCACAGTAAATGCCTAGGGGCAACTGCATACAGTCGCTCTCATAATCCATGGCCCCAACGAAATTGGGACGGCAAGATCCATCAACGCAACATCCGGGTTTCATGCTATCACCTCATTTCGGTGACGATAACTTAAGCTTATCGTAACCTATTTTTTAAGTTTATGCTCACCTATTTTTAGAGCCTATCGTTCCACTTTTCCCAGGCGAGCTCAACAGAGGTTGCCTGTGGTCCATTGGCGCCGCAATCGCCGCAACTGATCCAAAATAATTGCTTTAATGTACGTTTTTCTTTTCCTTTTAGGGCAAAAGTATGATCTTCAAGCTCCTCTGATTTGCAAAACGGGCATTTTTCATTTTTTTCCATTGTTTTAATTCTCCTTCTCATCTGGTGTGGTTAATTCAATCGGCAACGATATGACCGATGAACGCCATCCGGGGCCAGGTTCTACGAATTTCGCGCCAGCAATCGACAACCAACAAAGATCGGATAAACGATCTTCATCAACAAAAGTCGGATCAAATTCCGCGTTTTCTCGTATCAATCGATATCGTTCGGCGGCAAGCCAATCGTCTTGGTCGACCCCTTCGGGTATCGTGACAACTATGTCTTCAGACCAATAGCGCATAACGGGAAACCACACTTTAACTAGTTTTTTCATTGGCCGATCTCCTGTTCAAGTATCCAGTCAAGCCGATCATGATCTTCTTTGGTAATTTTAGGATCATCTTTTGATATCGCGGTCCACTCGTTTGATATTCCAAACCCGCCTGGCCAAGCTTGATCACCGTCGCATAGGTAAAAACCAAATTGGCAATTTTTATCGGAAACCTGGACAAGTATTTTTTTATCTTCTGTGATCACAAATGTGTTTTCCATTTTTAACCCCCTAAATCATTGACTGTTTGCGTTTTATCGTAGACAAAATTGTTGGATTGACCACACAATCGAAACATACACAAAACCGCGCCATCCACTCGGGAAATTCGAGGGTTTCGAGGTCGCGGCCACAGCCGCAGCAACGGCCGAGCTGTTTTGATGTTGCGAGGTTGTAAATTGGATAAGAGAGATTAAGTAAGCACCCCACACAAAGCTCTTGCTGAATCTCCCACGGCGCTGAAAATGCGTTGAACGGCCCCCCGCAAATTTTACATTTGATTTCGGTTTTCATTGATAAATCCTTTTGTTTGATTTTTTTAATCAAACATTGGATACCAATGATAACCATTTTATTCAACCAATTTTTAAATTTTTTCGTTGCCAAAATAACTTTATTTGAGCCGAGCGCAACGCCTCGTTTTCCTCTCGCGTATATGCCGGGTCATATACGTATTCATGCGGCGTATCGGTTTCCGGAATTTCGGATTGTTGCGAGATTGATTTAACTATTTTGTCCAAGTTTCCGTCATTGTTTTGTATTTCGCTTTTATGCGTCATTGAGCTCGATCCTTCCATTTTTCGCCGGAGAATCGGCAAAATCTCGGCTCGCGCCGTGTATTCTCGCTCGGCGTGTGTCATTTCCGGCCAATTCGATTCAAACCGCTCAAAGTCGATTTCGGATTTTCCGCGATTTTTGAGCTCAGCGCGCGCCAGGCCGAGCACCCGCCAAATATTCGGATCGTTTTGCAGCACGCAAAAGCACGTATACAAAACCGGATGGTTTCGTTTTTTGGCATTTTCTTTGCTCTTAATGCATTTAGTAATAACAACCGGATCTAACGGTTTAGTATTAATATTATTCGTATTTTCGTCACCCGGTCGGTTTGACTGGTGTGGGATACTATCGCACCTATCGGGTATCGATGCTTTGAACGTTGATATTGTTTGCCGAGGGCGAAGGAAAAAGGAAAACCGGTCGAGATTGAGCTTCAAAATCACGCCATGCGCGTCTTTTCCGATCCTCAATGTCCGCTTTGTGACGTAGTCATGATCGACAAGCCACGCGAGCGCGCGCCGCGTGCTGCTGGCCGAGCACGTAGTCTTTGCGCTCGATTCATACGCCGCTTTGGTAATCGCCCAAATCGGCGCGTGAATCTCTCGGCAACCTATTTTGATAAGCGCCGCGAAAAAGATCACCCACGGCCGGACCGTTGCCGGGCAACCCCCCACCCCTTCGAGATGCGACCATGTCGCGCGCACCCTGAACAGGTCTTCAGTTCGAAAAATTCCGCTTTGGTATTTGGTAGCTGGTATCAAGATAAAGCCCCATTTCAAAGGAAATATCTTGACGATGAATGCGGTTTATGCTATTCATGATCTTGATAGATCCTGTTTAAAACGGCGCAAAAGGCGATCAACCAGCGCCGTTTTTTTTGCTTGAAATCATTAAAATCCACAATAATTCAATTATTTTGAAATTACAAATAACTTTTGTATATTATTTTCAACCTTTCCCACACCTAAAACAGCCCTTGAATTTAGTTTCCCATGCGAAAAATACGGTGATAAGATGGTTAATAAATCGGTTGAAAACTAATTGGTGCGCAAAAGGGGATAGGAAATGCCAAAAGATGCCGAGCAATTTATAGGGGTTTCACCTCAAAACGACACAGATCCATTAATTCAAGCAACGGATTTACTGGCGGAGTTTCGGCCAGGTATGACGCTTTCAATACGCCGATTAAGGCCAACTTGGTGTGCTGGATTTCTTGAACGCGTTGAGTGCATAGACGGTGATAGAATCGATATCGATTATATTATCAATCGCTGGGGAGGAAAGGTACTCGGGATCAAGTTGCTAAACGAAAGGGGAAAGTTGGCGGGAAGTATGGAGTTGAATCTCTCTAGTTACCCCCCCAAACATGAAGGGCGATTGTGCAATCCAAATGATGACTATAGAACGCTTGACAATACTCGGCAATTTGCGCCACAAGCGGCGCTCCCACAAACGACCGATCCGCTAAAGCTCATGAAGTTTTTGCAGGAACAACGCCAGGCCGATATGGAACAATTGAGATCTATGCTGGCGCAATCACCGATAGGTCAAGCGCTCTCTCCCCAGCCTCAACAAAGCCCGCTCAGCCAGCTCGTAGAGCTTGGCAAGACATACAAGCAGTTGCAAGGGCTATTTGGTTCAACAGGCCCAACATTGGCGGCGGCGCCTGTTGAAAATCCGGATCTAAACATCATGGGACAGATCACCGATCTCCTCAAAGTGCTTAAATCGCCCTCTGGAGAACCGCGCGCAAAAATATTGCCGACTCAAAAACCGGTCGCCAATCCTGCGCCTCAGGCCCCACAATCACAAAATTTGGCCTCTGTTTTGGCGAATATGGATGAGTCACAATATACAACTTTGCTATTGACAAGCTTACAAGCCATGCCAGAAAATAAAAGGGCGGCAATTATAGAAAAATTTCTGGACGTGTCGGGTCTCATGGATGGTGATGATGACGATGATGACACCGAGGATAGCGAGGATGAGAGTTCACGGGGGACCCCTAGAACAGATGAGTCAAACGATCCGCCTGATAGGGAGGGGGATTAAAGACGGCTCGAAATACGCACCTATCCGCTATCGCGCCGCCCGTATCGCCTCCACAGCTCGCCCAAAAGACTACCTAGGACAAGCCCGCGCCATTTTCGGCGATTTTGTAAAACGCTGGCGATATGTGAAGGACCCGGTTGACGCGGAGTTGGTCACCATTGGCCCTGCGAATATCTATCAACAAACAATGGGCGGCGATGTAGGGATCGGGCATGGCGATTGCGATGACGCAACCGTGGCAATCGGCGCGCAGCTCGCCGCAATCGGTATCCCTGTTCGGATAGCGACCATCGCGCCGAAAAACGCGCCGCCTGGTAAGCTCATGACTCATGTTTTCGCGCAAGCGTTGATCCCAGATCATGGGTGGACGACCGTTGACCCGGTTGTGTATCCTCACCATGGATTCGGCTATATCCCGCCACATAGTCGGCTTGTGACCTATAATTTAGAGGGCGAGATCCTCTCACAATACGGCAATTTCAGGGGCGAAAGCTCCCAAGAAAAAGGAGATCAACCAATGTCCGAAAATTATCAAGATTATTTACTTGGAAACATAGGTGACGTTAACAGGTGGACCGATTATGCGGGGCTCGGCGACTACACCCCGGATGCCGAGGATTTGATGGATTTTCGCAAGGTCGGCATCAAAGATTTTGGAATCTATGCCGAGGCTATGGGCATGCTTCCAAACATGGGCATGTTGGCCGAGGTGGAGACCGATGAAACCGGGCGAGCCTGGACCCCAATGCTCGAACTCGCGCCGCACGATTACAACTATATCCGCGCCTGGGGCAAGCCCTACCACGGTATGGTTGCGTTGGGCGACAACGGCGAAACCTACATCTATGACGGCTTTGCCGGGTTTTTCTCAAAGCTCTTTAAGAAAATAAAGAGCGGAGTCAAAAAAGTCGCCAGCAAAATCAAAAAGATCGCCAAAAAAGTCATCAGCAAAATACCGGGCGGAAAATACCTAATTAAACTCGGTGAAAAAGTGTGGAAGGTCGCCAAAAAGCTTGTGCGACCGCTCATGAAATTCGTAGGCAAATACGCGGCGAAACTCGCGCCGATTGCGGCAATGATCCCCGGCTATGGCCCGGCGATTGCGGCCGGACTCTATACGGCCGGAAAGATCGCGAACATCATGACAAAGTTTGACGTGGCGATCACCGGCTTGAAGGGCAAGCCGCGCAAGCTGAAATTCAAGAGCGACAAACACGCCAAAGCATTCCAAAAGGCGCTTGTACAAAGCGCCGAAGCGCTGAAACACGCGAAGAAAACAAAAATCGCAGTGAGGCGAAAAAAACTCGCAACGCCTCCACGGCCGATGTCGCGCGGACGGGGTGGAGCTGATGAAATCTCACGGCTCAGGGCGCAAATAAAAATGCTTCAAGCCGGTCGAGGTCGAAAAGCCCTTCCCGCGCGTAGAGCGAGCGGCGGCGGCGCTTCGGCGGCGAGATAAAAATGGGCAACCGGTCAAGATTGGTTTACGTTGGCGATGTAGTCGCGGGATTAGGGCAGTCGATCACCATATCGGAAATACTGCCCTTCAATGCGACTCTGATACAAATAAGCGTTTTCTGGTCTGGCGCTCCCATCACACCCTCACCGATATCCATTTTTCGCGTAATATCTACGCCACAATTTCCGGTTCAGAGTTTTTTGATAAAGGAAATCGATCCTACAATTGCTCCCCAGGCGTGGATTATTTGCAACGATACTTTCGAATTTCGACGAAACGATTTAGTGATTTTGCAGTTTGCAAATCTCGATGACATAAACGCAGTTATCGAAGTGATTTTCAAAGAAGCGGATTAAGAAAGGGTAAACAATGCCTTGCACTATAAATGGATCACCTTCTTCATCGCAGCGCGCAGCGAGATGGAAGTTAACGGATGATTCTACTTCATCAGCCGATCCGATATCGCTTAATTGGTTGGTTCCGGTGGAGTGTATCATTGAACAATTTTCTATTCATTGGAACACAGCGCCGGTGACGTCACAGAGTTTTGAACTTAAAAGAGATGCGGTAGACGGCGCGCAATATGATTGCGTCTTTCGAAAAGAAGATCCGTCCATCGAACCTTTTACCGATTTTGTCTGTAATGAGCCTTGGCGGTTTTCGCCGGGCGACAGAATATTATTTACATACGCAAACACGGACAACCGGACGGTCGGTTTGACTGTGTGGGTTGTTCAAGTGGACAATTAAAAAATGCCTTGTTTCGCAAACGGTAAACCCTGGCCCGAAGCTGGAAACGGCGGTTGCACGCCCTATACATCGACAGTGTACCGCGATGGTTCTCAAACCCTTTCAACCGGGGCAAAAACGGTCGTAAACTTCACGAACGTTGAAGCAGGCGAAAACCCGGCCGGAATGTTTAATCTGGCAACCGACACAGCGACGATCCCATATACAGGGACATGGGTAATCACAGCGACTCTCGAAATAATAATATCAGGATCGGGCTATATCTACGGCGGTATCGAGGTAAATGGTGTTCCATACGCGATTGACTCTGATGAAATTTTCGCGCCTGGTTATGGAAATGTTTCTCTATCAGTTACCAAATACTTAACAGCCGGAAATACTGTTCAGGTTTGGGCGCAACAATACTCAGGGCTTAACGGTACTCTCAACGGCGTGACGCGGCGCGTGAATTGCTCGATATCGTCTATTTGTGTGAGTTAAAAAATGGCGCAAAAGATATTTACGGATTGCGGACGGTTGATCGACTCTGGAAAAACAGCCGAGGAATATCAAGAGCAACCGGATTGGAACGCAGCGATCCATGACACAGTGGACACCGGGCAAACCTTCGATTTGTCAACGCGTCAAATGTGGTTTTACTTCCCCACGCTGGGCTTATTTTTCGAGTCTACCGAGAAACAGCACGCGATATTTGCAGCGGCGAAAACGCTGTTTACTGCTACTCGGTGGAAAGAAATTGAAGACATACTAGACAGCCAGGGAGCTATTAGAGAGATGATAGCTCGCTTTGATCTGACTTTAGCGCGGCGAAAAATCGCCAGGGCGAGAGCGCAAGGATTGATCACAGCCATTGAGACAACGGCGCTTGCGAACCTCGTCGCCCACCTTCCGAATGGAGGATCGGTATGAATTATCATCAAGTCGCATCGCAATTACAGCCTCGCAACCCGCAAAATCTATGGATGGCGCGCTATGCGAGAGCATTTTCCGGATTCGGCGGATTCGGCGCGATAGATACACGAATGATCCCAAGCGGAGATCAAATAAAAGCTACTCCCACAGCAGGCGCTTGGTATCGAATTAAAAAAGGAGAGACATGGTGGGGAGTGAGCAAAGCCGCTTACGGTCTCGATAACGTGAAAAAAGGGTTGTACCTAATCAACGGCGCAACCTGGAATGATCATATCGAGCGAGCGGCGAAAGGGTGGGAGACCTATAAAATAAAAGGTTTGCAGGCGACGCCTGATTATTCCGCTTCAATGCCTCATGCGCCGAAAGGCTCAGGGCATGACTACCCAACGGCCTGGATACCGCCATGGGACGCCAGGGAGCCGGAATCTGTTTATCCACAGCCACAGCAACCTACAGAGCCCCTACAGCCTTGGCAGGGACCCCCCGGCCCTCCCGGCCCCCCCGGTCCCATGGGACCTATCGGCCCAATGGGTCCAATAGGTCCCATAGGACCCTCTAAAACCGGCCCGGTCGGCCCTATGGGTCCCCCCGGACCACCCGGACAAGCGACGGATGCCGCAATTCAAAGAGCTGTACAGGATTGGCTCACCAAACACCCTGACCAAGCGCGCGGACCGATAGGCCCGGCAGGCCCGGCAGGAACGCGCGGTCAAATCGGCCCGGTCGGCCCGGCAGGCGCTCGCGGATTGGTAGGCCCTATGGGACCCCCCGGACCTCCCGGACAGGCGACAGACGCGGCGATAATGCGCGCGGTTCAGGATTGGCTAAATAAACACCCTGAGCAGGCGCGTGGACCTATGGGACCGGCAGGCCCGGCAGGAACGCGCGGGCAAATCGGCCCTATGGGACCAATGGGTCCCCCCGGACCCTCAGGCAGCGGACCCGGTGGAAGCGATAAAAAAGCAATGTGGGCAGTTCCGCTGATGGCGATTCTTGCCGCGTCGATGTGATCAATGACGAATATTGAACAGGCAGCGCTTTGGAATCGGTTTTTACAAAGCGCGAAAAATTGCGAGCTGATAAACGGCGCGAATTCCTCGCGAGTCGCAATGGGAGATGTAGCGCTCAAATTTGCCGCTGAAAATCGCGTCGCGTTGCCGTTTAGCGCTGAGGTTCGAGCGCGGCAATTGGAAGACAGAAAATATACAGCGCGATTGCGCAAGCTGATTTTGGGCGTCGAATCAAACCGGCTCGGTCTGAGGTTTCAAGGCGGAGATATCGACGTCATGGCGCCGTCGAGCTGGAATCAGGATCAAGTTGCCGAGTATTCGCAACTTGGCTGGATTCTGATTGTCAGCGGGATTGTGGTTGTCGGCGCTATTGTTGCGCATTCGCTTTGGCTGTTTGCACGCGAAAAAGAGATCCGGGAAAAATATAACGAACTGCTCAAAACAGCGGATCAAAAATTCTGTGCAGATCCTAAGTCGCCTCTATGCGCCAAATGGTTGACCAAAAAGAAAGCCGAGAATTTCGAACCGCGCAAGTCAACTATCCAAATTCTTGAATCCGGCATCACGGAGATCGCCAGCTCTACAGGAAGCGCCCTAAAATGGGGTCTTATTATCGCCATACCGTTGATCGCTTGGTCATGGATGGGCAAAAGATGAGCTTGAATATAAAATATCCCGAGATTGCGACCTATCTCGGCCGAGCGGTTGAGTTGGACGGCTCGCAATGGCAATGGACCTGGAACAAGCGCGATAATTTCGCTTTGGTTGCCGACATGGAGCCGGACACAGGGCTTTTTATTTTCGGAATTCACAATGCGAAAACTGAACCAATCGATCCGACGAATAAGCGAGCGGCGGCAATGTATCGGCGATTCAATCGCCGCTATCCGGATCAATGTTTCCACACAACAGCGCCAGAGGCAAAAATGATGGTTGGTGTCGCCAATCACATAGTTTACGAGTCAGACAAATTCGGCCCAATGCGGCAATATATTCATAAGTTCGAAACGCCGCCGAGTATCTACGTCGACAACCCGAATAAACCGCGATTCTTGGCGATTCTTGGCGGGAATATTCGGATCACAAAGAGAGGGATCGAGGGATAACATGAGAGAGATATTAGTTGTAAACCCGAGAAAAAAAACTCGGAAAAAATCAAAGAAACGCGTTAGAAAAGGAGTTTTAGCAATGGCACGAAAACGATCACGGAAACATCGCAGGCGCACACACAACCCGAGCAATCCCCCCAAGCGCAGGGCCATTGCTCGCCGTGCAGCGAAAAGATTGGGCGGCGCGATTATGGGACTCAATATCCGGCGGGCTTTCGCCGATGTGCTCCCAACACAAGCGGGCATGTTCGCCGCGAAATGGGCGGCGAAGCGGTTCCCTGGTACATCAGCGGCAACGGAAATCGACCCTGAAAGCTGGTCAGCAATGAGCTATGTCAAGGGCGGCCTTGGCGCGTTCATTGCTGGCATTGCGGTTAACGCAATCAAACCCGGCGCCGGTCAATCCGTGCTCGCAGGCGGGATCAACTTGATGGTCTTCAAAGCCATTGAGAATGAATTGATCAATAAAAGCGATTGGGCAAAAGGTCAGTTTGGAGAAGATGAGCCGTATACGCCCGATGAATATCTCATGACCGGCGCAGACGATGACATTGCGCTTCCCGCGCTGATGGGTCCGGACGATGCGCCCATGATGTTCGACGAATCGGGAAACGCTGTACCGGCGACAGATGATTACCGACTCCCTGAGGTGCCGATGGACGGTTACGGCAATGTTTTGGAGGTGCCGGGTCCATTGGGAGACAGTCTTGAAATTCCGGGCAGGCTCGGCCAGGACCCGTTCACCCGCGCGTACAATTTCCAACGATAAAGGAGCCTAAACATGACACTCAAAGACTTTCGAAATGTGCGCGAACAATACATGCTTTATGACACGGTCGGCGTGTGGAATCCCCCACAGGGAAGCGGAATTCAAAATCCGGACGGCTGGGTGGTTAATTTCGCGGCATTGGGCGCGCTGAACACGATCCCATTTTTCAACGTCCGAAACAGATCGGCCGGGCTTTATTGGAATAACCAAGAAAAGCGCGATCAGCTCGATTGGCCCTTTATCATCGAAAGCATGGGCATTACCTTTCACGCGCAACCGATCACCGGCGTTTTAACTTGGGCGCTCGCGAATCAATTGCGCCCTGAAGATTACGCTTCGCACGTGTTTATCAATGACCTGCCTCGCCATATCGGTGTGAGAGTAAAAATTCAGCAGGATGAAAGACTCAAATGCCACGCGTTTTTCTGTCAACCGGGCTACGGCGTGACCGGTGATGGATACGGCCGAGGCTCACCGAGCACATGGACGGCGCTCACAAATCGCAATGGGTGGGATCATCACCTTGCCGTGCATAGCCAAGGTTTGCCACAGTTAGATAATCGCTGGGGATTCCCTATCCCTCTCGAAGTGCCGCGCAATTCAAGCCTATCTGTGACGCTCGAAATCAATGAGTACGGTCGCGCCCTGCTCGCTCAATTGCCGTGGTTGCAAACAGCATTCGGCGATCTCAATTCATCGCCGCCGCTCGATATCACAATGGTTCAACCGTTCGCCTATATCCAGGTATCCCTAATCGGTAAACGACTGGTACAACAGCGCGGCCAATATCACAGGTAGAAAGGAGCTATAAAAATGTTAGGTCAAGAAAAACAATTACCGCCAGCAGACGAAAAACTCTTTAATGTAAAAGAGGCATGGCCAATATACGACACAGTGATCATTTCTCCCGAATTTTACGGCGCGGAATCTCAAAACAGAGGTTGGTTTCTGTCTGTATCCCAATTTGCAGCACAACCAACCCACTCTTTTTTCAAAGCTCGCACAGAAGCGACGGCCGGGCTTGCGTACTGCAACAAACAATCTGCCGACAGCATGGATTTTGCCTATAAGTGCAACACCGTAGGCGTTGCCTTTTTCGCGCCAGGGGTTCGAGCGCTGGCGCAAGGAAGGACGGGCGAGCTCGCCGTGACGAACCTAAACACGCAGATCGCCCATTGGTGGGAAACCGTTCTCCCTCGGCATTGCTCCCTTGAACTCAAAGTTCAACAAGATATCGTTCTCGAACTGCCATCGCTTGCAGCAAGCCCAGGGTATGGACCCCAGGGCGGCGGCGCCTCGTTTGAGCACGGACAGATCGGCTATGAAGGCGGAAACGGATCAGGAAATGCCGATTATTTGCCAGTTATGAACATGGCCGTCTCTCAGGGAGTC
>Ga0299915_10001837_pt1 | contig 15542 bp, 15 predicted proteins | sample RVTome_13_FD_200263 | JGI IMG/M metagenome (GOLD analysis project Ga0299915, IMG submission 200263) | Soil microbial communities from uranium-contaminated site in the Upper Colorado River Basin, Wyoming, United States - RVT92D227 (version 2) ... | reverse complement strand
GCTACCTGCCGCCCGCCGAGTACGAGCGGGCATACTTGCGGCGCCAGGCGGAGGTCACCGCGGCCGCCTGACCACAACCGTCCGAGTCTCCACGAAACCCAGTACGGATCAGGTGACATGGCGGGATCCCTATCAGTCTGGGGTCTCATTGCGGTTGCGACGGGCCACCCGCAACGGGCGGGCCGCTCGGCCCTTGCCATCCTCGCACCGCGCGACATGATGCCGGCAGCAGAGAGATGAGGACGCAATGGCTGACCATAGCGCTCCCGACACTCACACTCCGACCCTACCGCCCGAGCGAGCGGCGCGACTCCCGCCGCGCTGGTTCATCCGCTCGTTCTGGGCGTTGCAGCGTGCCGCCTATTCAGTCACCGGCGGCCGGTTCGGCCTCCGGACCGCGACGGCCGACCGCTGGGGCATGCTGCGCCTGCGGACGGTCGGGCGCCGCAGCGGCAAGGAGCGGACGGCCATCCTCGGCTACTTCGAGGATGGTCCCGACCTGGTCACCTTGGCCATGAACGGCTGGGGCGATCCCGAGCCGGCATGGTGGCTGAACCTTCAGGCGCATCCCGACGCCACGGTCGACCTGCCGGGTGGGTCGCGCGCGGTCCGCGCACGGGCAGCGGATGCGGACGAACGGCCCCGCCTGTGGGCCAGGTGGGCCGTCTACGACAAGGATCTCGACGCCTTTGCGGCCCGGCGCTCACGAGAGACCGCGGTCGTCATCCTGTCGCCCGACCTGAATAGGAGTCCTCAGCGGACCTCGAGGATCTCGTCGTCCTCGAGGAGTTGATCGAAGCCGGCAAGGTCACATCCGCTCGTTGCGAACGAGACCCGTGACGGTTTCCATGCTGACCCAGTGAGCGAACGAGCCCATCGGCGAGCGCGCTGCGATCCAAGATGCTCGCCCTCGACGGCTGACGCATGAGACCGTGACGGCTATCGCCCCCTGGGGCAGCGTCGGGCTGACCGACGATCGGACGCCTACCGACGCCGAGTACGGCCGTGCTGACGGTTCGCCTGTTGTCTACCTCGATGGCCCACTGGAAGCCCACAATGAGTGGGAGCCCTCATCGCATCGGCAGATAGCGCATCCACGAACCGCCGCCATGAAACATAAGGGTGACAACGCTGGACAACTCAGGCCCGCTGCTCGAGACCAAGCTCTACGTCCCCAAGTTGCGATGTGGTCTGGTCGCACGCCCAAGGCTCATCGAGCGCCTGAGCCGTGGGGCCGAGTCGAAGCTGACGCTCATCTCCGCCCCGGCCGGCTTCGGCAAGACGACGCTCCTGGCGGAGTGGCTGGCAGCCGCTCCGGCCGATGGACGGTCTGTGGCGTGGCTCTCGCTCGACCTGGCTGACAACGAAGCCGCCACCTTCTGGACCTACCTGATCGCCGCGCTGCAGACGGTGGCGCCGGGGGTCGGCGCCCATGCGCTGTCCATGCTCCGGGGGCCCCAGCCAGCGCCGATCGAGACCGTCCTCGCGACGGTGCTCAACGAGCTCACCGCGGTGCCGAACGACGTCGTGCTTGTGCTCGACGACTACCACGTGATCGACGCGCACGACATCAATGACGGGATGGCGTTCCTGGTGGAGCACCTGCCCCCACAGATCCACCTCGCCATCATCACCCGCGCCGATCCGGCGCTGCCGCTCGCCCGCCTGCGGGCGCGAGGCGAGCTCGACGAGATCCGCGCAGCCGATCTGCGCTTCACGTCCGACGAGGCCGCCGCCTACCTCAACGAGGTGATGGGGCTGGATCTCGCTGCGGGAGACGTCGCCGCGCTGGAGGGGCGCACCGAAGGCTGGATCGCCGCTCTCCAGCTGGCGGCGTTGTCGATCCAGGGGCGCGACGATGTCGCCGGCTTCATCGCGAACTTTGCGGGGGACGGCCGCTACGTCGTCGACTACCTGGTCGAAGAGGTCCTGCATCGGCAAACCGAACATGTCCAGCGGTTCCTGCTGGAGACGTCGATCCTCGCCCGCATGACCGGCCCGTTGTGCGACGCGGTCACCGGCCAGGACGGGGGCAAGACCACGCTGGAGGCGCTCGATCGAGGCAACCTGTTTCTCGTTCCGCTGGACGACCGCCGCCGGTGGTATCGCTACCACCAGCTCTTTGCCGACATGCTGCGGGCGCGCCTGCTCGACGAGCGACCCGGGCGGGTGCCGAAGCTGCACCGGCGGGCATGCGAGTGGTACGAGGAGCACGGCGATCGATCCGAGGCGATCCGCCACGCGATGGCGGGCGGGGACGTCGCGCGGGCGGCGGACCTGGTGGAGCTCGCGATCCCGGCGATGAACCGGAGCCAACAGTCGGCCACGCTGCGCCAGTGGCTCGAGGCTCTTCCCGATGAGCTGATCCGGGCCAGGCCCGTGCTGAGCGTCGCGTATGCCGCGACGCTCCTGGAGGGAGGCAGGGTCGAGGGCGTTGAGGCCCGGCTGCGGGACGCCGAGCGCTGGCTGGACGCGACGACCCACGGAGCTGAGGGGTCCGAGGCTCCACGGACTGCGATGGTCGTCGTCGACGAGGAGGAATTCCGCCGCCTTCCGGGTTGGATCGCCCTCTACCGTGCGGCCCAGGCCATGGCGGTCGGCGATGTGGCCGGCACCATGACCCATGCCCGGCGGGCGCTCGACCTCGTCGGCGAGGACGATCATCACCGGCGTGGTGCGGCAGCGGGGCTGCTGGGACTCGTTGCCTGGACGACCGGGGATCTCGAGGCGGCGCACCGTTCGTATGCCGAATGCGTGGCGAGCATGCAGAAGGCGGAGCAGGCTTCCACCGTCATCGGCTGCGCCATCGTCCAGGCTGACATCCGGATCGCCCAGGGTCGTCTCCGCGATGCGATGCGCACCTACGAGCGGGGATTGCGGCTTGCCACCGAACATGGCGCGCCCGCGCTGCGGGGGGCCGCGGACATGCACACAGGCATGAGCGAGCTGTTTCGCGAGCGCAACGACCTCGAGACCGCGGCGCAGCACCTCCTGGTGAGCCGTGAGCTGGGTGAGGAGAACGGCCTGTCGCAGAACCCCTACCGGTCGCGGGTCGCGGCGGCCAGGATCCGACAGGCGGAAGGGGATCTCGACGGCGCGCTCGAGCTCCTCGACGAGGCCGAGCGACTGTATGCGAGCGACTTCTCCCCCGATGTGCGCCCGGTCGCCGCCGTGAAGGCGAGGGTGTGGATCGCCCAGGGGAAGCTGTCCGAGGCGTGGGGCTGGGCGCAGGAGCACGGTCTCACGGCCGCGGACGAGCTCAGCTACCTCCACGAGTTCGAGCACGCCACGCTGGCGAGGCTGCTCCTGGCGCAGGGGACGCGAGACCGCGCCGACGACAGGATCGCTGCGGCGATCGAGCTCACGGAGCGCCTGCTCGCAGCGGCGGAGGACGGTGGGCGCAGCGGCAGCGCGATCGACATCCTCGTCGTGCAGGCGCTCGCCCGTCACACCGGGGACGATGTGACGGGTGCGCTCGACTCGCTGGCGCGCGCGGTGGCGCTGGCCGAGCCGGAGGGCTACGTCCGCGTCTTCATCGACGAAGGGCCGCCCATGGCGGCGCTGCTGAAGCTGGCGGCGAAGGACCGGAAGGCTCCGCGCTACGTGCGCCGACTCCTTGGCGCGGTCGTCTCGGCGGAGGGACGAGCGTCCGTCGAACAGCCGCTGATCGAACCGCTCAGCGAACGGGAGCTCGAGGTCCTGCGCCTCTTGTCCGGCGAGCTCGGTGGGCCGGACATCGCGCGCGAACTGGTGGTGTCTCCGAATACCGTGCGGACGCACACCAAGAGCATCTACGCGAAGCTCGGCGTGAACAGCCGGAGGGCGGCCGTCCGCCGTGCCGCCGAGCTCGGCCTGCTCTCGCGCACCCGGGACCGCCGCCCCAGCTCCTAGGCCTTCGCCCCACGGGTACCCCGAGCCGCGGCCGTGCGTCGGAGCACCGACCCCGGGTTCCGCACGTCTCGATGACGAATCACCCCGTCGTTCACCCAATGGGGTGATGCGCGCTCACCACATCCGCTTCCACCTTGGGTCGAGTGACTCAGGTCGGTGTTGCCGGCCGGAGATCCAGATGGCAACACGCACGAGGAGCGGAATGACCGAACGACACACCTCCACAGGCGATCGCCCCGAGGCCGGACGCTACAAGATCCGGCTCACCGGGCACCTTGACGCGCGCTGGGCCGCGTGGTTCGACGGGCTGGCCGTCGGCCATGAAGTCGACGGGACCACCGTCATCAGCGGTCCGATCGCCGACCAGGCCGCCCTCCACGGGCTGCTCCAGCGAGTGCGCGACCTCGGCCTGCCGCTCGTCTCGGTCACTCGGGACGAGACCGATCCCCCGGCAACGCTCGGGACAGGCCAGACAGATGTGGCAGATGCCAAATCGGAAACCGGCGTGGGCGGCCTGTCCACGTCAACGTCAACCACTACAGGGAGATAGGCAATGAACGCGAATCGAACGATCGCCGCAGCTCCGGGGAAACCTGGTATGAGCGCGGATCGGAAGGCCGCCGTCTGGATCGGCGTGCTGTACATCATCGGAACCGTCGGCATGGTCCTCAGCGTGATCGTCACGAACGCGGTCCTATCCGGCCCGGCCTACCTGGCCCAGGTCGCCGCAGAGCCGAACCGGGTGGCGCTCGGAGCCCTGCTCCTCCTCCTGCCTGGCCTCGCACTCGCGATGGTCCCGGTCGTGTTCTGGCCGATCGGCAAGCGGTACAACGAGACGCTGGCCATGGGCTACGTCGTCTTCCGCGGCGGGCTCGAGGCGGTCTGCTACATCGTCCTCGCACTCGGGTATCTCCTGCTGATCGCGCTTAGCAAGGAGCCGGATGCGGGACCGCTCGCGGCCTTCGTGCGTACAACCGAGACGGTGATCTGGGATCAGATGACCGCCATCCCGTTCGTTCTCGGCGCGCTGATGTTCTACGTCCTGCTCTACCGGTCGCGGCTGGTGCCCCGGTGGCTGTCCACCTGGGCGCTCGTGGGAGCGGCGCTCTACATCGTGCCGCCGATTGGGAACATGTTCGGGCTCTCGCTCGGCGTCTTCATGGCCCCGCTCGCCGTGCAGGAGATGGTCATGGCGGTTTGGCTGATCGCCAAGGGCTTCAACTCGACTGCCATCGCTGCCGAGCTTCCCAACGAAACCCCGTTGGCACTCGCGAAGGCCTTCTGATGACGGAGTCGAGGCAACGAACGCCACTCCCGCCGCGCTGGTTCATCCGCTCGTTCTGGGTGGTGCAGCGTGCCCTCTACTCGGTCAGCCGCGGCCGGTTCGGCCTCCGGACGGCGACGGCCGACCGCTGGGGCATGATGCGCCTGCGGACCGTCGGGCGCCGCACCGGCGAGGAGCGCATCGCCATCCTCGGTTACTTCGAGGACGGTCCGGACCTGGTCACGATGGCCATGAACGGCTGGGCCGATCCCGAGCCTGCCTGGTGGCTCAACCTGCAGGCGCACCCCGACGTCACCGTCGACCTGCCCGGTGGGTCGCGCGCCGTCCACGGACGTGCCGCGGACAATGACGAGCGGCCACGCCTGTGGGCCAGGTGGGCCACCTACGACAAGGATCTCGAGGGCTTCGCGGCCCGGCGGTCGCGCGAGACCGCGGTCGTCATCCTGTCGACGCGAGGGCAGCAGGGGTCAACATGTTGCTGACGACCTTCGAGATCCTCCTCACCATCGTCACGCCCTTGATCGTGCTGTATCTTCGCGGGCGGTGGCCCCTGCGCATCGTCACGGCGTGTCTGTGCGCCATCCCCGTGTTGTGGTATCTGACGTATGCGCCAATCCATGAGCTGAGCCACGCCATCGGGACCATCTTGGTCGGCGGCAAGGTCGTGGACATCAAGTTGATCCCCAGTTTCTGGGAGGGCACCTTCGCGGTTGCCTGGGTCAAGACCGAGGGACTCGTTCAATCCTGGCAGCAACTGGCCATGACTGGCGCGCCATATGTGATCGATGTCGCGTGCGTCGTCGCGAGCTTGGTCGTCCTGAGGCGACGCCTCTCCAGGAACGCCCTGGTCGTCGGTCTGCTGGTCATGCTCATGTGTCTGAGGCCCACGTTCGACCTTGTCTGCGAGACGGTCGGCTTCGTGGGCGGGTTCGAAGGCGATCTCTGGCATGTGCAGCTGATCATCGGAAGCGCGGCGCTCTGGTCGTTCCTTCTCGTCTCACTCGCGCTTTGCCTGCTCAGCGTCGGGGTCATCTTGAGGCGGTACGGCGGCTTCCCGGAACTCCTCCCGACCAGTCGTGGTTGAGGTTGACTGCGGCGACCGCCGATCTTCGCGCGGCCCCGACCTGGTCACCATGGCCATGAACGGCTGGGGCGATGCCGAGCCCGCCTGGTGGCTCAACCTGCAGGCGCAGCCCGACGTCACCGTCGACCTGCCGGGCGGGTCGCGCGCCGTCCATGGTCGGGCAGCGGATCCCGACGAGCGGCCGCGGCTGTGGGCCAGGTGGGCTGTCTATGACAAGGATCTCGAGGCCTACGCCGCGCGCCGATCGCGGGAGACGGCGGTCGTCATCCTGTCGCCTCGACCATGATCGAACCGCAACCACGTCCGCGGGCGGACGCCGAGGACGGCCCGCGCTCATGACACCCGCCTCCACCTTTGGTCGCGTCCCCCGATCCCCCGACAACGCTCGGGACAGGTGAGACAGATGTGGCAGATGCCAAGTCGGAAACCGGCGTGGGCGGCTTGTCCACGTCAACGTCAACCACACAAGGGAGATAGAGCATGAACATGGGGATGACGACATCCGGCCCCGCCGTTCGATTGGCGACCTTCGAGGATGCCGGGCCGATCGCCGAGCTGCTCGCCGACGCGTTTCTCGACTACGAATGGTCTCGCTGGGCCGTTCCCGCCGACAACCGTCGTGAACGCCTCTGCGGCCTGCACCTGCTCTACGCCGGGCTGGTCGGCGCCGAGACGGGCAGCACCTGGGTGACCGACGACATCAGCTCGGTCGCCGCCTGGGTGAAGCCCGGCCGGACCCCGATCAGCGACGTCCTGCGCACCCGTCTCAATGAAGAATCGGCCGCCCTCTTCGGTGACCGGCTCGAGGCGGTCGACGCCCTCGACGCGGAGACGGCGCCGCTCCGCCCCGCCGGGCCCCACTGGTACCTCGCGACCGTCGGCACGCGACCGGACCGCCGGCGCGAGGGCCTGGCCTCGCTTGTCATCCGCGCTGGCCTCGCCGCCTGCGACCAGGCCGGCCTCCCGGCGGCGGTCGAAACCTCGAACGAAGCGAACTGCCGCCTCTACGAGCGCCTGGGCTTCCAGGCCGCCGGCGACCGAACCGCGCCTGACGGCGGGCTGCGGGTCTGGGTCCTGGTCCGGCCGGCACAAGGCTGAGCAGCGGCCCCTCGCTCAGGATCAGAGCACCGCCGACCGCGCGGCCTTACCCGCGACTCCGCGCCAGAAGGACGCGCTCGCAGCATTCGTCGCCGCCGGTGGATCCATCCAGGACGCGGCCGCACTCGTTGGCATTCGGCCGAGCACGGCGAAGCGACACCTCGCCGATCTACGGGCCCGCTCAGGCCTCACCACTGAGCAGCTGATCTACCGCGGGCGGGCGGAGGGATGGCTGTGCGTGCCGAGTCTGGAGCCTGGGTGAACGCGTCGGGTTGACGCGCTTGTTCGATGGGAAGGCCGTTCGCGACCCTACGCCACGCTGACGACCACGTTGCCCCGCTTGTGTCCATTGTCGACATACCTATGCGCGTCGACGATGTCGTCCAGCACATAGGTGCGGTCAATCACGGGCCTGATCTCACCCTTCGTCGCCAACTCGCCGAGCAGCACCAGATCTTCGCGACGAAGGTTCGGCCTCCCGTCGTCGACCGAGACGCAGGCGCCGCCGGGAGCCAGCACCTGTCGACACCGCCGGAGCGCCGCGGCGCTCTTCCTCTTGCCCACGGTGTCGAGGATCAGGTCGTACCGCTCTGCCCTGTCGGTGAAGTCCTCGGCGGTGTAGTCGATCACCGCGGTCGCGCCGAGCGATGCCACGAGGTCCACGTTCGATGTGCTGCAGACACCCGTGACCTTGGCGCCGAGGTGTCGTGCGAGCTGCACGGCGGACGTGCCGACCGCGCCGGAGGCTCCGTAGACGAGGATGCGCTGTCCCGCCCGGACCTCGGCCTTGCGCAGGTACGCGAGCGCGAGGAGGCCACCGTAGGGAATGGCCGCGGCCTCCACATCTGTGAGGTTGGCCGGTCGGGTCGCCAAGAGTCCGTCCTCCGGCCAGCACACGAACTGCGCGTACGTTCCGAACCGCCGCTGATTGAAGCCGAATACCCGTTCACCCACGTCGAACGAGCTGGCGTCCGGTCCGACGGAGTCCACCTCCCCTGAGAGCACCATGCCGAGCACGGGTTGCCTTGGCGCGGTCCAGCCGAGTGCGAGTCGCCCCATGAGCTTGTAGGCAAGGCTCAGGTTGAGCCCGCGGACATAGCAGTCGCTCGATGTCACGGCGGTTGCCAGGATGCGGATACGGACCTCGTTCTTCCGGGGAACGGGAGTTGCGCGTTCCTCGAGCCGCAGCACCGCCGGCGGACCGTACCGCGTGCAGACGACGGCCTTCATGCCCGAGCCCCCTCAGCCTGCGGAGTCGCGAGCCGCGGCTCCCCCGGCAGGCCCGCTCCGGTGTCCATGATCGTCACGCCCTTGACGAGGAGCCACAGTGCCAGCCCGAGTTCAGCGACGAAGCTCACGACGAGCCCGGGGGCGCGGATCGCGGGGTAGTCCGGCAGCAGCGGGGCCTGGAGGAACCAGATCAAGACGGCGACTCCGTCAAGCAGCAGAAGGACGCCCAGGAACCGGGGAAGGAGCCTGGACTTGTAGACCAGATAGCCGAGCGGGAACAGCCACGTGCCGAAGAACAGCTGGGCCGTGACGAAGCCCGTCTTGTAGACGTTGATGGACAGGTACGCCAGCCCCTCCAGCTGTGCCGCCGAGTAGGCCTGCATGTGGCCGGCCCCGTCTCCCTGCAGCATCGCGGACACCAGCGACAACATGCTCGCGCCCTGGATGGCGACACCGACAGCGTTGAGCAGGAGAAAGAGCAACGCCAGGTTCTTGTTGACCGGTCGCAGAAGAACGTAGAGACCCCAGGCGGTCACGAGGAAGAGGAACCCTGTCACCAACGCGACGACAAGTCCCAGGCGGAACGACAAGGCGTTCGTACCGATCGCCTGGTAGACCTGCTCCGGCGTACCTCGCCCGATGTGCCCCAGCGTGTCGGCCAGCACCATGGCCGCGATGTATGCGAGGTAGAGGCCGCCCGTGATCCTGGCTACCTTGTCCAGCGCCATGTGATCGCCTCCCGTATTCATCCTCTATCTCCCTGTTGTGGTTGACGTTGACGTGGACAAGCCGCCCACGCCGACGTTCGACTTGACATCTCACACACCTGCCCGGCCTGTCCCGAGCGTGGTCGGGGGGCCCGATTCGACAGGAGTGACCGAGACCAAGGGCATTCCCAGCACGCACTCTCTTGAGCAGCCCATGCAACGCAGCCTGGTCGTCCACCGGCCCCGTGATGAGCGTGTCGCCGCCGTCGAGCGTGATCGTCAGGCCCTCGAACCACTCCGCCCATCGAGCGTCGAGCTGGCCGGTGATCCGGATCTGATAGGCCATCGGCTGGCTCGAGTCGGCTTGTGGGTCGTGTTCCTGGGACATCGCTCCGTGCCCGTTGCGGCCGATCATGGGTGCCACGCGGCCGGGGTTCGAGGGTTCCAGCCGGAGCGGCGAGCCGTAGCCCAGATGCGGCCCGTCACGCCGCGGCTTGGCCGACGTTGCCCGGTGCGGGCTCTGTGACCAGCTCCATGGCCTGGACGAGGCCGTCACGCATCCGGATGATCCGGTCGCAGGCCGCCCCGACCTCCGCGTCGTGGGTGACGAGCACGAACGTCTGGCCGTGCTCGCGGTTGAGCTTCCGGATCAGGCCGAGGAGCTCCGCGGACCGGTGCGAGTCGAGGTTGCCCGTCGGCTCGTCGGCCAGGACGAGCGCCGGGTCGTTGACGAGTGCCCGGGCGATCGCGACGCGCTGCTGCTCGCCGCCGGACAGCTCGGACGGGCGGTGCGTCGCGCGCCCGGCCAGTCCGACCATGTTGAGCCGGGCGGTCGCCCGCTCGCGTGCCTCACGCCGGCCGAGACCCGCATATTCGCCTGCGAGCATGACGTTCTCGACCGCGGTCAGCGTCGGGACGAGATTGAACTGCTGGAACACGAAGCCCATCTCGCGGGCCCGGATCCGGGTCCGTTCGCGGTCCGACATGCGCGTCGCATCGCGACCGCCGAACGACAGCTCCGGCGCCGGCCCGTGGTTCTGATCAGGGCTGTGGAGCAGCCCGAGCAGGTGCATCAGTGTGCTCTTGCCCGATCCGGACGGGCCCATGATCGCGACCAGCTCGCCGGCCTCGATCGAGACCTTCACCCCGCGCAGGGCCTGGACCTCGTTCTTGCGGCTGAGCTTGTAGGTCTTGCGCAGGTTGCGCCCTTCGAGAAGTGCCATCGTCAGTTGCTCCTATTCGTAGCGGAGGGCCGCGACCGGGTCGAGGCGCGCCGCGTTCCAGGCGGGGATGATCCCGGCGACGACGCCGAGGATGGTCGAGAAGAGGACGGCGAACAGCGCCGTCTGCGGGGTGAGCTGGAAGAGGATCATCCCCGAGCTCCGGCCGGCCTCGTTGGCGAGGTAGACGACCACCGAGCCGAGGCTCAGTCCGAGCAGGCCACCGAGCAGGCCGATCAATCCGGCCTCACTCACGAGCTCACGGATGACGCGCGCCCGCGAGCCGCCGATCGCGCGCTTGATCCCGATCTCCCGGGTCCGCTCGGCGACCGACATGGCCATCGTGTTGATCACCGACAGGCCGCCGACGATCAGGCTGATCAGGGCCACGCCGACGATGATCGCGTTGAAGATCGCGACCGATGAGCCCACGACCTCGTCGAACTCGGCGGCGGTCATCGTCGATGCGCTCGGGATGTCGGCCTCGATCCGGGTCGCGAGCGCGTCAACGTCGGTTCCCTCGTCGGGATAGACGGTGATGTCGGTTGCGAGCTGGTCCGCCTCCAGGTTCTGGCGGACGACCGGCGGGAGGTCCTGGAAGAAGATCTCCTGGGCGGCCGCGAGCGGCACCAGGACAGTGGTATCCGGGGCGGTCAGGGTCGGCTCGAGGATCCCGACGACGTCGAACGTCATGCCCCGGATCTCGAGCGTGTCGCCGATGCCCTTGTCGAGCTTCCGGGCGAGGTCGGAACCGAGGACGGCCACGAGGGAATCGGCGTCTTCAGCGGTGAGCGCGCGGCCCTGGGCGACCTGGACGTCGTACATCTTGTGACCTGGATCGGCACCGGGCGGGTCTCCGACAATCATGTCGGGCATGCTCATCCCGCCCTTCGACTCGGGATCGAGGAGGGTGCTGACGCCCGGAACGGCCGCGGCTACCCCTCCGATCGCGGCGATGTCGTCCACCAGGCCGATCTCCATCGGGCTGCCGGCGAACGCGCCACCGGACTTGTCGGTGACGACGATCTTGCCCGCGTAGTAGTCGCTGCCGATGGCGACGATCGCGCTGATCTTGTTGGCCATCGAGCCGAACACGACGAGGGCCCAGATGCCGATCGTGATGCCGGTGACGGTCAGGGCGGTTCGAAGCCGCCGTCGGGCGAGGTTGCGTAGCAGACTCATGCGTCGGACTCCTGGGTTGGGTGAAGAGAGCAGCCATGCGTGGTGAGGTCGACAGGAGAGGCACTGAGGCTCACGACCTCGTGACCGCGCAGCGCCTCGAGAAAGGGCTGGAAGCTGCCGCACACCAGGCAGCGCAAGACCGGACCGTCGACTTCCACGTCGCTGACTCCGGACGCCCGCTCTATCTGCCGGGCCGGAGGCACGCCGACGAAGCTGACTTCCACCCGTTGTGTCGCTAGCTCCCTGGTCATGCTCGCCAGCCTAGGGGGGCATACGGGAGCCAACATCGATGGGATTCGTGATTGGGTAGCTAGACTAGTCGACCGGCACCGGAGTCCTTGCCGTTCGTGACTTCCTGTTCACGATGGCCGAGTCCACTCGCTCAGGGTCTGTTTCGACCAGCTCGTCTTCGGCGTCCGCTATTGGGACGACGACGCCATCCACGCAGCGATCTGGGCACGTGAGTTGCATCCGAGCTTGTTCAGGATGCTGCGGACGTGGCTGTCGACGGTGTGCTCGGAGATGAACAGGCGTGCTCCGATCTCCTTGTTGCTCAGGCCGTCGGCGACCAGACGAGCGACCTCTGCCTCACGCTTCGCGAGCAACCCCGCGCCCGCACCGTCCGAAGCCGCGGCGGCAACATGGCCGGGTTCACCGAGCGCGAGCCGCACTGCCGCGTCCCGGCTCAATCGGCTTCCGGTCTTGAATTCGGCCTCGAACCGGGATGCGCCAAGCGCTGCGATCGCCGACGCTTCGGCTCGGGCCACCTGTGGAGCGAGAAACGGCATAACGCTGGCGCCGGCCCCCGTGCGGACGGTATCCGCGGCTCCGAGAAGTTGCGCGGCGAGCCGTTCTTGCCCGGACCTGGCGGCATGGCAGCCCAATGCGTCCAGCAGGTAGGCTTGCTGCACCCGGTCGTCGACCTGGTGAGCGATCCGCAGCGCCTCTGCGAACAGCGGCTTTGACGAAGCAAGGTCACCGGCGATCAAGGCGGTCGTGCCCAGGTTCAGCAGCCAGACTTTGAGCGTGTAGAGGTCGCCCACCTGTCGGCTGAGACGCACGCCTTCCGATGACGCGGCAGTTGCCGCCTCGAGGTCGCCCTCGAAGAGGCCATCGAGCGATCGAGCCTGCAGGAACGCGAGCTCAGCCGGCACGTCATCAAGACCAGCTGTCACGGTTTGAGCCTCGTCGAGCAAGCGCCTGGCGGACGCCCGATCACCGGCCATGTTCGCAGCGATCGAGGCCATGGAGAGCGACGCCGCCAGCGGGCGGAGCCGACCCGCCTCTCGATCCGCCGCCGCCGCTCGTTCGAGGGCCGGCCTGGCAGCGGTCGGATCAACCAGCAACACGGCCAGGAACCCACGCAAGTATTGAGCCCGAGCCCGCGGCTCCGGATCACCGAGTCCAGTCGCGAGCAGCTCATCCAGCCACCGCACGCCTTCAGTGGTCGCACGCGTGGCCCAATACCCACGGATGGAGGCAGCGAGATCCATCCCGCGTGAGATGTCCGCATGGATCAGGCATCGCCGAAGGACCCAGCGGATGTTGTCGATCTCCAGGTCCATCCATTCGAGCCACTCGACCAGGCCATGCCGAGCCCCCTCTTCAGATCGCCGACACCTCGAGACGTAGTACTCGACGCACCGGAGTTCGACGACCTCCTCCTCACCCGCCTCCTGCAGCTTGAGGCCGGCGAATTCGCGCATCGTCTCGTGCAGCCGATAGCAGGCAGGACCCCGTGTGTCCTCCTTCATTACCAGCGATTTGTCGACCAGCGACGACAGCAAGTCCAGGGCATGCGCCGCCGGCACGTCGTCGGACGTACACACCGACTCGACGTCCTCCAGCGTGAACCTGCCTGCGAACACACACAGGCGCCGCAGGAGCGTCCGCTCGCCCGACCCCAACAGGTCGTGGCTCCATTCGATGGTGGTCCGCAGCGTCTGGTGACGCGGAAGCGCCGCGCGACTTCCCCCCGTGAGCAGACCGAACCGGTCGGCCAGGCGATCGAGGATCTGCTCCACGGAGAGGACCCGCGTCCTGACCGCCGCGAGCTCGATTGCGAGAGGCAGACCGTCGAGCCGGCGGCACAGATCCACGACCGCCCCCTGGTTGGAGGCGGTCAGCTCGAACCTGCCCGATGCTGCCGAAGCCCGCTCGGTGAAGAGCTCGACCGACTCGTTCTGGCGGAGCTGATCGAGGGACTCGTCGGCCTGGGCTCGAGGCAGTTCGAGCGGCGGAATCGGCAGAACGTGCTCACCCGGAACCGACAGCGGCTCGCGGCTGGTGGCGATCACCCGCACGCCAGGCGCGACCTTGAGGACTTCGGTCACGAGCACCGCGGCCGCTCCGAGCAGGTGCTCACAGTTGTCCACCACGAGCAACAGCTCCTTGTCCTGCAGGTACGAGAGCAGGAGGGCCCGTGGCTCGATCGCGGCCTGGTCGCGCAGGTCCAGGGCCGCCAGCGTGGCGTTGCCGACCAGCGCGGGATCCCGAACCTCGGCCAGCTCCACCAACCAGGCGCCGTCGCGGAAGCTGCGTGTGAGACCGGTCCCGATCCGGATCGCAAGGCGGGTCTTGCCGACACCGCCCGGGCCGACGAGGCTGACCAGGCGGGCCGTGGTGAGCTTCTTCCTGAGCTCAGCAAGCTCACGGCGACGGCCGATGAAGCTCGTCGCTTCAGCCGGCAGGTTGCCTGGGCGGCGGGTGGGCCTGGCCATGGTGAACGGCACGTTACTACGGGCACGGCCGATGTCGGTCGAGTGGCTACCCAATCACGAATTCCATCGATGTCGGCTCTCCCCCACGCGCCCTAGCGTGGCGAGCATGACGCAGGACCTCGGACACAGCGGGTGGAAGGCGGCCCGGCGTTGAGCGTTGCCTGACGCCACAGTCCGCCACCGCGGACACGGACTTCATGGAGGAAGAAATGCGCGACAACACCCCGAGGCTCGCAGGACCAGGGCAGGTGGGCGTGCCCCAAGAACAGGAGGGAAGAAGGTGAATACGAACCGAAGGATCGCCGTCGTCGCAGGAGTGCTGTTCATCATTGCGACGAGTGCAGACCTGATCTCGCGCGTAGTGTTCCTGCAACCGATTCTGAGCGCTCCGGATTACCTCACCAAGATCTCGGCTAGCGAAGGCCAAGTCCTGCTGGGAGCGCTCTTTCTGTTCATTGGGGCTGTTGCGGCTTCTGGAATTGCCATCGCGCTGTACCCGGTCTTGAGGAAGCACAACGGAGGTCTGGCCCTTGGGTCCGTTGGCTTCAGGCTCATCGAGGGAGCGCTCTATCTCGGCATCGTTGTCTGCCTGCTGTCGCTGGTGACCTTGAGCCAGGAATCAGCGGAGGCTGGAACTCCGGCTCCATCGGCCTTCCAGGTCCCAGCTGCGCTGTTGATGGCAGCCCGTGATTCGCTGGGCCAAGTTTCGGTGCTGACCTTTGGCCTCGGGGCTCTCATGTACTACTGGGTGTTCTATCAATCGCGACTCGTCCCTCGATGGCTGTCAGCTTGGGGTCTTGTGGCCATCCCGTTGGTCATGGTGTCCATGCTCCTTGTCATGTTCCGTCTTATCGAGTCCTTCTCGCCGCTCCAGCTCGTCTTGGCTCTTCCCATCTTCTTGCAGGAGATGGTCTTGGCCGTTTGGCTGATCGTCAAAGGATTCAATCCACGGGCGATCGCCTCAGCGCCTGCCATCGCCGCAGCGCCTGCGATTGAGCCCTCGTTGGCAGGTGCGCAGGCTCTGTGATGATGGAGTCGCGCCGACGAGCGCCACTCCCGCCCCGCTGGTTCATCCGCGCCGCGTGGGCGATCCACCGGGCGATCTACTCGATCACCGGTGGCCGG
>Ga0299915_10001836_pt1 | contig 15543 bp, 13 predicted proteins | sample RVTome_13_FD_200263 | JGI IMG/M metagenome (GOLD analysis project Ga0299915, IMG submission 200263) | Soil microbial communities from uranium-contaminated site in the Upper Colorado River Basin, Wyoming, United States - RVT92D227 (version 2) ... | reverse complement strand
CACGGGTCGCGTGGACGAAGGCCGCGGCCAGCTTGATCAGGCCGCCGAGCCGCTCGCGATCGCCGGGATCGGTCTCCGCCATCCAGGCCGGCTCCAGCTCCTCGTGGGCCAGGTAGAAGTCGCCCCGCGCGTACGCGGCGAGGCCGCGCGCCACGGCCGCCTCGCGATCCTCGGCCGGAAGGGGTCGGAGGACCTTGGACCGGCCACGCGGGTCCACGACGCGGGCGGGCCGGGGTTCGCCGTCGGCCGCGGGGCGATGTTCGCCGGACGCGCGGCGATGGCCGCCATCGGCGCCGAATGCGGCGCCCGTTCCGCCGCCATCGCGTGCCCTCACGCGAGCTCCGCCAGCGGGCGCCGGCCGGCGACGCCGGCCGAGAGCTCGTGCCACCAGGCGACATCGCCCTCGCCCAGGCGCCAGCAGAGCCAGACCTGGCGTCCCGCGACGAGCGCGGGGAAGTCGACGAGGCCGGTCTCGATGTCGCGGAGGGTCACGTCCCAGGCGTCCAGCCGCTCGACGGCGGCCTGCATCTGGTCGATCACCGCCTGGATCCGTGCGGCGAGGACGCGACCCGATTCGAGCCCGCCGGCACCGGCTGCGTCGGTCAGCGCGTCGTCGACGAGAGACCCGCTCGATCCGTTGGGCACCTCGGCCAGGCTCGCGGCGTGCATCCGGTCCCGGAGGCTCGCGGCGTGCAGCCGGTCCCGGAGGCCCACGAGCTCGCCGCGCCGCGCCCGGAGATCCTCGAGGATCGGCCGCACGTCGTGGAGGCGCGCGTTCGCCCGATCGAGGGTGTAGAAGGTCGTCACCGTCCAATTCTACCGGCCCGCCCTTCGAAGCCCCCGCAGCGGGCCTTGGCTCTCCTGTGCCTGATCCCTCCCGGCGCCGGGCGCTCGCTCGGGGCGCCGATCCGTGGACGCGCGCCCAGCCGGGTATCGTTGCAGGAGCGTGGGCCCGTAGCTCAGTGGCAGAGCGAGGGACTTTTAATCCCTGCGTCCTGGGTTCGAATCCCAGCGGGCTCACGACCAATCCGTGCTCAAGTCGGCGCTCGCGCGACCTCCGCTGCGGGGTCACGGCCCCGAGTGGCAGCAACGGTGGCAGCAACGAGCTCCAGAAGCAGCCCCCGAAACGACCACGCGCCCCTCCGCCGCTCGAGGTCGACAACGTCCCGCCCGACCATCCGTCGGCCTGGCCGTGGCGTCGGTCCTCCAATACCCATGGCTTCGCTCGTGTGGCTGCCGCTGGGCGCCAGCGGGCCCTTCCGGGAGGGTCGCTGGCCGCCCGCCGGTCGTCCCACCCACCCCCCGGTGGGGGGTCTAGCAGACGCGGCCGGACCCCGGGAGAGTGGCCGGGCGGATGCTTTCCCATCATCCGCTGAGACTGCGGTCCGATCCCGCGAGCTCCACGAACCTCGCTCGCGCACGGTGGCGCCTCCGACAGCGAGCTGCCGGTGGTCCCGCTCCCACCGGCCGCCCGCCACCCGCCGTTCCTCAACCTCGGCCGGCCGCCCGCCGCTCGTCCCACCCACCCCCCCGTGGGGGGTCTACCAGACGACGGGCGGCCCCGGGAGAGTGGGTCACCTCCACGACAATCCGAGCGGTTTGGCGGGATGCGCTCCGCCGATCAACGGCCCGGCTGCGCCCATGGCTCCCTGGACAGGGCATCTGTCTTCGGACCATCAGGGCGACTGCGCAGCATCCCACGCTCCCGGACCCGTGCGGGATGGTCGCTGTTATCCGCTGGGATTGAGCGTCCGACCGCACGCGAACGGCCCCCGGACGCCCGGTGCGCGTCCCAACCCGGCGAGCCGGAGCGGAGCGCCCAGTGCGGAGCCGTCGGACGTGGGCATCGCTCCGCTCGCCCGCTCTGGGCTGGCCGGGGCCGCTCTGTGTTGCGGCGCCGTGCGCCGAAGACGGCTCCTCACCCCTATCCCGGCTCCAGCAGCACGGTCCACTCCCGGGTAACGAGATCGAAGGCGACAATGTCCCGGTAGCCGCTGCCCCACATCAGGAGCCGCTGGTTCACCGGGTCGTACACCCAGGGCTGAACCGCCGGCCACGGCGGGTCGCGTTCGTAGATGATCTCCCAACGATCGGCCGTCGCGTCATAGGCGCCAAACTGGAAAGCGCCGGCGACCACCGTCCGCTCCGCCGCCTCGTCGTACATGATGGTGTGCCCTCCCCCCCACATCGCTCCCCCCTCGAAGACAGGGGTCTCGGCGGCGGACCTCGACCAGGTGCCCGTGCGGAGATCGAAGAGCCTCGTGTCGGCGAGAGACTCGACCAGGCCGTACACGACGATCCGGTCGACGGAGGCGTCGTAGACGTACATGGAGCGACCTAGGCCCTCCCAGCGGGTTGCCTGGGAGATCGGGGTCCACGCGTCGGTCTCGACGTCGTAGTTCCACAGGTCCTCCTGCACGCCGGCGACCACGAGGCCGGACACCGGGTCGTAGAACCCGGTGCCGAACGTCGGAGCGACCCCATGCTCGGTCCAGGTATCGGCCTCGAGGTCGTAGGCCCACACACGCCCGGTTCGTGGGTCCGGTCCCTGGGGCTCGTGGATCCCGATCATCAGGCCAGAGGCGACGTCGTAGACGAGGCGGCCCGAGCCATCTCCCGGCAGCTCACGGTCCGGGTGCATGCGGGTCCAGGTGTTCGTGCACACGTCGAACGTCCACGTCTCGACCCACGGTTGGTCCTGCGAGGCCTCGGGGGAGAGGGCAAGGGCGATCGCCTTGCCTGCGCGGCGGTCGAATGAAGCGCTCGCCCAGGGGGCGATAGCCGGCCGCGCCTGGTTGACCGGCCCCGGCTCGTCGGGGTTCGAGCCGGGCGGACACGTGGCCACCGGTCCGAGGTTCGACACCACGGCCGGGAGCCTTCGCTGCGGCTGCGAGCCCACGAGGAGCGCCCCGCCGACGAGCGCGGCGAGCAGGGCCGCCAGCAGCACGGTCCACGCGAGCGCGGGGCTCAGTCCGAACGGCCGGAAGCCAGCCAGGGCGTGGCGTCGGGGCGCTGCCGCCGCGACCTGCCGGGCGATCGCGACCGCGTCGACCTCGACCGGGGCCTCGGCAAGGTAGCGCCGGTAGGCCGTCACGAAGCGCGCCTCGAAGCGATCGAGCTCAGCCATCATTGAGCTCCTTTCGGAGGCGGGCCAGCAGGCGGGCAAGGCGGGCGCGAGCGCCCGAGGCAGAGATTCCCAGCATCGGGCCGATCTCGGCCGAGTCGAAGCCGGCACCGTAGCGCAGGGCCAGGAGGGCGCGCTCATCGGGCGTGAGGCGGCGCAGGGCGTTCCCCAGGTCCACCCGGTCGATCTCGTCCGAGGGATCGGCTGCATGGGCGTCGGACGAGTCGATGTCGAGCTCCATCACCGGCCGGTTGCCTCGGCGACGGACGAGGTGACGCGCCTCGTTGGCCGCCACAGCGACGAGCCAGGGCCGCAGTCGATCGGGGTCGCGCAAGGTGCGCAGCTTGCGCCAGGCGGTCGACCAGGCGGCCTGAACCGCGTCCTCGGCGAGGCTGGGGTCGCCGCAGATGCCGTAGGCGACGCGGACCATCTCGGAGTGGTGGGTCGCCACGATCCGGGCGAAGGCTGGCTCGTCACCAGCAGCCGCCAGCTGCACCTCCGAGGCAATCGCCGGGGCTGTGAGACCCGTCATACCAAAGAGAGGCCTGTTTGCGGGCCAACTGTTGCAGGGCGCCGGCGAGAACTTCACGACATCTCGCCAGTGGCTCGGCGCGGTCCCGGCGGCCGGCGTGTGGACCGGTGTGTCTTTGCCTCCGCCGCCGGTATGACGATGGGCGCGCTGCCGATGGTGCGCCAGAGGCGAAGGACCCCCGAACGCCAGGAGGGTCGCGGCACGTCGAGCCCGGTCAGGTGTCGTGCGGTGATGCCACTCGACCACCGGGACCGAGTCGCGGGATCTCGCGACCGTGGGGGCCTCCCGAGGACCGCCTGCCTGACCGGGGGGCGTCCGTGAGTTAGGTCGGATCTCGTCGTGGCAAGCCGTCGTTGGCGAGTGCAGGCAGAGCTGCCAGCCTCCTGTGGCCTCGTCGAGCATCTCCTCCCGAGGATCTCTACCTCAGAGCGAACCTCGCGATGAGGGAGCTGCCATCGACAGTCGTGATCGTTACGAGATAGCACCGGTTGTCACAGCCGTCACGGCTGTCGGTGGCCCGGCGGGCGGCTCAGAGTGCCGGCGTCAGCTCGCGTCCGCTGCCTTTCGATCACCGCCGAGCCGCGGCGGCCTCCGCTACTTCGCGGCGGCGTACCACAGGGCGGCGTGCGCCTGGGTCCCGGGAGTGCGGGCGCTCGAGCCGACCACCTGGCCACAGTCGTTGATGGCAGCGGCGCCGCTCGAGGTCCGCGAAGCGAGCAGGCCGAGGTGCCCGAGGTCGATCATCGACCCGCCCTGCCAGGAGAAGGCGTGGAAGAGGGTCGAACAGCACCATTCGCCCGGGTTCGGTTCGGCGAAATCGGTGAGGCTCGACCCCACGACCTGGCCGCGGCTGTTGACGGCGATGGCCACGCTGTAGTGGTCTTCGCCGAGGCTTCCGAGGGCGGTCATCGTCCCGTCCTGCCAGGAGAAGGCTCCCTCGAGCGGCCCGAGATCGGTCGTCGAGCCGTCCTGCCAGAGGAAGATGTCGCCCGAAAACACCAGATCGCTGAGATACCTGCCGCCCACGATCTGGCCGCCTTCGTTGATCGCGACGGCCGCGCCGGGAACCCCGACGATCGCGATCTGTCCACTGTCGTTGATGGCGACGGCCACGCCGAAGACCTCTCCGGGCGGCCCGAGATCGGTCATCGTGCCGGCTTGCCAGAGGAAGGCGTGCTGTCGGTCGATCGTGCCCACGACCTGGCCCCGGTCGTTGATCGCCACGGCCTCGCTGGAGTCTCCGCCGAGCGTGCCGAGGTCGGTCATCGCGCCGGCCCGCCAGAGGAAGGCGTGACGAGGTGGTGAGTCGTCGCCTGCAGAGGCCAACTCGCTCCATCCGACGACCTGGCCGAGTTCGTTGATGGCAACGGCCTCGCTGGACACTCCGCCGAGCGTCCCGAGGTCGATTATCGACCCCTTCTCCCAAAGGAAGGCATGCTGCGCGCCGGAGGCGGTGCTGCTCGTGCCCACGACCTGGCCCCGGTCGTTGATCGCCACGGCCTCGCTGGAGTCTCCGCCGAGCGTGCCGAGGTCGGTCATCGCGCCGGCCCGCCAGAGGAAGGCGTGCTGGACGGCGTGCTGGACGTTGGTGGCGACATCGCTGACACCCACGACCTGACCGCGGTTGTTGATCGAGGTGGCCCGGCTGAAGGCTCCACCGAGCGTTCCGAGGTCGATGGGGGAGATCGTGATCTCGTCGCCGACGCGGATGACGCGACGGTCGCTGATCTGCGGGTTCGCCGCGAGGAGGGCTTCGACGGACACCTCGTGGCGCTTCGCGATGTCCCACAGGTTGTCGCCCGCCCTGACGACGTAGACCTGTGGCGCGGGGCACGCCGCAGTCGTCGGGGAAGCCGTCGGGACGGGGCTGGGGGCGGCCGTAGGGGCGGGTGTCGGGGCCGGGGAGGCGGAGGGCGACGTGGACGGGGAGGCTGGTGTCGCCACGGGGGTGGGAGACGGGGCGGTTGCGGAGGGCGTGACCGAGGGTGCTGCGCCGACCGTTGGTGACGCGGGCATGGGCCCAACCGGCGATGCCGAGGGCGCGGACCCGCACCCCGCGAAGATGAGCGCGAGGACGATGACGCTGAGCCTGGATGCCGCTCGGTGGTCGCTCATGTCAGCCCCTCGGGTCGGCCTGGCATCGGCTGGCTAGCTACCGGGCTCGAGGAGCGTCGTCCGGTAGAGGACGGTCCCATCGACGGCTATCGCGAGAAGCGTCTCCGACGACTTCGGGCTCGGGTCGCAACGCAGGGGTCCTTCGTACTCGAGCGCGAGGGCGTACGTGACGCCCCGGGCATCGACCGCCAGCGAGACGAAGCGCGACCCCGCGCGGCGCAGCGTCACCGGCCAGCCACGAACGGTGTGGCCGTCATCCGCGAGGGTCACGAACGAGCCCTTATCGAAGCCATACGCCTGGTCCGCTCCCCGGTGGACGATATGTAGCCGGCCCGCCGCGTCGATGACCGGAACCACGATCGGGTGGCCCCCGCCCGTCGCGCACGGTGTCGCGGTGTCGCCGAGCGCCGATGCCGAGCGATACGGCCAGCCCCGGAGCACCTTCCCGCCGGGACCGAGGGCGTAGATCGTGGTCCCGCCGGATTCCGTGACGAGGTAGACCGTCCCGTCGTCACCCACGGAGACTCGTGCCGGGGGCCACCAGCCCTCGCCCCCCTGCCCGATCGCCGGGGCCACGTCGATGGTGACGGGCCAGCCGGGGACCCGGCGACCCCGCGCGTCGAAGGCGTAGATCCGCGTCGGGTGCCGCTCCTGGCTTCCCTGCGTGGCGTAGATCCGCCCGTCGCGCCCGAGGACCGGCTCGGAGGACTCCCCGGCGACGGTCACGGGCCAGCCGTCCCGCACGCCGCGCGCGTCGAATGCCGTGTACGTCGAGGAGATGAACCGGCACGGGTTTGGTCCTTCCGGCAGTCCCATCCGGTACCACCATAGGTAGGCCGTCCCGTCGGGTCCGAGGATCGACATCGGAGCCCAATGCCGGTCGTCGTAGCAGGGGGAGTCATAGACGGGCGCCGTGACCTTCCTCCCGAAGTGCAGCGTCCCATCGACGTCGATCCGGTAGCGCCGCACCCAGCCATGCCCGCCCTGCACCCCGATGAGGGCGGTTCCCACGAGGATGGGCGTGGCCGGGTAGAGGTGGCTGTCCGATCCGGCCAGCTCGACCGGCCAGCCCGGGAGGGCTCGCCCACGCCGGTCGAAGGCATAGGCCCGCGCTACATCTCCCCGGATGCCGCACAGAACACGAACCGTCCCGTCATCCGCGGGAAGGACGACGCAGGAGTCGCGGGAGCCGAGTCGAACCGGCCAGCCAGCGGCGACCCGGCCGTCCTGCCGCAGCGCGGTCAGGGCAGCTCTCTCGCCCAGATCCAGCGGCAGGAAGAGGGTCCCGTCCGCAGCGAAGGCCGCGTGGCTCGGGACGTAGGCGCCCGGGATGGCGACCGGCCACCCGGGGCGAGGTCGCCCTTTGTCGTCGAGCGCCGCGATGACGGTCCCCTTCGTCCCGCTGGGCGCCACGGCATAGACGATCCCTCCGGGTGAGAGCAGGACCGACGCCCGCCCATCGTCGGCGCGGACCGGGAACTTCACTGCCGAGGCGAGTGCAGGCGTCGAGGTGCCCGCGCACGCGGCGAGGAGAACCCCGAGGAGGAGGGACGCGGCACCGCGCTTGGCGTTCATGTGTCGCCGCCGCTGCTGCTGCGGGTTGAGCTGCCGACGAGACGGTTGACGCGGACCGTTCGTTGCGGCCCGGTCGTTCGCGATCACTCCTGGCGGAGGCGCTGGCTCAGCCGTTCGCGGCGCTCCAGATCGCCGGAAGCCACCCGCGCCTTGAGGTCGTCCACGCAGCCAGAGTAGCGGCCCCCGGACGCCCGGTGCGCGTCCCATCCCGGCGAGCCGGAGCGGAGTGGTCGCCGGCGTCACCGAACGGCCAGGCGGACCCGCAGCGACCGCCGGCCCGGTGGACGGTGGACGAAAGGACACGGCTGTCAGTGAGATCTCACCTCGTCCACAAGAAGGCATGCCCCTTGTGCGAGGCGGTCTCGCTCCAGCCGACGATCTGGCCGCGGTTGTTGATCTCGTATGCAACGCTCCAGTTGCCGCCGAGCGTCCCGAGATCGGTCATCGTGCCCGCCTCCCAGAGGAAGGCGTGATTCACGGACGGGACGGTGTTCCCAAAGCCGGCGACCTGGCCGCGCTCGTTGACGGCGCGGGCTCCGCTCCTGCCCCCCCCGAGCGTCCCGAGATCCGTCATCACGCCGGCCTGCCAGAGGAAGGCGTGCTCCTCGCCTGACGCGGTCGTGCTGAAGCCCACGACCTGGCCACGGTTGTTGATCCCGCTGGGCCAGCTCATCCTTCCTCCGAGCGTGCCGAGATCGGTCATCGTGCCCGCCTCCCAGAGGAAGGCGCGCTCCTCGCCCGCGAGAGTCGTGCTCACGCCCACGACCTGGCCGCGCTGGTTGATCCCGCCGGCAATGCTTTCGCCGCCGCCGAGCGTCCCGAGATCGGTCATCGTGCCCGCCTCCCAGAAGAAGGCGTGGGCGCGATAGTCGCCCGGGGTCGTCGTGCTGTAGCCGGCGACCTGGCCGCGCTCGTTGACGGCGGTGGCGCCGCTCGATCCCCCGCCGAGCGCCCCGAGATCCGTCATCACGCCCCTCTCCCAGAGGAAGGCATGACCCTGGCCCGTGACGGTCGTGCTCCAGCCCACGACCTGGCCGCGCTCATTGAGGTCGCTTGGCCAGCTCCTGCTTCCCCCGAGCGTACCGAGATCGGTCATCGTGCCCGCCTCCCAGAGGAAGGCACGCTCCGGCTCGGTGGCGGTCCCGCTCTCGCCCACAACCTGGCCGCGCTCGTTTATCTCGTAGGCCTCGCTCCTGCTCCCCCCGAGCGTCCCGAGATCGGTCATCGTGCCCGCCTCCCAGAGGAAGGCGTGACCCTGGCCCGCGGCGGTCTCGCTCCAGCCCACGACCTGGCCGCGGTTGTTGAGCTCGACCGCGATGCTGTAGGTCCCGCCGAGCGTCCCGAGATCGATCATCGACCCCGAGGTCGCCACGACCGGGGCCACGGGAACCGTCACACCGAGCGCAACGAGTGCTGTCACCGCGCCCAGCGCGCCGAGTGCTCTGCTGACGCTGCGTCCCATCGGGCTTCCTCCATCTCCCGCGATATCGCGACGGGAAGGGTCGCTACCCGCGGTGGTGAGCGGTAAGGCAACGGGTCGGTCTCGCCAGTGGCTCGGCGCGGTCCCGGCGGCCGGGGTGTGGACCGCGTGTCAGAGCCTCCCGCTGCCGAGTAGACGCTGGGCTGTCCCGCCCTGTTACACCAGAGCCGAACGGAACGCCCCCGGACGCCCCGGTTCGCGTCGCATCGCCCGAGCAGAGCGGAGCGCCCGGTGAGGGCCGGGGGCGTTGTTGCGTGGCAGGGCCGTTGAGTTGCCGAAGCGGAATGCTGGCCTCGCCGAATGGTCGCTACGGCACCACGCTGACGTCCATGGTCTTCCAGACGGCGAGGAAGCCGCGCTGACCGTCGATGACGGCGCCGTCGAAGGTCATCGCGACGGTCGCGTTGTTGTCCCAGAGGGCGGTCTTGTAGAAGGACGTGCCCGGAGGACCGTCAGTCCGGCGACCCCCGACATCGTGGAACGTGTCTGTCGCGGTCCATGACGCCTCGATGGTCGCGTTCCGGACGGCCGATCCCTCGTGCACCTCGACAGTCCCGACGAGATGCCCGGCCCTCGCGGCTGACCTGCCGACGGCCATCCCCCCCGATGATGGCGTTGGCGGCACCGACCTGCACTGGAAGATCGAGCTCGATGGGCGCAAGGGCGGCGTACGTTCGACCCTCGGCCGACGGATGCCCCCAGGGCTGCAGCTCCTGAACGACGAGCTTCAGCGCCTGATTGGGGAGGCACTTGACGCGGTGGCGGGCGATTAGGCCGAAGGCCAACCGGGGCCGCGACTCTCCGACGGCCCGGCCCGGTGTCTCGGCGAGGACCTCGGTCAGGCGAGCGCGAGATATGCGGTCGGGTCGAGTCCCGCCTTCACGAAGAGCTGCCTGATGACCGCGATCTCCTCGTCGCGCGGCCCGGAGCCCATCCCGAACGACCCGAGGCCCACATACCCCGTGCGGGTCGGGTTGTCGGTGATGGTCCAGATCGCGAACTGCCTGACCCGGAATGTCTGGCCGGCGAAGTCGGGAACCTTGAGAAGCGCCACCAGGGCGCTCGAGCTCGGCGTGGCATCCAGTCCGAACTGGTCGCTGGAACCCGGCTGATCCAGGTGCATCGAGGCGCATGCGACGTCCAGGGTGAGCGTCTTGCCCTCCCTGGCCGCGAGCGTGACGACCTGCGCCGCCAGCGTCGTCATCGGCTGCGTCGTCGCCGCGCTCGGGCGGAAGACGGTCGCCGGCTCGATGACAAGCTGGAGCGCCTGGGCAACCTGCGACGTGAGGGTGATCTCGAGCTCCTGGAGGTTGATTCCGCGTCCGCTGATGGCGACCTTGCCGGCGGCGACGGCGGATCGAAGCTCGATCGGTGGGGGCGGGACGACCGGTGCCTTGAAGCTGCCACAGCGGGTGCCGACCTTGATCGACATCGGGAGCTTCACGAGCCGGGCCTGGCTGGCCGTGAGGGCGAACGACGTGGTGATCTTGCCGTAGCTCGACGTGGTCATGCGCCGGGACGCGACAAGGGCGCCGGGGGTCGAGCAGCTGCCGCGCCGAAGCGCGACCGTGTACACGGTCCTGGCCGGGAAGTTCCTGGCGGCGATGCTCAGGCGCGTCGAGGTCCCGATGAGGATCTTCGCCTCGCCGTAGGACGAACCGATCCGCGCGGTCCCGATCGTCACTGCCTCGACCGGCGGAGCCAGCAGCGCCGTCGCCAGCATTGCGATCACCGCCGCGACCAACGCCATCGCCTTCATGCCAACCACCTCTCTCACCGCCCCACGTCGACGGGCGGGTCGCCGTTCTCAGCCGAAGGCCCCCGGTGGCCGGTCCGGGACCCCTCCCGGCAGACCACCTTAGGTCGCAATCGAGCACCCGGCGAGAGGCGAACGGCCCCCGGACGCATGGGACGGAGCCGGCGGCCGGCGCCGCGGCGCCGCCCATCGGCTCGACGCACTACCTCACTCGCGGCTTCGAGACCGGCGTCCCAACGTCATCGTGTCCTCGTATCGGGCTGCGGCGCCGACTTCCTCGTCCTGCGGCTCGTCACTGGCCGCGCCTGCCGTGAGCACGAATGCCGCGACCCTGTCCAGCACGTCCTCCAGGACGGGGACGAGCGTGTGACCGAGGTGCGGGTACGGCACGAGCTGCGCGCCCGGCAGGCGCTCCGCGAGCGCCCGGGTGAGCAACGTCGGCGTGGCGAAGGGGTCCGAGGTGCCGGAGAACGCGATCACCGGGCAGGTCAGCCGCGGCCAGTGCGCCGTCCTCGCGTCCCAGTCGTCCGGCCGGCCCGGCGGGTGGAGTGGGTAGGAGAGGAGCACGAGCGCGAGCGGCGGCTGCCCGGCGTCACAGGCGTCCGCCGCGGCAAGGCTGGCCACGCGGCCGCCGAAGGACTGCCCGCCGACCGCGACGAGCCGGGCGCCCTCCGGCTCCGCCGGATCGGCGGCCAGCAGCTGGGCGAACACGTCGATGGCCCGCTCGGCGCGGCCTTTCGGGAGGTCGACGGCCCGCGCATCGATCCCGCGCATCCGCAGGCCTGCGACATGCGGCGCCATGGTGGCGGCGCTCCCCGAGGCGCCGTGGCCGAGGACGAGGATGGGGCGGCGAGGTGCCATGGGCGTCACGATACCGGACCCCCGTCCGCGGGGGACGCGGCGGGCAGGGGGCGGGCGAGCCCTACCCGCCCGAGCGGGGCACCCCGAAGAACGTCTCCCGGAACCACTGCCACGGGTGGACCTGCGCGGCTTCCAAGCACCTCGAGAAGTACTGGATCGAGGTCCACCTCTCGAGAACGAGGGTGACCAGCTCGCCCGCAAAGCGATCGCGGACCTCTTCTCCGGTGGCGGAGACCCGGTCGAGATCATCAAGTGGAAGGAGATCTACGGCCTCCGGCCGATGAGCTCGATCTCGTGCCATGCCGGCCACAGCCCGCCGGCGAGCTCCGTCGTGACCACCCGGACCAGGTCGACGTCCATAATCGGCTCCGCCGGCTCGAACACCAGGACGTTGCCTTCGCCAGTGACGCCCTCGAAGACGTGAACCCGCTCGAGCTTCCCGCCCACCTTGCGGACCCACAGCTCGTGGACGCTCCCACCCGCCGGATCCTGGGCGACGACCAGAACGAACCGTTGGATCGTTCCCGGCTCATCGAGGCCGAGCTGGACGTACTGCGGGGGCACGCCGGCCGCGTTCCAGTGCGCGGGCGACGCATCGTTGACGTTGGACGCTGGGCTCTGGGTCGTCGCGCTCGAGGCCTTCGCGGTCGCCGCCAGGGCTAGGTTCAGCGGGCCGATGGCCGCCTCGGACAGCGGATCGCGCAGGTAATCGAGCAACCAGCCCGCATATGTCGTCGGGTCGGACTCCGGCAGCGCGCGATCGGGTCGGTCGTGCCAGGACTGGAAGATGAGGTGGTCGGGCTCGACGCCCTCAACGAAGCGCAGGCGGCTGAGGCGCGCCCCACCGGTCTGGAGCCATTCGAGGTCGCTCGTCGCCGACGGGTCACCCATGGCGATAACGCCGAAGGGCACGTCGCGGGCGTGGGACTCCGCGCCAATGTCGGCAACGAGCCTGGTCCAGCCGGCCCGGCCCACGTCGACGTCGAGGTGGAGGAATGCCGGCGGTTCGCCGACGACCCGCGTCCAGGCGCCGATCCACTCCCCGAGGCCCGCCGCCGAAACCGGCGGCGGAGTCGGCTCGATGTCGCCGACCCGCACGTTCGGGAAGGTCTCGCGCACGACTCGGATGAACTCGGCGACGCCTTGGGCAACCTGATCAACGTCCCAGTGACAGGCGCCCGGGCCATCGTAATGGTGCGCGTAGTACCACGGCTCGTCGAGAGCGATCAGGTCCACCGTCCCGCCGCCCCTGCGAATGTTCTCCATCGTGTCGCGGGCCTGCTCGCCGGCGAAGCCCTCGACGAGGTTGCCCTGGCCGTCGCGCCCGCACGCGTCGGTCGGAAAGAGCGGGCTCGTCTCGACCGCCAGCCCCAGGCCGTACCTGTCGAGCGTGCGCCGGATGCGGTCGACCTCGGGCGTCGTCGACTCGGCGAACGACCAACCGCCGTATAGCTTGAACACGTCGAGCTGTCCGGCAAGTTCGTCCCAATCGGCTCCCTGGGACCACAGGTCGGACCAGTCGTCCGAGCCGTCGTAGGGGCCGCCACGCTGCGGTGGGAGCGGGGCGAAGAAGACTACCGGGCGCTTGGTGAGGTCGGGCGGAGAGTGCGGCCATCCGGCGTCCGTCGCAGCTGCAGTCGAAGTGGCTGCCGGTGTGCGTTCGGTCGACGTGGCTGACGGTCCGATGGAGGTCTGGCAGCCGACAACGGCGAGGGCGCCAAGAAGCGCGGCACAGCGCACGACGGAACCTCCCCGGGAGCGCCGTCCGGCCGGCCGATCCCGTCGGCTCCACATGGGCGGATACTATCCCGAACGGACCGCGGATGGCTGATCGGCCCCACGACCCATGCCCCTCGTCAGGGTGCCGGCGGGTCGTCGGGCCCGACATCGCGGCCCGGCCCCGACCCGACGTCCCGCCCGGGACCCGACCCGACGTTCTTCGGCGGCCGCCGGCCGCGCCGGAGCCAGCGGGCCGTCCTGTCCGGCGCCACCACGAGGGGCGCGACATAGAGCACGACCAGGAACGGGACCAGGAAGCGACCGGGCCCCCGTGTCGCGACGGCGGCAACCCCCAGGACGACGAGCAGCAGGACATAGACCCACAGCCAGGCCGGCCGGATCCCCGCCCTGAAGAGCTGCCGCGTCGGGATCGCCGCGAGCACGAAGCAGAGCAGCACGAGGGCGATGAGCCACGGTGCGGGGAGCCCCATCGCCCGATGATACGGCCCGCGCCTGGAGGGCCTATTCCCGCCGACGTGGTACTGTTGACCCTCGCCGCCTCGCGCGGCGATGCGTCGCGTGGTCGATCCCCCTTCTCGAACGGACCGTGCGTTCCGCCCTCCCTGTTCGGGAAGAGTGTGGAGGTCCCTCGTGGCCACCGGTACCATCAAGAAGGTCGTTGCCGAGCGCGGCTTCGGCTTCATCGCCGCCGAGGATGCGAAGGAGTACTTCTTCCATCGCGGCGGCCTGGACTCCTCGCTCGACTTCGACCGCCTCTCCGGCGGCGAGCGCGTCGAGTTCGACATCGAGGAGAGCCCCAAGGGCCCTCGCGCCGCCCGCGTGCGCGCCCTCTAGCCGGGACTGCGGCCCGTCCAGCCGGACGGGCCGCACCCGCCCCTGGCACACGCCGGCCTCGCCCGCCGTGCGCAGCCGCAGCGGCCCGCACCCTCGCGACACCGGCGTTGCCGGCGCCCCGGAAGGAGCGACGCCATCGCCCGCACCGTGTTTGCCTCGACGTACCCGCCCCGCCATTGCGGCATCGCCACGTTCACGCAGGACCTCTCGAGCGCGACCGGGGAGCGCGAGATCGTCGCCCTCCACCCGTCGGGCCCCCACCTGGCCTATCCCGCCGAGGTCCACCACCGCATCCGGCGCGACGAGCCCGGCGACTACGTCCGGACCGCCCGCGATCTCTCCCGATGCGCCGACGTCGTCTCCATCCAGCACGAGTACGGCATCTGGGGCGGCGACGACGGGTCCGGCGTCCTCGACTTCGTGCGCGCCCTGGACGCGCCGGCGGTGGCCACCCTGCACACGGTCCTCCGGCACCCGACCCCCAACCAGCGCGCGATCCTCCTCGAGCTCATCCGGGCCGCCGCGGCGACCGTGGTCATGTCGCGCTCGGCCGCGAACGTCCTGGCCGGGTCCTACGGCGTGGCCGCCGCGAGTCTCGACATCATTCCCCACGGCGTGCCGAACCTGCCGCTCGTCCATCCCGGGACCATCAAGCCGGCCCTCGACCTCGCCGGCCGCGAGGTGATCCTGAGCTTCGGCCTGCTCGGCCCCGGCAAGGGCTACGAGCTGGTCATCGACGCGCTCCCGGCCGTCGTCGCGGCGCGTCCTTCGGCCTGCTACGTCGTCCTCGGCGCCACCCACCCGAACCTGCTGGCGGTCGAGGGCGAGAGGTACCGCCGTTCGCTCGAGGATCGCGTGGCGCGGCTCGGGATGGGGCGACACGTCCGGTTCGTCGATCGCTTCGTCGGTCGGGTCGAGCTCACCCGCTGGCTCGAAGGCGCGGACGTCTTCGTGACCCCCTATCCGAACCTGGACCAGATCGTGTCCGGTACCCTGTCGTACGCGATGGGAGCGGGTCGCGCGATCGTCTCCACCCCGTATGCCTACGCCGCGGAGCTCCTCGACGGTGGTCGCGGCGTGCTCGTCGCGCCCGGCTCGCCCGCGGCGTGGGCGGACGCCCTCATCGGCCTGCTCGAGAACGACGAGCTGCGGGCCGCGGTGGGCCGGCGAGCCCACGAGCACAGCCGGGCGATGGTCTGGTCGAACGTGGGGGCCCAGTACCGGCAGCTGTTCGCGCGGGTGGTCGCCGGCCGGCGGATCCAGGCCCGGGCATTCCCCCTGATCGCCGCGCGTGGCTGACCCGGCGCCGCTCCACCCCGTCAGCCGCGAGCACCTGGAAGCGCTGTCGGACGCGATCGGGATCATGCAGCACGCCGTGGGAGCCCGGCCGGACCCCGCCCACGGCTACTGCACCGACGACGTCGCCCGCGCCCTGCGCGTGGACCTGCTGCACCAGCGCGAGCTGGGCTGGGCGGCCGTGTCCGCAAGCGCCCATCGCCACGTGTCCTTCCTGGCCGAAGCGTTCC
>Ga0299915_10001835_pt1 | contig 15554 bp, 9 predicted proteins | sample RVTome_13_FD_200263 | JGI IMG/M metagenome (GOLD analysis project Ga0299915, IMG submission 200263) | Soil microbial communities from uranium-contaminated site in the Upper Colorado River Basin, Wyoming, United States - RVT92D227 (version 2) ... | reverse complement strand
ACCCCGGCGGCCCTCAGCTCCACGTCTGCAAGCGTTCTACGACAGCCCCCAGGAACTGGTCGGCGATGGCGCCATCCAGAATGCGGTGGTCGAAGGTTAGCGTCAGGTACACCATGGGACGGATCACCATGGCATCGACCGGGTCTCCCGTCGGTGACGTCGTCTCTACAACGACCACTCGTTTCTGCATCGCGCCCACGCCCAGGATGGCCGATTGGGGCTGGTTGATGATCGGCGTGGCGAAGAGCGAACCGCTGACGCCGTGGTTGGTAATGGTGAATGTTCCCCCCTGGACGTCATCCGGGTTAAGCTGGCGATTCCGGGCGCGCGCCGCCAGCTCGTTGATTTCTTTAGCCAGTGCCAGAAGAGATTTCTGGTCGGCGTCACGAATGACGGGCACAATCAAGCCGCGTTCGCCAAGGGCGACGGCCAATCCGATATTGACGTGCTTGTGCAGGAGTATCCCCTTGTCACTCCACGATGCGTTGACGAGAGGGACCGCCTTGAGGGCCGCCACACATGCTGCTGCGAAGTACGCCGTGTATGTCAGGTTGACACCGTCTCGGGCGAATCGCTCCTGGTTCGATCTGCGGTGGGCGACCACCCGGCTCAGGTCCGCTTCCATGACGGTCGTGACGTGCGGGCTGGTATGTTTGGACCGGAGCATGTGCTCGGCGATAGTCCGGCGCACGGCGTCGAGGGGCAGCACCGTCCCGGAGGCGGTCAAGGGCGCCTGGTCGGCAGTTGTCGGCTGTGATCCGAAGACCTCTTCGGTCGGGCGGAAGAGCTCACCGGAACCCGGAAGATCCCAGGGGGCGGCCTGCGCTGACTTATCGGCATTCTCCACGAAAGCGGTCACGTCTTTCTTCGTGATCCTCCCGCCTCGTCCGGTACCCGTCACGTGAGACAGATCGACGCCATGCTCAGCGGCAATCTTGGCTACAACCGGGGAAACGAACCCGAGATCGGCCCGTGCGCTTTCGCGCTCAGCCAGCGCCTTCCCAACCCCCTGCTGTTCCGTCTCGGGCCTCGGCGCCACGACAGCCCCCAGACCGGATTCGGGCTCCGGGACGACCTCGCCGGCATCCCCGATCACCGCTAGCAGCGTGCCGGCTCGAACGGTCTCCCCTTCCGGAATATAGCGCCTCAGAAGTGTGCCCTGGGCCGGAGAGGGGACCTCGGTGTCGACCTTGTCGGTGTTGATCTCAATCAAGGGTTCGAACTCCGCGACCAGATCCCCTTCATTCTTGAGCCATTTGGTCACGGTCCCTTCGACGACCGATTCGCCGAGCTGGGGCATGATTACCTTCGTTGCCATGAGGGCTCCCTCTTGCTCGTGCAGACCTGGCGGGACACGACTTCAACGGCGACGAGACGGCGGACCATGGACGTTGGACGACAGAATGGATGGCGTGAGGTTCCTGATCGTCGGCCGCGTGCCGTCCATCGTCGGTATTCCGTCGTCTGCCGTCCGTCATCTGCCGTCCATCGTCGGTCTTCCGTCGTCTGCCGTCCGTCGTCTGTCATCCGTCGTCTGCCGTCAATATCCCGCCAGCTCACGAATCGCGGCCGCAATCTTCTCTGCATCCGGCATGAACCAGCTTTGCAGCGGATGACTGTACGGGACGGCCGGGACATCCGGTCCGGCTAGACGACGTACGGGCGCGTCCAAATCAGTGAACGCTTCATCAGCCAGGATCGCGGCGATCTCGGCCCCGAAGCCTCCGGTCAGGTTGTCCTCGTGAACGATCAATGCCTTGCCTGTCTTCTTGATCGAGCTCAGGATGGTCTGCTTGTCGAGAGGTTTCAACGTTCGCAGGTCGACAACCTCAACCTCGATTCCTTCCCGACCGACGGCTTCGGCCGCCTGTAGACAGTAGTAATGCATCATGCCGTAGGCGATGACGCTCAGATCTGATCCTTGCCGGGTGATTCTCGCCTGACCCAGCGGAACCAGTTCCCCCTCGCCCTCCGGCACCTCGCCTTTGATCAAACGGTAGCCCTTCTTCGGCTCGAAAACCAGGACCGGGTTTGGATCACGCACGGCCGATTTCAGTAGCCCCTTGGCATCGTAGGGCGTCGAGGGGATCACGACTTTGAGTCCAGGGACATGACAGAAGAGAGTTTCGACGGATTGGGAGTGATAGAGCCCGCCGCCGATGCCACCTCCGTAGGGGGCCCGGATCACCATCGGCACCGTCCATTCGCCGGCCGATCGATAGCAGAGCTTAGCGGCTTCGTTGATGATCTGGTTCAAAGCCGGGTAGATGAAGTCGGCGAATTGGATCTCACAGATTGGGCGCATTCCATACAAGGCGGCGCCGATACCGACGCCCACGATCGACAGCTCGGCCAACGGCGAATCGATAATCCGCCCTGCCCCATACTTCTCGAACAATCCCTGGGTCGCCCTGAACACACCTCCGCGCGGACCGACGTCTTCGCCGACGATAAACACGCGCTCATCGCGTGCCAATTCCTCGTCCATCGCCTGCCGCAACCCCTCGATGAGGGTGATCTCAGGCATGGGGGATGTCCTCGGCGTAGACCGGGTAGGCGCCTTCGGAGACCTCCGGATAGGGTGCACTTTCGGCGAACTGGATCGCCTCATCGACCTCCTGCCTTGCCCGCGCATCCATCTCCGCCACCGCCTCAGGCGCCAAGAACCTTTGGTCCAAGAGCTGCGCGGCGAAACGATCCAGCGGATCACGCGCTCGCCACTCCGCGACTTCCTCCCGAGAACGGTAGCTTCTGTCATCGTCGTCGGATGAGTGAGGCGTCAGTCGATAGACCCGCGCCTCAATCAGTGTCGGCCCTTCGCCGGCCCGGGCTCGGGCGGCAGCCTCGCTCACCGCCTCATGGACCTTGAGGACATCCATGCCATCGACGCCGACCCCGGGAAGGCCAAGCCCGGCCGCCTTATCCGCCACATGCCTGACCGCCATCTGCTGCTCCTGACGCACGGAGATGGCATACATGTTGTTCTCGACCAGAAAAATCACGGGGAGGTGATGCACGGCAGCCCAATTGACGCCCTCATACCACTCGCCTTGAGCCGTCGAGCCCTCCCCGATGCTGGTGATGGCGACGGCGTCATCGCCGGTCATCTTGATCCCCAGGGCGATCCCGACGGCGTGGGTGGTCTGCGTGGCTACCGGCGCGGAGTGGCTCACCACGTTCGCCCGCCGAAGGCTCCAATGACTGGGCATCTGGCGGCCGCCAGAGCTCGGATCACCCTTCTTGCCCATGATGCTCAGCGCGAACTCGCGCGGCGTCAGCCCAACCGCCAGGATCATGGCCAGGTCACGATAGTAAGGAACGATCCAGTCCCTGCCTCGCTCAATCGCGAAAGCAGCGCCGACTTGCGCTGCCTCATGACCGATCCCGGAAATGTGAAATGCGATCTTCCCTTGGCGATGCAGAACCCACGCCCTCTCGTCGAGGCGCCGGGCGAGAAGCATCGTCCAATACATCTCAACCAGCTCATCCTTCGTCAGAGATGGGGCGTGTTGTTCAACGGTTGTCGCCATTTGCACTCAGCTTTCAGCGGTCAGCGATCAGCAGACAGCAATAAGCAATTAGCAGTAAGCAAAACGCTATCAGCGGTCAGCCATCAGCGATTCGGGCGAGATCCAGATGGTGTAAATCTCTGCAAGATGGCTCAGCTCTAACTGGGCCAACCGGCATGGCAGAGGGTCGCGTGCTATTCAATGTGCGTGGGGTGGTCGTCGATCCGCGCCGTCTGTCCTCCTGAGCGACCGTGGCAGGGCTGAATCACCTCGACGTAGTCAGCTGTCTCCTTTGGCGAAGTTCTCTCAAAAGGAGGACCACCTAATCTTAACCCAGCCAGGCGGAATTCTCAAACTGGACGGCGGACATTGGACGACGGACGATCAGGGAACGGGGACCGAGGACGGAAGACCTGAGACATGAGGCCGGAGACCTTGTAGCCGCACCCTTTACGGGTGCGCCGACGGCGGAGAGCGCAGCGCCGTGGCGATTTCGATTGAAGGCCTGATGCAGGTGCAGACCAGCCTTGTCGGGCTCTGACGCCGACCTTGCCGGGGAGGTCGCTGTTGAAGACAAGCTCAAGGCCTGGCGACCTGAATTCCATCCGTGATCTCTCCGCCCCACCCGAAGTCTGCGGCGACCCAATAAGTGCGGAACGTGCAATTGGTGGTTGATCCCAGTTGACTGGGCGTGCAGATGAAGATGTCGCCGCCGGCTCCGCTCACCCCGTTCACGCCGAAGGACCCGAGGACGCTCAGGTAGATCTCGCCCAGCTCTGGGTCCACCCAGACCCCATTGACGTCCTCTGAGGACGAACTGTTCAGGCCAACGTCGGACCCGTCGAAGTAGACGGCCCATGTCCCTGCGGTGTTCGATCCGAGGGACGTCGCCGTGAAGGCGACCAGATCCTCGTCGGCTCCGGAAGCTCCCGAAACGCCGAAGGAACCCAGCGTGCTGAGCAGCAGCCGGCCATCCGGAGCGAAATCGACCGCGTCGATGTCCTCTCCGCTAGTGGTCAGGCCGACGTCGGAGCCGTCGAAAAACCACTCGAAGTTACCGGCGGTGGTCGTGCCCAGCGAGGTGGGAATGAAGCGAACGATGTCCCGGTCCTCGAAGGTGCCGAAGCCGGGGACGCTGTAGGTGGACGAGTCGACGCTAATCAGGATGGTGCCATCGGAAAGCAGGCTGAAGGCGGCGATGTCGGTTCCACCCAGGCCCACGTCGGATCCGTCGAGGACCATCGACCAGGTCCCTGTGGCGGTGTCATAGGCCAGGATGTCCTCATCGGCAAAGGAGATCCCGCCGATCGATCCGGCCGAGGTCGAGCTCAAGTAGATCGTGTCCGCGCCAAGCGGAGGGGTTGTGGGGGAGGGAGTGCTAGAAGCCGTCGCCGTGCTCGTGGCGGTTGGGGTGTCGGATGCCGTCGAGGTGGCCGTAGGGGTGCTGGTGGTGGTGGCTGTTGGGGTGTCGGTTGCCGTCGAGGTGGCCGTCGGCGTGCTGGTGGCAGTTGGGGTGTCGGATGCCGTCGCGCTGGCAGTAGGCGTGCTGGTGGTGGTGCCGGTTGGGGTGTCGGTTGCCGTCGAGGTGGCCGTCGGCGTGCCGGTGGCCGTTGCAGTGTCCGTGGCGGTTGAGGTCGGCCCAGGAGTGTCGGTTGCGATCGGAGTGGGTGTCTCCGTCGGTGTCGCCGTGTCCGTCGGCGTCGCCGTGGGCGTGTCGGTAGGAGTCGACGAGGCAGTTGCCGTTGGAGTGGGGGTGTCTTCCGCGGAGGGTGCCGGCCTGATCGAGATAGCGGCCATGGCCCAGTGGTCGCTGCTGCCAAGCGAGGCGCTAAGGATACTTTGAGCGCTGCCACCCTCGATGCTTGCACCCGCCCCAATTGTGTTCCCGCCTCCTGCCGCAAGGCCCCAGCGTCCCAGAGCCGGTGGTGTGAAGCTAACCGAAGTGCACGTCTCGCAGGAGAAGACCCCCACGACCAGTTCGCCGGAAGCGGAGGGCACCGTGACACTCGCCGACGCGCTGTCCGCGTAACGGCTGACAAACGGGCCGAGGGGATCGACCTGATCGACGCCGGTGAGGGTGATGGCGCCAACCACCGCGTAACGCAGCAGGTCGGCGCTGAAGGTGACCAGAATCTCGTGGGTGCCGACCGGTGGATCCATCAGCTTCCAGATCTCCACCCGCGAATCGTCTCCGCCGCTCCCCTGGTGATTGACCGAGCCCACCAGGGCCAGCGGCACGCCCCCGAAGCTGATCGACGAGACTGTCTCCAGGTTGTCGTTGTTGATGGAGACTCCTACCAGGAGCAGCCGATCCCCGCCAGAGGCGGTGTGCGAGAAGTTGAGACTCGAACCGGCGGTGGTTCCGGTCGACACCAAATCCACGGAGGGCACTCGACCCGGCGTCGCGGAGGCGGTCGGAGTGGGCGTATCGGAAGGTGGAGGCGCCGTGTCCGTTGGCGTGGGTGTGTGACTTGGGGTCGGGCTCGGCCCCGGCGTGCTGCTGTCCGTGGGAGTGGGCGTTTCGGTCGGGGTATCGGAAGCGGTGGGGGTGGGTGTCGGCCCCAGGCTCACGCAGTTGTCGCTGCCCGTGTCGGTGAACGTCTGGCCGGCGATGGGGACGAACTCCCAATCGTAGCTGGTCAGGTGCAGTGTGAGCTTGAGCACGCCCCAGGTGGCGTTTTCGCGCACCTCACTGTTGGGCTGGATGCTGGGGAAGGAGTATAGGCCCGCCCCGCCCGTGCCCACAACGAACTCCCGGATGCCCCGGGTTGGTTCGGCTTGTCCGGTAGGGCTTTGCGGCGCGAACCGCTCGTAGGTATGGTCGTGCCCGTTCAACACCACATCGGCCCCGTAGTCGTAGAGGGCCTGCCAAAGCGCCTGACTTCCGCTGTTGTTGCCGTGTTGGCCTGAGCTGAAGCGCGGCTTGTGCCAATAGGCCAGAGAGCAAATGTTTGGGTAGGCAGCCAGGTCGGCCCGCAGCCACTGCTCCTGGGCCGAGCCTGCAGCCATAGCGATCTCGCTGTTGAGGGCGATGACGTGCCAGGCCCCCAGGTCGTAGGAGTAGTAGCCTCTGCAATTACCGGTACAGTCAACGTCCAGGGGCGAGGCCGCCGCCCCGAAGTAGGTGTAATAACCCGCCGCGCCGGCGACATGGTAGTCGTGGTTTCCAGGCGAGGGACGGGTGCGGTCTTTGTGGCGGCCCCAGGTCGGCCCGTAGCAGTTGTTGAACTGGTCCAGCGTACCGTCCGGGTAGGCGTTGTCTCCCATGGTGACAACGGTCCCGGGAATGACGTCGAGCAGTTGAGCGGTCGACTCGTCCTGCGTGCTACTGCAGCTGGTGATGTCGCCTGCGCCGACCAGGACCACATCGGCTTCTTGAGCCAGTGTAGTCTCGAGCCGCGGGACCAGAGCTCCGAGCACCAGCCCACCCAGAGAGAGTGTGAGCACAAAGGATAAGGCCCTTGCCATTCGCCTGTTGGTCATAGGCCTCATTTCCGCTTGACATGTCGAACACTCAGACAGAGGGAAAGACGCGCCGCCGCGGGAAGGTCATTCTGGTTTGACGACGGACGGTGGACGACCGACGACGGAAGACCGACGACGGGCGACCGGCGTCGATTCCGTGACCGCACTCTAAATGGGTGCGTGAGCGCATGTCGGAGATCTGCGGCTACTCGAACAGGTCTAGGCGCCGCGGGGGGTAGATCTTGTAGCCGCACCCTTCATGGGTGCGCAGCCTCGCACTCATGTCATTCCTCGCCCCCGCAGGGGGCAAGGAATAACCCTGACGCGGCCCGATTGGGTCGCGGCGAGAGTGATGGCTGCAGACGGCGGCGGGCCTGTTTCCCCAAACACGAACCCGGCTTCACGCGGAAGCCGGGTCTTTGCGCCCTGTATCCTGGACCGCCGGGTGGGGTCTGGGACGATGTTCAGTGAAGTTGGCCGCGGATCTCGCCGCCCGGATTCGTCACTGTATGGACATTCACGTAGGCCTGGCCGCTGCGGATCTTGGCGACCAAATCAGCGAAGTTGGCGATCCCACCTGGGCAGACAGGCGAGTCCGGCCTGGGGATGACGTCCCCATTTGTCCTGACGCCCTGAGATAGGACACCGTTCGGTGACACCTGAGGGCCGAACCCGTACAAGAAGACGACGACCGGACCGGCCACGTCTTCCGCGCCGCAGTGAATGTGGGCCTGAGTCACATCCGTGATATTCGCCGCGATGAGCTTGAATTCGAGCGAGGTCTCGTCGTCACTGATCTGGATGATCGCCTGTCCCTGGCCCCTTGTGCTCACCGCCGGGACCTCATTGCGCCCCTCCAGGTGCGCCCGGAAATTGCGCCCCGAGCTGGCTGCGGCAGGACCAGCCACCAGGAGCGCCAGAACCAAGAGTGTGCCAAGGATCACGATCCGACCAGCTTTTCTCTCCATCGGGTCTCCTCCATTCGTCCAACCCATGGCGCCGGCCCGGTGCCGGCGTCGGCTACCGACTCAATAACCTAGTACGAACCAGACCTCTCACTTGGATCTCTCGGCCGGGAATCTGATCCTGAAGTCAGCGGCCACGCCAACGACGTTTCCCCTGACGTCCAAACCGTCGCGGTCAGGGATGGTCGGACGCAGAATTGGCCTCCCGAAGGGTCGAGGTCACCCCGGTTTCCCTCCAGCCAAGTCCATCGGAGTGTGTAGCCGGTCGACAGCCTGCCGAGCCGGTCGTTCTGGACGCATCCGCTGGCTGAGTCTTTTTGGTTGATTTTCGTCTCACACTGTGCTAGAGTGAAAATAGATCGATTCGATCCAGTTTAACCCAGACCCCAACGAACCAGTCAAAACAGGTCGGCACGGAAGGACCTCCATCCGAGTGCGCAATTGGAGGCTGGCGTTCGCCTCACGTTAGGAGGGGGGTGGTTGCCGGAACGGTCAGGTGTCGAAATGTCACTCAGCCAGGCCTAATCCTATTCCGAGGAGATGTATCTGGAGGTCGATCATGAAAACGCTCATTCGAAGCTGTATTACCTTGGCCACGATCCTTGGCCTCCTGCTGGGCACAGGGTTGGCGGCAGCAGGGCCGGTCGAGCCCCCCACTGTCGAGGATACGATCCCGCCAGGGGGTTCGATTGTCGTCGATAAGGATGTGACCACGCCGGAGATCCCGCCTGTGGTAGATATTTGCCTCCTGGAGGATGAGACAGGCTCCTTCGCCGATGACATTGCCAACCTGCAAGGTGGGACGACGGCGGGGAACCTTTACGACACGATCACCGCGACCAGCCCCGGCGCACAGTTCGCCGTAGCTGGCTTCCGAGACTATCCCGTCGATCCGTACGGGTTTGCCGGCGACTGGGTCTACCACCTGCTCGGCTCGATGAGCCCAGCGAAGGCTGATTGGCTCAACGGAATTGCCGGCTTGACGGCTAACGGCGGAAATGACATTCCCGAGGCCCAGTACGACGCCATCGTCGCCGCAGCCGGCCCGGGTAGCTTCACCGATCCTACGCTCGGGAGCCAGGGCAACTGCGGCTGGCGCGACCCGGGTGCGACGCCCGGCGTTCAGCGGGTGCTGGTCGTCGTCACCGATGCCCAGTTCCACCCACCTGACGGAACCCACGTCAACGACCAGGCGTCCACCATCGCCGCCCTGGACACCCAAGACATCATCGTAATCGGGCTCAAGGCGCCCGGGGCAGGGGCCGAGCTCGATGCTCTGGCGGGGGCCACCGGCGGTTCGGTCCAGCCGTTGAGCTCGGACGGAGCCAACATCGCCCAGGCTATCCTAGACGGTCTGGCGGATGTCACGACGGACGTATGGTGGGAGACCAGCCTTTGTGATCCCCAGCTCGTGGTGTCGCTGGCGCCTACGGTTCAGTCCGATGTGCCGGGCGGAACAACGGTAGATTTCACCGAAACGATCGCTGTTCCAGATGGCACTCCACCAGGGACGTACGTCTGCACAGTCACGTTCATCGCCAACAACTACCCGGCTGAAGGAGCCCCGATCGGCACGGAGGAGATCACGATCCACGTGCCAGACGTGGTCCCGCCCGAGGCCGCCTGTGCGGAAACGGTCAACCCCAGCGGCAACAACGTCCCGAAGGCTCCGGGTAAGGGCGGCCAGGGCCAGAACCAGGACGGTTTTTACGAGCTCCAGGCGACGGACAATTTTGATCCAACCCTGGATCTCTTCGTTACAGACACCGGAAGTGGGGTCGTCTTCGGCCCCTTCCCCAGCGGTACGCGGATCAAGTACACCGAAGCCAATGGGGCGGTCCCGAGCATCAAGGCCATGGGTGGGCCGGACAGTGCCGTCGACTGGCACATCAAGGGCCAGGGTGACGCACAGCTGACCGCCGTGGATGACGCCGGCAACGTGTCGGCCGCGGCCGCGTGCCTCGTCCCACCACCGCCGAAATAGCGTTTACTTCTTGAGGGGATGCCCCTCTCCATGGAGAGGGGCTTTTTTTTCCGACGGAATGGATTGCCACTGCGCGAACTCAGCGGAGCATGGGGCACTTCCCTGACCCCCCAGGCTGCAGCCCGCGTCGGCCGCGGGCCTTGAGGCCGGACCGTGGCCGAATGCACTCGGCCCCTCACTGATATCGGACTAGCATTCTGACACGGCGGGGGCTGTCTCGGCATAGTGTGGAGACAGCCCCCGTCCCGTTTCCCCTCGAGCATTCTTCCACCGGTCCGAGGGTTGGTTCCCTTTCATGGCGGCGTGCGCAGTGGCGCCGCCGTCGCGATGGATCAGCGCACGATGCGGACGGCGTCACAGCCGAAGAAGCTATGGACAACGCCGCCCGTGTCCGTCCAGTTCCCGATCACACAAGCTTCGACGTCCCCCAGGCTTAACCCCGAGTCTGAGGCCTTGAAGTGAAGGACCATGTCGAGATCGCCGTCCTTGGTAACCTCATCAAGTTCGAAGGCGTCCTCGAGATGTCCTCGGTTGTGGATTTCGAGCGCCCCTCCGGTTCCGAAGAGCAATTCATTCCTCGACCCGAAGCGCACGCTTAACGGGTCGATGAGCGTGGCGTCAAAGGGCAGAGCCATGCCGTATTCGCCCACCGTAGTGGTAAGCACCGCCACGGGGACGCTGCCCGCTCGGAGGTTGATCGAGTTCGGGTCGCTTCCCGGTTTGATGTTGATCGTGACCTCGACACACTCCACCGAGACATCAGTCGTCGCCTGATTGTTTGCCGGATTGGGATCGGTGTCGGCGGGATTCGTGGGAGCAATTGTGTTCTCGAAGTGGAAGGCGTGAACGCCCGGCTCATAGCAGGTGATGGTGAAGGTTTCCAGGACCTCGCGTTGTTCATTCAGTGCCAGTGCCGCTTCATCCACCACCCGAAGCCCCGGATCGACGGTGGCATCCGGCCCAGTCGTGGCGGTCATCGTCAGCGTGGCGTCGATCGGCGAGGATGGTCCGAGATTAGTGATCACCTTGCGCAGGGTGATCTGCACCGGGTCACTTAGGAAGATCGCGCTCGGTGGGTCGACGGCCTCGAAGCTCACGATGGCCAGGTCGGCCTGGGCCACGATCTGCGTGTCCTCCGACACGGAGTCGTTCGAGGAATCCGGATCATTGGCCACGCCCGCGACGGAGGCGTTGTTGGTAATCAGCGAGACCCCGTTGGCAGCCAGGTTGGCGTCCACGAGCACCTGGATGTCGAAGGAAGAGTTAGCCCCGTTCGCCAGGGTGCCTACGCTGCAAGTCAGCGTCGGCAAGGCCGTCGTGTCGCAGCCGCCCGTGTCCGAGACGTAGCTCACGCCGGCCGGCAGGGTGTCCGTGACCACGACGTCGAGGGCGATGTCCGGGCCGTCGTTGAACACCGTCACGGTGTAGGTCAACATCGCCCCGGCGGCCACCGGATCCGGCGCGTCGGATTTGTCTATTCGGAGATCTGCGTCGTTGACGACGGGCGCAGGCTGAGAGTCAAACCAGACATCCGGGTCGGGCCTTCCGCCAGGCCAGTTGGCCGTCACCAGTGTGTTGCGGTTGTCACCCCACAGGTAGTAGAAGTTGTCACTGTCGGCAGCGATGGCGATGTATTCGCCCATGTAGCACTGCACCACGTTGCTGTCGAAGTTGGGGTTGATCTGAGGCACGGGGAAGCTGGTGTCGGTCACCTGGATCAGCCCGCCGAAGGCGGCACCGCCGTCTTCGGAGAAGGCCTTGTAGAGGTCGATGTTGAGGTTGTTGGCCGGGTCATTGCGCCGGTCGTACCAGGCCACCGAGACGGCGCCTGCCCCACCGACGGCGATGAAGGGCTCGAACTGGTCCGTGCTGCCGGCACCGGCGCCCTGCTGGACTGGCGCGCTCCATAGGGAGCCTCCGTCCGTCGAGCGACTGAAGAACACATCGCTGTTGTCCGGAACTCCGATCGGATCGCTCGCCCAGACAACGTAGATGTTGCCATTGAAAGGACCCCCGGTGGTGTCCACAGCCATCCAGGCCTGATGGAGCATGCGGATGTTTCCGGTCAGGGTAGGGCGGTTGAGGTCGCATGACACAATGCTATCGGTCCCGGGGTGGCGGTTCCCGGAGGAGATGGACGCGGCCCCAGAAAAAATGACGCCGCCATCCGTCGAGCGGCTGAAGCGGATGTCGTTCACATTAGCCCCGGCCCGCTCGGCCCAGGCGACGTAGACCTCGCCGTTGGGCCCAACCACCACGCTGCAGCCGAAGGGCGCAGTGCCACTGGGCGCCAGTACCTGCTCGTTCTGGTAGGTGTTGCCGCCGTCGATGGAGCGGGAGAAACGGAGTTCGCTCGTGCTGGAGAAGAAGCGGGTCCAGCAAACATAGATGTCCCCATCCCGCCCTCCGCCGGTGTTGTCGACCGCTATCCACGGCTTGTCCTGACTTCCGGTAAGCGTGGTGGCGACGGGCGAAGCGTTCACGAGTGTCGGGAACGTTTGACCCCCATTGGTTGAAATCGCCACACCGATCCCCGGATCGCCACCATCTCCGGCGAACGTGGCCAACTCGGCATAGTAGACCGTCCCCGACGCCTGATGGACGACGAGGACCGGATCGCCGCTCTGGCCAATACCGCCCAGGTCGGTCCAGGTGGCTCCCTGGTCCGTAGAACGCGAGAGCCCGGAAAACCCTCCCGGACCGGAGTTGTTGTAGCCGGCTATGACTGTGTCACCCAAAACAGCCAGGGTCGTCTCGCTTTGGGTGGTGTTGTCCGCGGTGTCGTCGGTGGGGTCGTTGGCCAGTACGTCGCCGCCGGCGATTGTGAATGCGCTTAAGGACGGGCCCAGCTCATCATGCGACAGCGGAGGCGCCGGCTCCGGCTCACCCAGCAGGCCGGCCTGTCTTAGCTGGTAAGCCTCGTACGCCGCCGAGGGCGCCTCGAAGGGGTTTTCGGGAATCGGATCATCAGGGCCATCGGGCGCCACCACTGGCGAACCCGAGAAACCGGCGATGAAGGCACTCATGACGAACATCAAGGCGGCCACGGGCAGCAAGCGCGTCTTGAAAGGATGGGGTCGATGCGTGGCTGACATTGCAGCTCCTCCTCACTTGGCTTGGCTGGCTAGCGGACGAAAGTGAAACTCTCCAGGATTGCCGTCACTTGCGCGTCCCGAACGGGGTACACGTCGGGTTCGGCCACCACGGCGGAGACAAGCTGGAGGCGATGGCCTTCGGTCTGGAGAAAGATCGTGGCGTCGGGTCCTTCTTTCCGAGTGCGGTAGGCGGGCTGTCCGGCAAACTCGGCGGCATCGAATTCCTCCGGCAGTGCGCTGCCGTAACTCTGCAGCATGAATTGCTTTAGTGTCAGGCTGTCTTCGAGGGGCCGCGCGCAGATCTGGACGAACGAGTGCCGGATCACCGCCGCCGAGCCTTCCGGCGGCTGGAAATCAACGATCTCAACGCTTCGGCAATCGGCGCCTCCGGCGAACTCGGTGGCGAGGACCTGGCCCTGCACCTGCCAGTCGGGCGGGTAGTCGAGGGAGTAACCCACGGACGCGTTCACGAGCCGCCGCTGGGCTCGGGATGTCCCGGTGTCCGCGGTTGGCGCCGGTGGTAGGGAGGCCGGAGGCAGCGGCTGGGCCTCCGAATTCGTCCCCAGTCGGGGCGTAAGGCTGGATGCCACTCGTTCCGGCTCAGTTTGCGTGGCGGAGGGATGGGCCGTTTTCCCCACACACGCAGCGCTGCTCAGCAGGCTTGCGCCGACAAAGCCAAGTATGAGGATCCGCCCAACGCGGCGGATCATTCTGGTCGTGCTTGATGGTCGAGATGTGGACGCGGTGACGCTAGAAATGTATGTTTTCCATGGGAGAAGACGAGGTGACGTAAGCCCCATCACCCCTACACAGCCCTGCTACGAGTCCTGTGCCACGCCGATCTGGGTGGTCCCTCGAGCAACTCCATCATAGCCCAGAATAGGATGATTTTTGTCTCAATAATACCCAGATTTCCCAGGAGTGTCGCCGCCTCGCATTCATGTCATTTCGCCTCTCCTGGGATGCTGCGCGAAGCCCACACAGTGGGCGAGGAATCCCCCGGACGCGCCCCTGTTCGGGTTTGCGTCTTGCCAAGCGGTGGGTAAAGGTGAAGCCTCAATCTTGGTTGCCGGGTCTCCCCCGCCGGACGTTCCCCCCTCACCCGACAGACCGGCTCCCTCCGGCCGATGGTACTCACGCAGCATTGCCCAACCATGGCGGGGGACGTACCCTTAGGGTTACCAAACTGTTACCTCACAGTTACCTCACATATGTAAAGCACATCTGCGGACTCGTCGAAAGGGCAAAACCACCGAAAGGTGGCGGCGCAAAGCTACAGGGTCTACGACTGAGGCTTCAGTCATGACAGCCAGCTGCCGAAACGAGATGGACCAAAGCTCGATCTTGTTGTGATCCGGCCCTTGGAACGGCGGGCGATGCGTGTCGCCGAGGGCCTTTTTCATTCCCGGAGGACGGGTCGGCCTGGAGGGAGTAGATACGGCTGTGAAACGGAGAGGGGGACTCGGCGTCGCATCGGCCGCTGCTGGCCTGCTCTTGCTGGCGGCGGCCTGCGGCCGCGGGCAAGGCGCATCCGGGATCGGTCCCACTGCCTCGACGGAAAGCGAGGCGACCGCCGCGCCCAGCCAGCCGGCGTTGGACCCGTCTCCCGGTGGAACCGTCATCCCCTCGGCGCCTGAGACGGGTGAAACCCTCACCATCCAAGGCTGGTTCACGATCGTCTGGAATGATCAGGCTCACTACTTCATCGCCGATGACGAAGGGAACACACGTGAGCTCCTCCTGGAAGACAGTCTGGTGAGTGCCCTCGGGGGGCCACTCGCGCTGGACCGCAAGCGCGTGGTCGTCACCGCCGTGGCACTCAGGGATCGGCCGGACATCCTGCGCGTCCTGTCAATCGCGCGTGAGGCGGAAGAATGAGCCCCCGGCACCCCGGGCCGCTAGGGCGGGCTGATCACCCGCTCTCTCGCCACCACCGGCGCTCCATCCGTTTCATCGTCCCCCGCGCCTGGGTTTTGTCGGCGATTCTGGCGATCTCCGTATCCTTTTCTGCCAGTGCTCAGGTCGGACACGAATTTGGAACGTCGCCGGTCTCTGGGAACCAGGCCGCTCGAACCGGCTGGTTGAGCGTGATCTGGGGCGACAACCAGGCGGACCCGCCGGCGCCGACAATGATCGTCATGCTGACGGATGATGCCGGGGAGACGACGGCCGTCCAACTCGACGAGGCCCAGGCCCGACCCCTCGGTGGGTTCGTCGCCTTGAACCGCAAACGGGTGACCGTACGGGGAGAATGGGCCGCCGTTCAAGGGGTGGGCCCGGCGGTGCTGCAGGCTCAATCGCTCCAGCTGGACCCATCCGCAAGTCCGCTGAGTGGGCCAGCCGCTCTCGAGGCGGCCGCCGTCAGCGGCCCACAACCGTGGATCAACATCCTGTGCAAGTTTTCGGACATCGCCACCGAGCCCAAGGCCCTGTCATACTTCAACGGCATCGTCGGCGGGACACAGCCTGGTCTGGATCACTATTGGCGCGAGGTCTCGTACAACAATATCAATATCGTCGGAAGCGGCTCGACGGG
>Ga0299915_10001834_pt1 | contig 15556 bp, 10 predicted proteins | sample RVTome_13_FD_200263 | JGI IMG/M metagenome (GOLD analysis project Ga0299915, IMG submission 200263) | Soil microbial communities from uranium-contaminated site in the Upper Colorado River Basin, Wyoming, United States - RVT92D227 (version 2) ... | reverse complement strand
TTGCTTCTGCGACTTCCGGGAAGACGAATTGCTGTTTCATGGCTGCGACTCTTTCCATAAGAAATTCCACATACCATGAAATTCGCGCCTCCCGCCAAAACTCCTCCCGCCTGGATTTAGCAGTTACCAGGCAAGAAGAGGATTGACATTGGGAATAATGGTTTAGTATCCTGGCAGGAGTGACGCGGAGTTCCATATTGAGCCGATGCCTTGCTCCCCGCCAACTGGCAAGAGAACAGGCGACGGGGAGCAAATCTTGCGACGGTGGAGTAATGATGAGAGAGATCGCCATCCGCGTTCCAAAACTCAAGAGCAGCCTGAGTGTTTGGTGGACAATCACGCTCTTAGCAATATTGCAGTGCGCCCCGCCGAATGCTCAAGTAGCTGTCGGAGCACAAGCACTGAGAAAGGATAGCGTTTCTATGGGGAAGACCGAGAAGGGACAGATTATCTTCGACACTACCGGCGGGGACGTCTGGACCTGGCAGAAGGAGATTAGCGGCCGGTGCACCTGCGGAGACAAGTGTGGAGCGATCTCTGTGCAGGTGAACGGCGTCGAAGCGAAGGTGGAGCAAAAAGGGGATCGCTTCTCCGCCCTTGTGCAATTGGCGGAAGGCAGGAATCAGATTGTCGCCTCTTGCCGCCACGGCGAGGGCAGGAAGTGCAGTTCAGAAGAGATTGATTTCATAGGCTGTCTGAAACGGATGCCCACAGCCCGAATTCGCGTCGGCATAGAGTCCGAAGGGGTGGTGCTGGACGGCGGCGGCAGCAGCCCGGCCGAACCGGATGGTACGCCCATCGTCAAGTATATCTGGAGCGCGCGGAAGGACAACCCCTCCCCGATTCCCATACGCTACTCTCTGGGGCGGGACAAAGACAAGGCCATCCTCTTGGGGATGCCCAAGGCTGACGGCGAGTACTATTTCTCCTTGAAGGTCGTAGACGCGGAGGGGAAGTCAGACACTTCCACAACCTACTTCGTGGTGGAAAAGGGCAAACCGAGGCTGGTCAAGTGGGAGACGGAGAACCCGGCCTGGGTGGATAACGCAGTCATCTACGGAGTGGTGCCGCACAATTTCGGCCCCCTGGGCTTCCGCAGCGTAACCGACAAGTTGGATTATTTGAAAGACTTGGGGATCAATGCCTTTTGGCTTTCCCCCTGTACCGAGACTCCGACCGGCGTCCATGGTTACGCGGTCGGCGACTACTTCAATCTGCGCAAGGATTATGGCACGAAGGCCGACTTCAAGAAGATGGTGGCAGAGGCGCACGCCCGGGGAATCCGAGTCCTCATGGACTTCGTCCCCAACCATTCCTCCATCCAGCACCGCTACATGCGACATTCGCAGGCCCACGGCAAGGCCTCCCGCTACTACGATTTCTATGACCGGGACAAAGATGATGGCTTCCACACCTTCTACTTCCACTGGACCTATCTGCCTAACATCAACTACGAGAATCCCGAGGCCCGGCGCTGGATGACGGAGGCCTTTTCCTACTGGGTGCGGGAGTTCGATGTGGACGGCTTCCGCGTTGACGTAGCCTGGGGAATCAGGGAGCGCAGGCCGGATTACTGGCCCGAATGGCGCCGGGAACTCAAGCGGATAAAGCCCGATCTTCTGCTCCTCGCCGAGGCCAGCGCGCGCGATCCCTACTATTTTGACCAGGGTTTCGACGCCGCCTACGACTGGACCGATCAACTCGGCAAATGGGCCTGGGAAAAGGTCTTCATCGTTCCCAACCGGATCGTCTTGCGGCTGAACGCGGCGTTGACCAACGAGGGCCGGGGATTTCATCCCGACGCCCTCATCTTCCGCTTCATGAATAATAATGACACAGAGGCGAGGTTCATCACCCGCTATGGCCTCAAGATGGAAAAAGTCGCCGCCGCCCTTCTCCTGACACTGCCCGGTGCGCCCTGCGTCTATACGGGCCAGGAGGTGGGCGCGGAATTCGAGCCCTACACAACAATCCATCCCATCTCCTGGCAGGACAAACACGGGCTGCGCGGCTATTACAGGAAGTTGATCGCCCTGCGCAAGCGAATGCCCAGCCTCCACTCCCGCAAATTCCAGATCCTGAAGGCCGACTCCATGCAGCAAGTCTTCGCCTATATCCGCTACGGGGCGGCCGGCGACCCGCCGGTGCTGGTGGTGCTGAACTTCTCCGACCCAAAGGACGTAAACGGAAACCCCGCCAGGGTAAGGCTGCATATGCCCAAGGAGTTCCCGGAATTCGCCCGCAGCGGCTATCTGGTTGACTTGCTCAAAGAGGAACACGTCCCGATAAGGGCCTCCGAGGAGGATGGCGACATCCAGATGTCCGTGGCGCCGCTGAGCGCACACATCCTGAAGGCAACCGGAGACAAGAAGGCTGCTTCCAAATAATCCTAAGCAGACGTAGAAGTGCGTCTGAGGCCCGCCCGGCTTTTTGGGCGGGCCTTGCCGCGCCCCCTGGTTGCCAGGGGAGGGAATCTTTCTCTCCGGGGGCAGAAGGAGATAGCCTCTCCTTCGAAGTATCCTTAGCAGGTGTCATGGGTGAGGTTCAAAAGGAGTTTCCCGCGGCCTTGTCTCAGTGGAAGCAGCCCTTCCCAAGCCCCTCGGCAGGGAGCAAGCCGCTTGCGCAGAAGATATTCTGGTAAGCCGATACGAGCCTTAGTCCCGACCATACCTACGGAGGTCACTGCACTGTGCGATTGAACTTCTTCCCCTACGGCGCCCAGTTCTTTCGGCCGCCAAACCCGCCCAGGAAGGATTGGGAGCGCAATCTGCAGCAGTTGGTGGATCACAACTTCAACATTATCAAGATCTGGCCCATGTGGACCTGGATCCACACCGCCCCGGGGGCCTTCGATTTCTCCGAAATAGATGAACTGATGGACCGGGCCCATTCCCTGGGCCTGAAGGTGATCATCAATACCATAATCGAGAACTCCCCCTACTGGCTGGAGGAAAAATATCCAGGGGCGCATTATCAGACCGCGGACGGCTACAGTTATGCAATGCAGCCCCGGTCAAATACCGCGGTGGGAGGCTGGCCCGGGCTCTGCCTCGACCACCCCGAAGTGAGAGCCGAGGCCGGCAAGTTCCTGGAGCAGATAGCCAGGCGCTACGCCAATCACCCCGCCCTCTTCGCCTATGATGTCTGGAACGAGCCCCACCTCGAACCCGCGGCCATGGCCTTCTCCGCCCCGGAGGAGCGCAACCTCTACTGCTACTGCGAATCCACCATCGCCGATTTCCGCCGCTGGCTGGAGAAACGCTACGGCTCTCTGGAAGGGCTCTGCAAGGCTTGGGTGCATCGCTACACCTCCTGGTCTCAGGTCAATCCCCCTCGCCGGCGGGAATGCTACCAGGAGATGATAGACTGGCGCATCTACATGACCGAGAATCTCGCCTCCCAGTTGGCCTGGCGGGTCGAGCAAATCAGAAAACATGACAAGAAGCACCTGGTGATGACCCACGTCTGGGGCCCCATGTCGGCCAACAGCATCGCCAATGCCTCCATAGACCCCTGGAAACTCGCCGCTCCCGTGCAGATGTTCGGGGTCTCCATCTTCCCCCGCTGGTGGTGGAAGGAGTATGACCTGGTGCGCTTCGCCTTCCACCTGGACGGCACCATGGCCGCCTGCAAGGGCAAGCCCTTCTGGATAAGCGAACTCCAGGGAGGTTGCGGGATGGGCCTCTTCGACGGGATCCGCAGGCCCCCGACTCCCTCGCCCGGGGAGATCTGGGTGTGGAACTGGCTGGGCCTCGCCCATGGCATGAACGGCCTGATGTATTGGCAGTGGAGGTCCGAACGTCTCGGCACCGAGGCTCCGGGCTTTGGGCTTCTGAATGTAGCCGGGGAGCCTACAGAGCGCGCGCCAGTGGCCGCAGAAGTGGCAAGAATCGTAAAAGAACATCAAAAACTGTTCGTCAACGCTAAGCCCGCCAAGAAAGAAATAGCCATCGTTCAGGACCCCTACAGCCAAACCTTCAACTTCGCCGCAGAGGGTGACAATAGCTTTTACTCGATGTCCTGCATGGGCTACTATCGCGCCCTCTGGGAGGCCAACCTGCCGGTTGATTTCCTCCACAGCGAACTGGAGATAGATAAAGGCGACTTCGCCGATGCCAAGATGCTCGTCTTGCCTCTTCCCCAGGCAATGAAAGAGCGGACCGCGCAGCGCTTGAAAGAGTTCGTCGCCAATGGCGGCCTCCTCTGGGCGGACGCCTGCCCCGCCCACTTCGACCAGTTGGGGCGCTGCTCCGAGATAGTCCCCGGCTGGGGGCTGGACGAACTTTTCGGCGCCAGAGAGATAGATGTTTATGTCAAGGAGACCGAGCTGGAGATGGAGACCGGCGTCTCGGGGATGCTCGGATGGGAGAGGCCGCGGAAGGTGCAGGGATACCTCTATGCCGAAAAACTTCAGGTCACAGACGGCCAGCCGGTGGGCTGGTGGCAGGGCCATCCGACCATCGTCTGCAAGCGCTACGGGAAGGGGATTGCGATCCTGGCCGGGACCTACTTCGGGATGGGCCTCGCCCGGAACTATGATGAAGCCACGGTAGAGATGTTTCTGGAGGTTGTGCGAAAGGCCGGCCTCCGGCCTCCCTTGCTCCTTTCTGCGCCGCAAATCAAGGGCTATCTCCTGGAGGGGAAGGACTACAGAATCGCCGTGCTCTTCAACCTGACCCAGGAGGCGCGTCAGACCGAGGTGGAAGTCCGGGGATTCAAGGCGAAGAAGGCAAGGGAGATAATCCGCGGTGACGAACTCTCTGTGAAGAGAGGCCGCATCAGCACCAGCCTCGCGCCCATGACCGTACAGGCGATACATATAGAGTAAGGAGACCGTCTATCCATGTTGTCAGAGTACTTCCTGAAGGGGGCTCCGCTTTCCGAAGAAACTTTCCGCAATCCCCCCCGAGAACTCGGCGTCTTGCCCTTCTGGTTCTGGAATGCGGACCTGAAGCCGGGAGAAATGAAACGCCAGATCGCCCAATACAAGGAGAAGGGCCTGGCCGGCCTTTTCATCCATGCCCGCTTCGGCCTGGAGGTTCCCTACCTCTCAAAGCGGTGGTTCGACCGCGTGAAACTCACCGCCGAGGAGACGAAAAAACTGGGCCTCCAGTGCTGGATATATGATGAGTATAACTGGCCCAGCGGCACCGCCTACGGAAAAGTTCAAGCCCAATATCCCCACCTCCAGCAGCGCTACCTGCAACTCGTCGTGGAAGATGTCCACGGCCCCACCTTCATGTTCATGGAGGGGTATGATTCCCGCTATGTCGAGATAAGCGATGGAAAGGGCAAACCCCTGGCGGCTTTCGCCGTGCCGGCCGAGCAATGGGAGGGCGGTGTAATCACCGACCTGATTGACCTCACCCCCAATCTCTGCTTCGGCAAGGTCATCTCCTGGCAGGCGCCGGCCCGGGAGTGGAAGATCCTCTATTTCATGGAAAAGCAGGTCCCCTGGTATATAGACGCCCTCAACCCCGAGTCCACCAGGCGCTTCATCGAGATCGGCTACGAGTCCTATGAAAAGGCCCTCCCGGGCCTCCTGGGCCCGGCCCTCGAGGGCTTCTATACCGATGAGCCGGCCATGCACTACTTTGCCGTCACCCGGAACAACTACATCGTTCCCTGGACGGCGGATATATTTCGTCTCTTCCGGGAATACAACGGCTATGATCTCAAGCCCTGGCTGCCCGCCCTCTTTGCCGACATGGGAGAAAAGACCGCCCAGGTGCGCTATGATTTTTGGAGCGCCCTCAGCCGGCGCTATTCGGAGGCTTACTTCGGACAGCTGCAGGAGTGGTGCCACTCCCGAGGAGTGCTCTTCATCGGCCACCTCCTCTTCGAGGAGAATCTACGCTGTCATGCCCGCTGCTCCGGCAATCTCTTCACCATGCTGAAGCGGCTGGACATCATCGGCACCGACCATCTCTACCCCAAGATCGGCACTCCCAAAGAGCCCGCCGAACACGTCCCCCTGAAGGTCGCCTCCTCCGCGGCTCACCATTTCGGCTCCACCCGGGTGCTGTGCGAATCCCTGGGGGGCACTTACTGGGACTGCACCATGGCGAGGATGAAATGGGTGGCCGACTGGGAGTACGTCCTGGGCGTCAATCTCTTCAATCCCCATGGCTTCCACTACTCTATCTCCGATGACAGAAAGCGGGACTGGCCCCCCTCCCAGTTCTACCACCACCCCTGGTGGAAGGACTACAAATTCTTCGCCGATTACCTGCTCCGGCTCAGTTATGCCCTGAGCGGAGGCCGGCATGTGGCCAAGATCGCAATGCTTTATCCCATCAGCACCATCTGGGCGAACTACACTCCCCAGGCCCCCGAAGCCTGCTCCGCTCTTTGCCAGCGGGATTTCGAATATCTTTCCGACGCCCTGCTCAGGCTGCACTTCGATTATGACTATATTGATGAAGAAGTCCTCGCCGGAGCGGAAGTGAAAGAGGGCAAACTGCGCGTCGCGGAAGAGACCTACGATCTCCTGCTCTTGCCTCCCATTACCCACCTGCGGGAGGAAAGCGTCGGCAAGATCGAGCAGCTGCTCCAGGCCGGCGGGAAGGTGCTGGCCTGCTGCCTGCTGCCGACGGAAACCACCGCCGGCGAGCAAATCAACTCCCGCCTGCAGGGGCTTTTCGGGGTTGATCCGGCCCAGGAGAAGGCCGCCCTGCAGAAGCGCTCGGCGGCAATAGAGCAAGTGACAAACAGCCTTGCCGGCGGGGGCAGGACTTTCTTCCTTCGCTGCGCCGGCCTTCACCTGGCAAAGGAAAGCGAATCCCTGCGGAGGATCCTTGCTGCCCTGGTCAAGGCCGATGTCGAGATAGACGACCCCGAAATCTTCTACCTGCACCGGGTCAAGGACGGCCGGGACCTCTTCTTCCTGGTTAACACCTCCTGGAGCGCCAGGCAGACCAGGGTGCGCCTCTATTGCCCCGGAAGCCCGCAGCGCTGGAACCCGGAAGACGGGTCAATCCAGCAAATCTATCACTACCGGCCGATTGAAGGCGGGATAGAGGTGCCTTTGCATCTGGAGGCCTTGGAATCCGCCCTCATTGTGATGGGGCCGGAGGCGAAGGCGGCGGTTACGGAGACCAATCTCTGGGTCGAGTCCGCCGAGGAGGGGGAAATCATCGCCCGCGGCCGCCCCAACGGAGAAGCGAGCCTGCGTCTCCTGGTCGGCAATGAGGAGAAGACCCTTGCTCTTCCCGGGAGAGAGTTGCTTCCTGAGTTGAAGATAGAAAAGTGGACCTTGACGCCCGAGGATGACAACGGCCTGGTGCTCAGCCAATGGCTGCTCCAGGTTGAGGGGGAAGAGGCCGCGGGATGGATTCCCGTCCGCCCGGGAGTCTGGGAGCCCCAGTTCCCCTATGAGCGGAAATCCTCTTCTTATCCGGTCAGGCTGCGCTACCAGACTCGCTTCCTCTGTCGGCACCTGCCGAAGAATATGCGCCTCCTTGTTGACGGACTCTCGGGCGCGCATGAAATCTCCCTCAATGGTCAGGTGGTGAAAGGGAGGGCGCGCCGGAGCAAACTGGATGCCAACATACCCGAACTCCCCGTTTCCGCCTATTTGAAAGAGGGCGAGAACCTGCTGGAAATCAACCTTGTCGCCGATTCCGCCTCCAGCGGACTGCTCGATCCGGCGAGATTGGTGGGGGACTTTTCTGTCTTGCGGGAAGGAGAAGTCCCGACCGTGATTGAGCCGGTGCGCGAGGCGGCCATCGGTTCTCTCACCGCCCAGGGCTATCCTTACTTCTCCGGTGCCATGAGATATGAGGCCGAAGTTGACCTCCCCAAGGAGTATCTGAAGGAGCGCAGACTGCTCCTCGAGGTCAACTGCGGCAGTGATGTGGTGGAGGTGCAGGTAAACAGGAAAAGCGCCGGCCTGAGGCCCTGGGCGCCCTACTGGGTGGATATTACGCCTTTCGCGAAGGCGGGAAAGAACCGCATCGCCCTGCGCATCACCAATACGGTCGCCAACCTCCTGGAGGGCAATCCCGTGGACTTCGGCCTGCAGGAGCCGGTCAAGATAGTGGCCTATAACCGTTACCGCTTTGCACTGTAGAAGTGATTTTGCTCTGTTGCAAAGATTCGGTATTTTGTAGGGCGGGGACTCCGATCCCCGCCGAAAGGGGTTGTTTGGAATCGCTGCGGCGGGGTTTGGCTTGCCCTGTTTACCCTGAGCGAAGTCGAAGGGAGCGAAGCCGAAGGGAAACCCCGCCCTACAGCGGCCATCAGGTTCGCAACAGAGCAAAGTGAATTCAAGAGTAGGCTCGCGGCAATAGGGCCGAGAGAAACAGAGAGTTTTTGCCGCGGATGAACGCGGATTATTCACGATTTGTATAGACACCTGTTTCCATCCGCGCAAATCCGCGGCTAGAGTTGAGTTTTGAATAAGTTCTGGTGATTACTCAGGGGTCATAGCGTGGCAAAGGAGGCGAAAAGAGTACCGGTGAAAGAGAGCCAGACCGCGCCGGAGCAGTCAAGATTTCCCATCCCCATGAGCCGCCGCGCCCTCGTGCTGGCCGTCCTCCTGGTCGTCCTGGTCTGCATCCTGGTCGAATACGGAGAGTCGGTCCGGGGGGTTGAATTGGTTTCCACCGCGCTGATGCTGCTGGTAACTTCCCTCCTCCTGGCCCTCTTGGCGGTGAACGCCTTGCTGAAACGCTGGTTCCCCAAGCGGCGCTTCTCCCAGGCCGAACTCCTCTTTGTCTTCGTCATGCTCACCGTCGCCGGCAACATCGCCGGAGTGGGAATGATGCAGTTCCTCGTGCCTTTGCTTCCCCACATCTTCCATTTCACCACGCCGGAGAACAAGTGGGGCCAGTTCCTCCCCTTCATACCGGATTGGATGGTTCCCAAGAAAGCCGTCATCGAGGGCTTCTGGCGAGGCCAGACCACCTTCTTCACCTGGGAGAATATCCACGGCTGGCTCGTCCCCATAATCGTCTGGTCGCTCTTCGTCTTCGCCTTCATCTCTTTCATGTTTTGCATGAACCTTCTTCTCCGCCGCCAGTGGATCGAGCGGGAGAGGCTGGCCTTCCCCATTGTCTATTTCCCGCTGGAATTGACGAAAGAGGGAGGCTCCCTCCTGCGGGACAAACTCCTCTGGGTCGGATTCCTCATCCCGGTCGTCCTCGAATCCCTCGCCAGCCTCAACTATCTCTATCCGGCCATCCCCTATCTGCCTTTGAAGCCCACCTCCCAACTCAGCCTCGCCCGTTTCTTCGGGGTGCCGCCCACCAGCCCCTTCGCAAATATCACTCTCGCCTTCTATCCCCTCGCCCTCGGCATCGCCTATTTCGTCCAGGTGGATGTGCTTTTCTCGGCCTGGTTCTTCTATTGGTTCGCCCGCCTTGAAGAACTCGCCTGTATTTGGCTGGGTTTTCGCGGGCCCGAGGCGAGCGCAAAAATGGCGGAGATGCCCTACCTGAATCAGCAGTCGCTGGGCGCCTTCGTGGCCCTGGGCCTGGTGGCGGTCTGGCTTGCCCGCCGCCACCTGGCCGAGGCGATCGTGCAGGTCTTCAAGGGCAAGCGGGGAGAGAATCAGGCGGCCGAATCAGCCTCTTACCGCGCCGCCTTGGCCGGCCTGCTGGCAAGCGGCCTCTTTCTTGTCATCTTCTCCCTGCTTATCGGCATCTCTCTTCCCATAGTCCTGCTCTTCTTCGCCATCTATTTTCTGACCGTCCTGGGCTACACCCGCATCCGCGCCGAGGCCGGACTCCCCTGGGCCTTCGGGCCCAACCATCCTCCCCACATCTTCATGGCCTGGGGAGTGGGGCCCGTCCACATCCCCACCCGCTCCTTTGTCGCCCTGAACTACTATACCTGGTTCGACTGGGACTGGAGGGGCACCACCATGCCCTATCAGATGGAGGGGCTGAAGATCGCCTCCTCCGCAAACCTGAAGAGCAGAGACATGGTGAAAGGCATCCTGCTCGCCAGCGGGATAGCGATTGTCGCCTCATTCATCGTCTTGCTGACCATCTATTATCGCTTCGGCGGAGAATCCGCGAGCGTGGATTCCTATCGGGCGCAGTGGGGAAGCCTGCCCACCACGCTCTTGCGCACCTGGGTGGAAAGCGGGGCCAACACCAACTGGGCGGAGATCGCCGGCGGAGGCGCCGGCGCGGCCATGGTCTTTCTGCTCGCCTGGCTGAGAAGCCGCTGGCTCTGGTGGCCCTTCCATCCCGTCGGGTACGCCCTTTCCGGCACCTTCACCCCGCAGTGGCTCTGGTGTCCGCTCTTCCTGGCCTGGTTTGCCAAGAGCCTCATCCTGCGCTACGGGGGAATGCGCCTCTACCGCCGCGGCATCCCCTTCGCGGTCGGGCTCATCTTGGGGGATTACCTGGTTACTGCGGCTTGGGCGCTCGCCGGCATGATCATGGGGCGCACCATGTATACGACTTTCCCGTCATAAGTATAGGAGGTAAGGTGTAGTGAAGACTGAGGCAATGGTACTGGTGAAACCGGGCCGGATTGACATCACTGAGGTGGAGGTCCCTGCTCCCGGGCCCGGAGAATTGCTCGTCGAGGTCAAGGCCAACGGCATCTGCAGAGGGGATATCGCCCTCTTCAAAGGGGAGCTCAATCACGGCTATCCTCTCTTCCATGGTCACGAGCCAGCGGGAATAGTGGTTGAAACCGGCCAAGGAGTGAAAGACTTCCAGCCGGGAGACAAGGTCACTTTCCTGGGCAGCCCCTCCTTCAGAAGGCACTTCATCGCCCAGGCCGGCCGGGCGATGAAGATCCCGGACAACGCCGCGGACCTGGCGCTCTGGGTCAGCGAGCCGGTCGCCTGCGCGGCAAACGGCGCCCAATTGCCCCTTTACCGGCTTGGGGACAGAGTTGCCCTGCTCGGCTGTGGATACATGGGTTTGCTTCTCTTGCAGGCGCTGCCGCGGGAGGTCTTCAGCCGGCTGGTGGTGGCCGACCCGGATCCCCAAAGGCTCTCCCTCGCCCGCTCCCTGGGCGCGCCGGAGGCCTACAATCCCAATGAAAGCGACCTGGAGGCCCTGGCGAAGGAAAATGACGGCTTCGACGTGGTTATCGAGGCCAGCGGCGCCAAGGGAACCCTCTCGCTCGCCACGAACATGCTCCGCCGGGGCGGCACCCTCAATATCTTCGGCTGGCACGGGGGAGAAGAGGCCGTCCCCACCAGCAAGTGGCACTTCCAGGGCCTCAAGGTGCTGAACACCGCGCCCGGATTTGCCGAAGATTTTATCGTCCACTTCCGGGCGGCGGTTGCCCTGATGGCAATGGGGCGCATTGACCAGAAGCCCCTCATCAGCCATCGCTTTCCGCTCTCTGAATCTCAAAAGGCACTGGAAGTGGCGGCGGGGAAGAAGCAGGGCTACCTGAAGGGGGTAATCACCTTCTAGAAAGACTTCCCCGGCCAGTTGACAAGAGCGCCTCTCTCTGTTAAAATAGTGTGAAATCTTTCCCGTTTCACCTACGGGAAAAGCGGGAAAGATGGTATAAAGAACCGAAAACCTGGAAGGGCTCGGTTCCCCAGCCAGCCGGCAAGTAGTGGGCTTCTTACAGTGACTCTGGGCTGGGCGCAGACTTCGAGGGAAAGGAGGTGAGGTCCCAAAAAATCTGGGTGGGTTGTAATGCAGGTTTCATCAGATGGGTGAAAGAGACAGAACCTAATGAAAGGAGATCAAAGAGGAATATGTCTCGAAGAAAGGGTTTTACCCTAATTGAATTGTTGGTTGTTATTGCGATCATCGCCATTTTGGCGGCGATCCTCTTCCCCGCTTTCGCTCGCGCCCGAGAGAAGGCACGCCAGATCTCCTGCTTGAGCAACCTTAAGCAGATGAGCCTGGCCCTCCTTATGTATGCCAACGACTACGATGACTGCGCCCCCGGCGCCGCCAATCCCTACGGCGGCGCGCCGACCGACTGGAACCAGACGACCCCCTACGCCCTGTGGGAAGTGGCCATTGATCCCTACGTGGGGGCCCGCAAGATGTATGCATGCCCGAGCTGGGCAGGCGCAACGTCCTACTACAGCACCGACAACAGCAGGTGGGAGATCGGTGGTAACGGCTTCTGGCTTCCCGACGCCACCTGGGAAGGCGTTGAGATGGGTTACGGTATCAACGTTCTGCTCACGATGTCCGCTAGAGTCCCTGGCGATGCTGACTACATAGCCAACGGAGACTTTGGCGGCGCAGGCGGTGAGTGGTTCAACTGGGCCAATGCGAACGTCGCTGGCGGCTGGGGTGGTAAGAACCTGCGCAAGCTGAAGCAGGCGGCTGGAGTCATCCTCCTCGCGGACTGCGGCAGCGTCCTGGAAGCCTGTGGCGCGAAGTTGAATATGACTGCGGAATGCGGCTGGGAGATTGATCCTAACTGCGATTCCCTGCCTTCGGAGGAGATACTTGGAAAGGGCACTCGCCACGGCGCAGGCAACAACTGGTCCTTCGCTGACGGGCATGCCAAGTGGATCAACGGAGAGGCCTATTTCTGCGTCGTTGACCCGACTCCTCTGCCGGATGACCAGGGGTTCCCACTCACTGACGAGGAGATTCCACTCAACTCCATCCAGAAGATCACCGGCATAGACCAGCTCAACTAATTCGGCCTTTCTCTGATTGGTTGAGAGCAGGCTGTAGCCTGCACGGACTGTAAGGAAAAGAATGGCTGGCTGCCCCGATATCGGGGCAGCCAGCCTGAAAATTGCTGACCCACAAGAATCCGAAGACCCAAATCAAAGCATAGGAGGAAAGAGATGAAGGGAAACACTGCTCCCCGAAGGAAGACGATAAGCCGCGGCCTCGGAATGGTCATCATACTCATCGCCGCCGCGGTGATCATCGTCGTGGCCTACATGGGGACCCGGCCCGGTGGATTCAAGGGCCAGATGACCTATAACCAAAAGATGGAAGTAAGGGCCAAGATGCTGGGGTATAAGGACGCGGCAGAAATGGCGGCCCACGGCGGACCCCGTGCGGGAAAGAAGGGACAGGAAGAAACACCAGTAGGCGGAGGCGGGGTGCTCGGCGGCACTAGAGAGCAGCCGGCTGGAGAGCAGGGGAAGTAAGTAAGCCAGAAGAGCAGTAGTAAGGGAAGTAGAAATAGTCAAGGTTCAAGGATGACTTCCAGAGAGCGCATGGTGCTTGCCATGCGCAACCAGATGCCGGATACGGTGCCGGTTTCCCCCGACATCTCTAATATGATCCCAGCAAGGCTTACCGGCAAGCCGTTCTGGGATATCTATCTTTACGATGACCCCCCCCTTTGGCAGGCCTATATTGATGCGGTCTGCTATTTCCAGATGGACGGCTGGTATATCTATGGGGGGTTACGTTATCTCCTCAAAGGAGATGCGCGCTCCCTCGCCGCCAAGACCGTCTCTCGCACCGCGGAGAGAATCGTTGTGCGCACCACCTGTTGCACCCCCTCCGGCGACCTTTTCTGGGAGGATACCTATTATCTGGACAATCCTCCCACTCCCACCTCCAAGTGGATAAAAGATCCCGCCCGGGATATTCCTATTGTGCTGAAACACTTCTTCCCTCCCATCGTCGGCTATGACGATACGGAGGTGAAGAGGCGCCGCAGCTACCTCGGAGAGAAGGGCGCCTTCGGCCTCGGGATTGACAATCTGCCTGGTTTTCATGACCTGGTGTGGCTCTTCGACGGCGGCCTGGAGGCGATCTCCTACGCCCATGTGGACTACCCCGACCTCTTTGCCGAACTCCTCGAAAAGCAGGCCGAGTATGAGGTCCGCAAGGCCGAACTCGCCCTGGAAGTGAAACCCGATTTCTTCATGATCGGCGCCTCCGGGCTGTGGACCCTTTCCTCGCCTTCCATCTTCCGCCGCTTCACCCTGCCCACCCTGCAGAAGATTACCCGCATGGCCAAAGAGGCGGACATCCCCTCCTTCCTGCACTCCTGCGGAAAAGCGCGGGAACTGGCCGGCATTTGCGCCAATGAGACCGATCTCTCCTGCATAAACCCTCTGGAAGTGCCTCCAATGGGAGATTGCGACCTCGCCGAGGTCAAGCGCAGCCTGGGAGATCGCCTCGCCCTGATGGGCAACCTGCACACCACCGACGTGATGCTCCGGGGAACCCCGGAAACCGTGGAAGAGGCGGCCCTCCAGGCAATCCAGGCGGCCGCCTCCGGCGGGGGGTTCATCCTTTCCACCGGAGACCAGTGTGGCCGCGATACCCCGGACGAGAATATCCGTTCGCTGGTCCGGGCGGCGAGAAGATACGGCAAGTATTGACAGAAGATTCCCCTTTTGCGCCTGGTCGCCTGGTCCGGCCGCGCGTTACGGCCTTTCTCCTCCGCGGCCGGCTTTTCTGCTCATGACACTTCCTTCGATTCCCCTCCCTGGCGGCGATTTTGCCATCTCAAAAAGCCCCAAACTCTATGGAATACGCGAGAGGAAGAGATAATGCCGGCCTGCCCAGCGCAGGGTCACAGGTCAACACTTGCCATGGCCTTGCAGCCTGAAAGAGATGGGCTGGGGGAGAGGGCTGGCAGAAAACGCACCCGGAGGCGGATAGGAGGGGGGCGATGGCTGCAGGCAAGAGGGGTTTCACCCTGGTTGAGGTGCTGGTGCTGATCGCAATCACCGCGATCTTGGCCGCAATCCTCTTCACGGTCTTCACGCGCGCCCGAGAAAAGGCGCGTGAAAGCACTTGCCTGGACAACCTCAAGCAATTGGCCTTCGGGGTGTTGATGTATGCCGATGACTGGGACGGGCGCGCGCCGGGAGCGGGATGCGCCTGGGGGTATTGGCAGACGGGGAAGCCGCTGGGAGGAAACGAGAGGCTTTCCTGGCTGGTGCTGGTGGACCGATATGTCGGAAACCGCGGCGTTTTCACCTGCCCGGCCCGGGAGAAGTGGTGTGTGGCCGGTTCGGCGAACCCGGACCAGGTCTGCGTCTATGGGGTTGCCCTGCCGGACGACTGGCGCGGTGTATCCGTCGGCTACACCATGAACCAGTTACTCGGCCAAAGTGTGCCTCCGAACACCGATCCCGATGGTGAGAAAGGCCCCCGCGTCTGGTGGGACTGCACCCAGTGGGGAGGCAAGAACTTCAAGCGGCTGACTCGTCCGGCCGATGTGATGATGCTGGCCGAAGCCAATAACCTGGGCGACAACTGCGGGTGGAAGGTCAACTGGCCCAGAGTCTGCGGCCAGGACTACGACCCTTGTTGGGATGAAAGCGGCACCGGCGGCAGGCTCGCCGAAAACGCCGCCCACGGCGGAGGCAACAACTGGGCCTTCGCCGACGGGCACGTAAAGTGGGTGCGCGCCGACGCCTACGAGTGCGACGAGGGGGAGGTTGACGCCACCGAGAAGGAGATACTTTCCGGGCCTACCTTGCAGAGAGTATTCGGAGTGGACCAACTGAAAGCAGGCGCCGCCCCGGCACCGGCAGCAGAGCCAACTGAGCCCCAAGCCTCCGCCGAGCCGGGAGAAGGATGAGCCCGGGGCGCGGCGCAATCGCCTGATTTTCCACCTCCGCGGCCCCGCTCTTTTCTTGCCCCCGCCGCTCACCCCTCCATCCTGACCGAGGCCGGGAACC
>Ga0299915_10001832_pt1 | contig 15564 bp, 14 predicted proteins | sample RVTome_13_FD_200263 | JGI IMG/M metagenome (GOLD analysis project Ga0299915, IMG submission 200263) | Soil microbial communities from uranium-contaminated site in the Upper Colorado River Basin, Wyoming, United States - RVT92D227 (version 2) ... | reverse complement strand
TATGAAGCTTCTTATCATGTAGCCATTAAGACTTGGTCCATGAGCGCATGACAACATGTGTGTTTGTATTAACAATACCTTCAATCGTATCGATCTTTTTCGAAAACGCGTTATATAGCTCGTCTGTATTTTCTACTTCAATTTCAGCTAAGATATCGTAATCTCCTGTAAGAGCGAACACCTTTTTTATTTCAGGAATTTTATTAAATTCTTCTATTACTTTTGCCATTGCGCTATGGGTTACTTGGATAAAAATTGCGGCTTTAATTGTCATATTAATTCAGCACTTTTTATTGTGTAATTGTTTATTTTATAAATTTTTAATATTATTTAATTTTTAACGAAATGGAATTTTAATCAATTATTTTGTAAATTTTATCTATAAATAACACTTTAACATCTTCAATACCTTCTATGTTTTTAATGCCGATATTCTTCAAATAGTACAGCCCTTTAATCGAATTGGTTTTTATTTTTAAGAGAAAATCGAAGGTACCAATTAGTGCTTCGACGGAATAAACGCCTTCAAGTTTTAATAATTTCAACGCTAAAGTCTCTAAAATACCTGGTTTATGGCTAATTAGTAATACTGAATTTACCAAATTCCTTGACTCGTGCGCATATCGAAGCAAAATCGAAAGTGCTAATAAAAAAATAACGATAATTAAATATTCTAAAGGAAAGAATTCCCCTAATAAAATAACCCCAAATAATATACCTCCAATTGGTTCAATTATGGTCAAAATGGTGTTCCATTGGCTATAGGATAAATTATAAGAACTCCATTTTACATTCGCTATAAATATTAATACGTATGTTATTATTGTAGAGAAAAAGATTAAAAATAAAATTTCCCATCTGAATAAAATCGAAAAAATTACGGGAAATTCTGTAAAAAAGAGCCCTATTTCGTTTGATAAATCCGTTTTAATAGGAATAAGAAAATACACAACTAATATAAATGGAAACATCAAAGCGATACCAGTTAAAAAGATCAAAGATAACTTAAAAAATAGGCGTATAATTTTATAATTTTTATTTTTATTAATTAAAATCATTTCTTCTTTATTATATACATCTTTACCAATCCCGATTTGTAAAAATGTCAAGCATAAAGTGTAGAAAATTAGATAAAAAACGCTTAATAATGTAATTTCGTTGGATATTTGAGCAGGTCCGCTTAGTTTCACAAAAACGATAATACCAATACAAAATAACAATATTATAAGATATAATACTTTAAACACATCTAATTTTTCTGATTTAACTCCGTGTTCGTAAAAAGCAACCGCTACAATGCCTAACTGAAATCCAATCATCGTAAATCCTATAGACGTAGTTTTTAGGCACAAAAAATAGACAATTATTTGTAATACGATTCCAAAAAATCCAAGAATCATTAAATATAGAATGCGCCTTAAATTGAAAAACGCCTTGTTTTTTGAACCTAACATTTTTAATAATTGTTTAAACGAGATTTTTTCGTTCTGAGGATTTCTATTGTTTAATGCCACTAATACGAGCGATATTAGAAGTAATATTATTCCAGCACAAAAGAATCTTAGAAAAATTATCATTACTAACGAGATTTCTTTAAAAAGTCCCAATACAATAACGGGGATAAAACTCCACAATAAATTTGCAATTAGTATATGGATGATGTATTTATTTTGCATGCAATTACAACAAATACTTTTAACTTTTTTAATTTATATATATTAATTACAGAACTACATTTTTTATAGTAATTGTATTCTTTAAAGTAATTGCATTCTTAATTGATTTTATTATATGTCTAAAATTTTAATAACTGGTGCCACAGGATTTATTGGCAGTTATTTAGCCAAATTTTTTATAAAAGAAGGATATAAAGTTGTAGCTCACGGAAGTTCAGAACAATCCATAAAAAAATTAACCAAAGAACTTGAAAATTCCATTTCAAGTCTTGAAAACGTTGATTTTTGGTCTCAAGATTTCTTAGAACCTAATTGGGACTTTCCAAATTTTTCAGATATAGAATATATTATTCACACTGCTGCAATTACTAAAATAAGAGAGGGTGTTTTAGAAAATTACGATAAATATTTTGGCCTAAATGTAATAGCAACAAAAAAATTGGCAGAAAAAGCTATAAAAGAAAACATAAAACATTTTATATATTTTTCTTCGGGGCAAGTATTTGGAATTCCTCCTAATTTCCCTTTTGTTGAAGAAACTTTAAAAAATCCGATTAATCTTTATGGTTTTTCAAAATACGTTGGAGAATTAGTTATTCGCTCGTACGGGCTTTTTGGCCTTAAATATACTATTTGCAGACCATTTTCAGTTTATGGAATTGGACAACAAAATATTATCTCAATCATAAAAGATAAAATTGTTAAAGATGAGGTTTTGACAATTTACGGGGATGGTTCTCAATCAAGAGCTTTTACTCATGTTAACGATATTTGCGAAGCAATTTTTACTATTTTTAACAATCCAAAATGTTTTGGCGAAGAATATAATTTATCTGGCGATAAAGAATATTCTATTAACAATTTAGTTGAATTAATTTCTGAAAAATTAAAAAAAAAGCCAAGAATAGTAAAAAAAGAATCAGATGTAAACGAATTAAAAAGAAACATTGCGGATATTAAAAAAATTAAAAATTTGGGGTTTAATTATAAAGAATCGCTTGAGGATTTCATAAACTATGAATTAATTGATTAACTTACGATTGACAATTAATTTTGATAAACTCAAAAATAAAGCAAACGATCCAGAAATGCTAAGGCTAAATAAAGCATTATATTAAATTGTAATTCTGTGCCTCTATATTCTAATTTCCACGATTTCTTTTGTTGGTTATATTTTCCTAAATTTATTAATTCATTTACACCGTAATTATCAATAAAATTCTTATAATTATAAAGAAAAACTTTTTCCGTTCCAAAATGTCGGCAAATGTCTAAATCGTTAAGGTATTCTTTATCTTTCATATAATCCGTATCGTTAAATATGCTTTTTAAAGTCCCTATAAAAACATAATGATTAGCGGCTTTTATTTCTTCGCGATTGTTTTGGCACATTCCAACTCTAAAATAAAAGTTATACGCTGAAAGTACGTTTTTTTCTCCAACATCTTCGTTTAATTGTCCAAATACGTTTTCTTTCGAATTTTCAATAATAACATCTGCTGTGTCTCCACTTTTAGGAACAATTCTGCCTACTCGATATATCATCGTAGTTGTATAATCCCACACAACATTAATACTATAAACATTTCTTAAATATAATTCTATATCTCCATCTCCATCTAATTCGTCCATATACGAAGAGATTCTCACTATTCCGACTTCCTTTCCATCTGACCTTATCTCTTCAGTTAATTCTTTTAAATCACGACTAGCTTCTTCTATTTCCTTTTGCGTTGGATATTCGTCTACAAAATAATTAACGCTTTCTACTAAAGGAGAATCCCTCACTTTATTAGTATAACGACTAGGGGGTTCTGCGTCCACAGCAAACGATTTCACATAAGGACTTTCAAATATTCCTTCGTTGATAAACCATTGTCTAAATTCTTTATATAGAGATACATATTCGTCGGTATTATCCATGTTGATAAAAGCGTCTGGAGGCGTGATTAAAAGAAAATATAAGTTTATCCCATTCGCAATAGCAAGTTTGTAACGCTCCATTAAAGAAGATTTGTTCAAAGTATGCAATCCTATAGCAGGCATAAAGGCTATATTATATTGTTTGCATATTTGATATATTTCTTCATCGTTGGGTAAAAAATAAGGATCAACCCAAAAAATTAATTCCGGATTAGTTCTTGGTTTAATTGTTATTTCGTGTTTTGGACTATTTAACACGTAAACGCTTGACGAAAACAAGAAAAATAATAAGAAAAGAAAAAATATCTCTTTTTTCTTATTTATACTAAAATTTTTAGTTTTATTAAAATATTTTATCGATAGATAAAATCCAGCAATACCTATAACCAAAAATGTAATCACGTATATTTTTAAAAAGAATAATGCTTTTAATTGAATGACAAATGCAAACGCTATAATTGATACAAATATAATAATGAAATAATAAAAAATTCTAAAAACTTTATATCGTATACCTAAATATAAGACTAAAATATTGAGAGCTATTGCTGCGCTCTGCCACATTAAAAAGAATGTTAGATCAATAAAAGTTAATTCAGAGAAAACTGAAATCAATAATAATTCAAAAAACCAAAAAAAGTATTGAGATACCAAAATTAAAATAAATACTGAAATGTTTTCCTTTAACTTACATTTTGCTATTGTAAATTTCATTTTCTTGATTATTAAATTCATTCTATTCAATTTTTTATTTTTTCTAAAAAAAATTATTCGAGTAGAAGATGGTAATAGTTATAAATAATGAAAAAGAATGTTAAATTAATATTGAATTTCAATTTTTTAAAAAATTAAAAATTAAAATGAATGGAAAAAAATATGAGCGAAAACGAGATTAGAAGCCAAATAGCCTCAAAAGAAGATGAGATTACTAGAGTTGAAGAAGAAGCTAGCAAAAAGGAAGCTTCTTCTGAAAAGCAAGTTGAATCTGAATATAGACCAAAAATATCTGATGCAGAATCTAAGTTGTCTGCAGAGGAAGGAAGCTTAGAAGAAGCGTCAGCAAAAGCTGCTGAGTGGAACGCAAAAAAGAAAGAGCTAACCACTAGCGTTAAAAATTTAAAAAAAGAAAAGGTTACTCTAACAAAAGAAAAAGATAAGAAACTAAAAACAAAACTGAAAGAAATTGCAAGCGATAAAAAAACTAAAATTTCTGCAATTCAAGGCGAAATAAAGCTTTTAAATAAAGAATTAAAATTATTATCAAAACCCTCATCTGAAGAGTAAAATATAGCTCTTTCACAGATTAACGATATTTTTTTTTTTACTATTATTAATTAAAATAAATGATTCGTAACTAATGCAAATTTCTTGTTTTTATTAACTAATCTTCTTATTCCTGCTAATTTTTAAATAATAAAATTTACTTTTATAAAAAAATGTTAATTTAACTAAAACAAAAGAATAGTTAAAGAACTCCCATCGATAAAAGAAGTTTTGTAGCGTCAGGCGTTTCAAATGCTATTTTTACGTCAAGTACTGCTGGCTTACCCGCGTTTTTAGCTCTTTCCAAAGCAGGCTTAATTTGATTGGGATCGGTAACAACTTCTCCCCAGCACCCAAAACCTTCGGCACATTTTGCGTAATTAAATTCCGGTAAATCAACGTCTATAAACCTTTTTCCCATTGCCAATTTTTGACCGCTTTTGATCATGCCCCACGCGTTGTTATTTGCTATAACGTATATTAAATTTTTTAATCCTAATCTAACAGCTGTCTCTAAATCTTGAACATTTATCAAAAAACTACCATCGCCAGTTATTGCAACAACTTGTTTTTCAGGTTTAGCTAATTTTGCTCCAATTCCGTAAGGAATAGAAACTCCGAGCATTCCCATACCCATAGCTTGCAATTGTGAAAGCGGTTTTCGTGTTTTGTAAAAATCTATTTGTTCAACGATAAAAGCGGCGATATCTCCACCATCAACTATTAATATTGCATCGTCATCTATAAATTCGAGTACGTCTTTAACTAATCTATTAGGTAATATTGGTACTTTATCTTTGGAAGCTTTTTTAGTTGCTGAAGTAATGGCACCTAGTCTCAATCCGGCTAAGGTTTCTAACCAATCTCTCCTTTCGACTTTTTTTGTTGTTTTAACTTCAACGAGCATTTGTTTCAGAAACATTTTGCAATCTGCTACTATACCCATTGTTACTGGTTTGGCGCGACCTATTATCATTGGATCAATATCAACTTGTATCATTTTTTGAGAGTCCTTCCAAAATGGCTGGATGCCGTGCCCCATATCAAAGGCAAATTTACAACCAAGAACCAAAATGACATCTGCTTCTGCTGCTGCTTTTAATCCAGGACCAGCAATAGTAGATCCTATTAAACATTTTGATTTATTTGAGAGTGTCCCAATTCCCATAATGCTAGTCAATACAGGGATTTGCAAATATTCTGCAAATTGTTGTAATTCGTTCCACGCCTCTGAGCGCATAATACCCCCGCCAGAGACAATTAGGGGCTTTTCAGCTTTTAATAGCAACTCAAGCGTTTTTTTAATTGATTCGTTATCAACTCCCGGTTTTCCCATGGCTCTATATTGTTCAGTAGATAACAGCGAAACTTTATCTTCCTCTATTTCTCCAAGAAATGCATCTTCGAAAATTTCTAATAATACGGGCCTAGGTCTACCTCCTGTAACTTCGCGAAATATTTTTCTAACAGCGTCAGGAATGTCTTCTGTTTTGCGTACGCTTTTCTGATATTTTGTGATTGGTTTAAACATTGTCATCTGATCCAAATTACCTTGAAGCGTAAAAGAATCCTCGTACTTAGTATTTACTTGAGGAACAATTGCGATTACTGGTATGTTGTCACTCCACGCTGTTCCTATTCCCGGAACGAGATGTAAAGCTCCTGGACCTACTGTTCCAAAACAGACGCTTGGTTTATTAGAAACCCTCGCATACGCATCAGCTGCGTGTGCTGCAGCTTGTTCGTGTCGAAACAATATGGTATTAATTCCTTTTTCTCTTCCCCAGCGATATATTGCATCGTACATATTTAAAAATTGCCCTCCAGGGATACCGAACAGGTATTTAACGCCTTCTTGAAGTAAACATTTAATTAACACATCTCCACCATTAATTTTCTTTTTCTCTTCCATAATTTCTCCCTTTATTAGAACATTAAAAAGCTACTTTTAGAATTTGAATATTTTTAATTAAAAATCCGCTTTTAGCATTTAAATAATTTTTCACAAAATATCTCTATTTTTTTGAAGAAAACAACTAAATTTAAAAATTAAAACTTTCAAGTGAATTAAAAAAAGTTCTTAAAAATTAAGGAATACTATAAATATTGTTTTTGTTCAATCTTAAATCTTTAAGAGATTTGAGATCTTTTATTGATTCAGGAATTTTTTTTATCTTATTATTGTTTAAATTTAAAAATTTTAACGAGCGTAGGGATGTAATCCATTCGGGAATTTCTTGAATTTCATTTTTACTTAAATCTAGCCTCTCCAACGAAGTAAGAACCTTTATAGATAGAGGAATCTCTTTAAGTTTATTTCCGCTTAAATTCAAATCTTTAATTTGTGTCAATAAACCAATTGAACCTGGTATTTTCACAGACATATTATCGCTAATATAATAACCTTGAATAGAACTAAGAAATAAATGCAGATTTCTTAATTTTAAAAGAGACTCGATATACTCTTTATTATCTTTTATATATTTCCAATTAAAATAATTAAAGTTTAAATGTTCCACGTGCTGATTTTTTAGAACAAGCCACGGCTCTTTTGTTTTATAATTTGTTATTATCTGAAAATGTTTGTAAGTATCGGTATCAATAATGTAATTCTCGTTTCCATTAGCAAATAAAGCTTCCAAATCTAAAAAGAATTTAGCTTCTTCTGGAACAATATCTATGTCGGATGCAAATTCATTAGTCCAATTATATAATTTCTGGCTTAGTAAATCAATTTGTGGTTCACAATCATTAATAAAATCAATAATAGATTTTAACACTAAAGGAGAATTATCGTGTTCGATTGTCCATAAAATTGAATTTATACTTTCTTTAAAAAAATTATTTAGTAGTACTTTCACAGTTGCATTTCTTACCGAGGGACTTTTATCGGAAATTAAGTAATTTTCTAAAATTTTAAAAACTATTTCACTTTTATACGATATTTTTTCTAAAATATCAATACATTCTATGCAAATCTCGGGATTATCGTTTCCTTCCATAAAAGATATTAGTATTTCTGCGGCGTCTGATTTATTCAATTCTCCATCTCTCACACGAGTTAAAATTACTTCAAGTGAGAATAAATCGTTATCCATATACAATATTAATGTTTTATTACTAATTTTTAAATTACAGCTGAATTTAACCAATTTATTTGAATTTAATAAGATCAAGAATTAAATAATATTCTCTATAACAATAAATAGGTTTCGAATAAATAATAATTAACATTTGCTAATTATTAAAGGGAAAATCAAGGATTATTATTCAGATTTAATAAAAATGGTTTTAAATCAGTGTTTTGAATATTTTCATTTATTTTCTATCTTCTAATTCTACTCCACATATCGGACAAAATACAGAGTTTTCTTCTATTAATTCTTCGCAAAAAGGACATTTTTTTGTTAAAGCTTTCTCTGGAATTGTAATTGGTTGAGTATCTTGTTGAATTGCTTGTTGCTGTTGAACTCCTGTTTGCTCCTGAACAATTGGTTGCTTAAACGGTTTGTATATCTGCTGTTGACCTATGTACATCTTCAAAGGTAAATTAGTTAGTAATGTATTTTTTTTTGTTACTTCTAATCTTAAATCAAATATTCCTTCTTTTTTACCTTTAATTTTGAAAACACATTGCTTAACACCTCGTGGTGGAATTGATCCGATACTCCTTTTCTTATCCGTAACTATTTGAACTTCGCGTGGAACGAATAATGCTATATAAATAGGTTGATTTACCTTCTCGCCAATTAAATTTTGCACATTTACTAGAAATTCAAAAATCTTATTTTTTGGTGTGCGGATTTCGTTATTAATTAGACTCGTGCTAATGTTTAAAGATTGTTGGTTATCACTCATTTTTCATCGATCAGATTTATATTCTAAAATACAAATTTAATTTACACATTCTTTAATATTATAGTATCGTTTACTTTTTATAATCTTTTAGAGACCAACGCTTAAAATTTAATAGAATCTCTAACATTAAAAAAAATTAAATTTTAGAAATTATTTTCTTACAAAAAATTAGAAAGATCGAAATAAATAGAATTGAAAATGGTAATACCAGCACCTGAAAATGGAATTAATTTCATTGATGTTCACTGCCATCTTCCATTTCCTCGTCCAAGAAACGATAAACTCCCCTCAGATGAAAAGCAATATGCTGATTATTTTAAAGAAGGCGGCGTTTATTTAATAACGTGCTCAATAGATACAACAACATTAGACTTAGTTTTAAAATTTATCGAAAATAAAAAAAACATTGGTTTTACGTGTGGTTGGGCTCCCCAAACCGTAACTTATACACCTTCTAATCTATATAAAGAAGAATACGAAAAGTGGGTTGCTTTTATTTTAAAATATCCCGAAAAATATTTAGCCATCGGCGAAATCGGCTTGGATTTTCATCACGCAAAAACGCTGGATAATAGAGAAAAACAAATTGAAGAATTAGAAAAAATATTTGAAACAACCAAAGCTCTTGAAAAACCTTACATATTACACGTAAGAAACGCTGCAGAAAAAGAATTTGATAGAGCGCATCCTAATCATAAATTTAATAAAAAAGACGGCGCTAATCAGGAAGTTTTACGCGTATTAAACGAATTTAAAATAAATCCTAAAAAGGTTTTATGGCATTGCTTTTCAGGACCAGAAGATTATGGTCGAATCTTATCTAAACAGGGATATGTGCTTTCTGTACCAAGTAGCGCTTACGGGTACGAAAGGTGGAGAAATGTTACCAAAGATACTCCTATTGAATCACTGCTTACCGAAACTGACGCGTTTTTTCAACATCCTTTTAAAAGTGGGCCTATAAATATACCATCTAACGTCAAATATTCCGTTGCAGCCATAGGGTTTTCGCATAATTTATCTCAAAAAGAAGTAAGTAAAAAAACAATTGAAAATGCCAAAAAATTTTTTAATCTCAAGAGTTAAAGAGGAAAAGTAATAAAATAACTATTACGACAATAAAAGAAATCAATTCAAACACAAACGATTTCTTCTGAAATTTATTCAATTTTTCAACGTTAGAACTTATATTATCTTTAATCTTATCAACATCTTCTTTCTCTTTATCATTCATTTTTTTTTATTTTTTAAAGTTTATTCTCAATTAAATTTAATTTAGCAATCTCGTTTCCTTTATCAAATTCTAAAATTAATTTATATGTTTCAGCAGATTTATCGTTTTCGTTTTTATTTTTAAAGGCTGAAGCAAGAGATAATAGGTTCTTTATTGATTCTCTATAATTTGGATCTATTTTTAAGGCTCTATAATATGCATCAATCGCTTTTTCGAAGTTCTGGTTTAAATAATACACAAAACCAATTTCATTCCATGTATGTTTATTAAATGGGTCAAAATATAACGCCTGTTTGTACGATTCAATCGCATCTTCGTAATTTCCAACGATTTTATAAGATTCTGCTAAATTTATTAATAATTCAATGTTTTTTGAACCACTTTTCAATAGGTATTCGTAAATCTCAATTGCTTCGTCAATTTCGTTGTGATTTCTACACGAAGAAGCGAGGGATACTAAGTTTTCTAACGAGTAATTGTACAATGGATCAATGGCTAAAGCCCTTTTATACGTTTCAAGAGCTTTTTTATATCGTTTTTTGCAATAATATACGTAACCTAAATTATTAAGAGTTATTTTATTGTGCGGATCTAATTCTAACGCTTTTTCGTAAGCCTCAATAGCATCGTCGTATTTTTTGTTCATTCTTAAAGCTCGACCAAGGTCAATCCAATTATTAGCATTTTTTGGATTAAATTCCAAAGTAATTTTAAAGACATCAACAGCGCTTTCGAAATTTCCTTTTTCAATGTAGATATAAGCTAGATTTACTAAATTTTCGGAAGGTACATTATATAATGGATCAATTTCCAAAGATTTTTTATACGCGTTTATAGCCTCTTTATACGCTCCTTTACATTGATAAGCGTATCCTAGATTATTCAGCGTTATTTTATTGGTTTTATTTAGTTCTAAAGCTCGATTATACGCTTCTATTGCCTTGTCGGTTTTCCCGTACAACCTATACGCACGTCCGAGATCAATCCAACCATTTTCGTCTTTTTTATTAACCTCTAACACTATTTCAAGAGTATAAATTGCCTTGTAATATTCCCCCTTCTCTATATATTTTGAACTAAGCGTTTTTAGATTTTCTAACAGACATTCGTTCTTGGGATCTATATTTAAAGAAATGCTATAACAATCAAAAGATTTATCGTACTGTTCGTTGCAAAAATAAGCGTATCCTAAATTATTATAGAGAATTTTGTTGTTTGTATCCAATTCTAAGGCATGGTTATAAGAATTAATTGCTTTTTCAAATTGACCAATTAACCTGTAAACGCGTCCAAGCTCAATCCAACTCTCTAGATGCTCCCAATTATAATATAAAGCAAGTTTTAATATTCTTTTAGCTCGTTTATAGTCTTTTTTATCCGCAAATAATGAAGCTAGTTTGCCGAGACTTTTTATCGGCATGATATACGAAGGATCTATTTTTAGAGAGCGCTCGTACGCGTCAAAAGCGTTATCGTACTCGTTAGAAAAGAAGTACGCGTTTCCTAAATTATTCCACCAAATTTTATTTTTTGGTTCTAATTCTAAAGCTTTTTTATACGCATCTATCGCGTTGTTATAATCCTGTTTATTATAACACTCTTGACCAACCTGAAACCAATCAACATCCTCTTTTTTAACAGATTTATTTTGATTGCTTTCCAATTATATCTCGATAGATTTTTTTATTTCCTAATTTTATAATTTGAAAATAAAAATTATCATTTATTTCTTTAAGTGTTTGTACAACCTAGAATAGGTTAATAAAAATTTTAAAAATAAATTGAAAAAAAACTATTTCAGATTTAACGCTCAAATTCTATTTCTAATTGATCCAATATCTCTAATAAATCGAGTATTTCAAGATCTCCATTAAATCTATCGTTTGCGTTGCTTAAGTTTGTTATACAAAATGGACACACCGAGCTTAAAACAGTAGCGTTTGTTTCTTTAGCTTGTTTTATTCTTTCTATTGAAATTTCGACAGCCCATTCGGGATATCCAATTTTAACGCCTCCTCCCGCGCCACAGCACCAAGCAAAATTTCTATTTTTTTTCATTTCGACCAATTTAAGACCAGGAATTTGTTTATAAATTTCTCGAGGTATATCGTATATTCTCATATGCCTCCCTAGATGACAAGGATCGTGATAAGTAACAGTTTTATTATATTCTGATTTGATTTTCATTTTTTCCGAATCTAATAATTCTTTAATCAATTCGGTAGTGTGGTAAACTTCAAAATCGAATTTAGCACCAAACTTTTCGAAATCTTTCTTAAAGGTACGATAACAACCGGCGCAACTGGTAATAACCTTTGAAGCATCCGCATTTTTTATTTGTGCTATATTATATTCCATAAATTCTTTTGAACATCCGATTTGTCCCGTTCTAATAAGAGGACTGGTACAGCAATGCTCGTCAATTAATGTGAAATTTATTCCCGCTCTTTTAAGAAAGCGAATAGTGGCGTCCCTAATTTTTTGCTGACGATAATTGCTCGTACAACCAATGAAATAAACCCATTCAGCTTTATCAGGTAATTCGTACATTTTCTTTAAATTTTCGTTCGTTGAATGAAGTTCGCCGTAAGGATTGTATATTTCTTTATTTGTTGTAAGTTCTAATAATTTTTCCTGATTAGGGCCCGGTCCAATTTTTTGTACAGCCATTTCCCTTAAAGCTTCGATAATATCAACAATATAATCCGCATGGGGTGCTTGGCAAGAATCCATGCACGCTCCACAGGTTGGACACGCAAAAATTGCGTCTTTCAAGTCGTTATTCCACTCAAGTTCACCTAAAATTAAACCTCTAACTGTCCTTATTTTTCCTGAAGCCCAATACGATTCAAATAGGAATTTTTCGCCCGACGGACACATGGACTCGAAATTTTTATAACTATATTTACAAGTACTACAACGGATACAATGATCAAAAGCCATCTGCAAATATTTTTTTCCGCATAAATTATCGTCTATTTTAATTTCGGTCATTTTAAGTATTCCACCTCCCTGGATTGAATATATTATTAGGGTCCATGCATTTTTTTAGCTTATCAAATAAATTTAGCCACCCATCGTTAATTTGCTCTCGCATTTTTGCTGTCATCCACGATGGCGTTTTGTACGGTATACATCCCATCTTTAAACATGTGTCTGTAATTTCTTCTACTAATTTCATCATCCGTTCTTGATCTGTGAATTTATTAAAGCGAAATATTGGCCTAAAGATACCGAGATGAGAGTTTTTTAACGTTTTCATCATAATGTACGACGGCACATTGTGCTTTTTGAACAATAGATCGCACTTTTCAATTAATTCTTCAAATTTATGTGTAGGTGCGTAGGAACCAAACCAAGTCAAGCCAGAATATTCGACTAAGTTTAATATTACTGCGGGTAATTCGTAAATAGTTCGCGCTCTCAAATTAAAAAGTTTTGAAAATTCGTTGTAATCGATTAAATGAATATTTGTTCCTTTTTTATTTAATTCCGCCACAATATTATGGAGGATCTCTTCCTTAGCTTTTAGCATATTCTCCGTCTGAGCAGAGATCGAGATTACTGCGCTAAACGCAGGTTCTTCGGGGTATCTTGTTGGTTCAGGTATGCCCACTTCCATTTTGGCTACTTCGATAGAAAAAGCTACGACATCGTCTACAATTTCTGCTTTTCCTATTTCTCTTAAAAAAGGAGCTATATCGGTTAGACCAAAAAAAATGCCAAGATATGGTTTCTTAATCGGAGGATTAGGCCAGAGCTGAATAGATGCTTTTGTTATTAAACCAGTCATTCCCTGCCAATTAATAAACAATCCCACAAGGTCGGGAATTGGACCACGGCCCCACCAACTTTCTACGTCAGCGTCTTCTTTTCCGTAAAAACAAGAACCGATTCTAACAATTTCACCATCTGCAGTGATAACCTCTAAACCATTTATTGCGTCTCCCATCGAGCCTATCTTTGTCGCTAAGTTTGTCATACCACTTAAGAGCGCATTTCCAATAACGCTTGCGTATGGCGGAGCATTTGGATAGCTGTACCTTAAGTGGGGATAATTCTCGTCTAAATGTTTTTTTAATTGTCCAAAAGTCACCCCTGGTTCTAGCAAGGCATACATCATATTTTCGTTTATATGCAATATTTTGTTCATTTTTTTACCAAAATCAACTATAATTCCACCATAATCGGGAATAGTGAGCCCTCCGACATTATTTCCAGAAATATAAGGAACTATTGGGACTAGGTATTTATTACAAAATTTAACGAGTTCAATCACTTGCTCTTTATTTTCTGGAATAACTACAAAATCTGGCATATGTGGCTCATTTTCTGTCATATCGTAAGAATAAGGGTATAAGTCTACTTGTTTATTACTAACATTTGAAGCACCAAAAATGTCTATCAATTTAGTATAAATTTCTTCTCGATTTATTTTCTCAAAAATATTTCTTTCGTTAGTAGTTGTAATTGTGATTCACCTCCTAACGAGCTCCTTCTTTTATTTCGTAATAATGAAGTTGAGGATCTGATGCCACAGTCATCATAGAATCCATAAAAATGTTATAGAAACTTACCATTAAACTACTATCGCTGCCTAGGCCTTCCATTATAATTTTTCCTTCCCCCATTGCACTAAAGGGATCTGCCCTACCAAACGCTAAATCTAACATAGTATTTATGTGTATTTTCACTTTCATATCGAAACCTTCATGTTCTCCTCTTTCAAATCGTATATCAGTTCCTTGAAAAATTACCGTTACAGGATAGAAAGGTTCTACATGTAATACAATTTTTTTATTCCAATCTTTAACGCTTTTTATAAATTTCCTATCGTTTTTTCTATAGGAAAAGATATTATACAACGATAGAGAGATTAAATCGTCTGGAAATTGTATATTTATCATTGTTATTATTTTCTCATTTTTAATATTTAATCTAAAGAATTTTCTATCTTTATAAATATAAATAGTGTTTTTTTTATAAAAGAATGATCTTTTATAGTATAATCCTTTTTTAAGCGTTCTTAACAAATATTAACATAATTTACACATGCGATACTTATAATACTTTTAGATAATTGATACAATTCAAATTAAAATTCAAATAAAATACTTTTCTAATAAAGTACGCTTCTAAAAACCTATACCGTCTTTCAAATTAAATTGGGTGATGTCTTTTTATACATCATGAAATTAACGGAACAGATCCAACTAAAAAAATCCGTACAATTGCGTGAATTATGTCACTTAGCCAAGAACTTATATAACACTGCAAATTACGCCATTCGACAAGAGTTTTTTAACGAACACAGATGGATTCGGTATTATAAATTAAATGAGTTATTAAAAACCTCGAATGAGTACCGCGCCTTACCATCGCAAACTTCTCAACAACTATTTCGCGCGTTAGAGCAAAATTGGAAGTCATTTTTTAACGCTTGTCGAACGCGGCGCAAGTGTCCCGAGAAATTTCAAGGGTGTCCAAAACCGCCTAAATATAAACGAAAATTAGGTGAATTCGTAATTATTTTCACAAACCAACAATGTGCGATAAAAGAGGGATACCTTCGATTTCCAAAGCGAATCGAGTTGGAGCCTATTAAAACGC
>Ga0299915_10001831_pt1 | contig 15565 bp, 14 predicted proteins | sample RVTome_13_FD_200263 | JGI IMG/M metagenome (GOLD analysis project Ga0299915, IMG submission 200263) | Soil microbial communities from uranium-contaminated site in the Upper Colorado River Basin, Wyoming, United States - RVT92D227 (version 2) ... | reverse complement strand
GCTCTGCGAAGTTGAGAGGTTATTCCGAAAATTTCTTCTTTAGGAAAGTTTTTGGTTACTTGATAGATCTTTACAGCTAAATTTGTTGCTTCTTTCCAGGCATCTAAATTCTCATACATTTTTGCCATCTCTTTCCCCATTTTGGATTCCAAAGCAAATAATCCATTCTCTACTTTCCACTCTCCAGAATTGGATTTCATTCTGAAAATCCACTCTCCACCTTCTACTTTCCACTTTCCAATTTCTTAGCTGCTTCTTTGGCGAAGTAGGTGAGGATCAAATCAGCGCCTGCCCTTTTAATGGAAGTAAGAGATTCCATCATCACCTCTTCCCCATCCACCCATCCGAGTTGCGAAGCCGCCTTGATGAGAGCAAATTCGCCACTGACATTGTAAGCCGCCACGGGTATATTAAACGTTTGTTTCACTCGATAGATAATATCTAAATAGGGAAGGGCGGGTTTCACCATGACGATATCCGCACCTTCTTCGATGTCGAGCTGGACTTCTCTCAGGGCCTCATCTCCATTGGCAGGATCCATCTGGTAGGATTTTCGGTCACCGAACTTGGGTTTCGATTCGGCAGCCACCCGGAAGGGGCCGAAAAAACTGGAGGCATATTTTGCCGAATAGGCCATGACGGGAATGTCCTCGAATTGATTTTCATCGAGGGTCTTTCGAATGGCTCCCACCCTTCCATCCATCATATCAGAAGGCGCAACCATATCGGCTCCTGCCCTGACATGAGAGAGGGCTTGATGGGCGAGAAGGTCAAGCGTTTCATCATTCAGAATTCTTCCTCCCTCCACTAAACCGCAGTGACCGTGGCTGGTATATTCGCAGAGACAGACATCGGTGACGATGAGGATGCCTTCCACTTTTTCTTTAAGCTGCCTTACCGCCCTCTGGATGATCCCATTCTCAGCATAGGCTTCTGAACCTAAATCATCTTTCTTTTCGGGAATGCCAAAAAGGATGACGCCGAGAATTCCCAAGGATTTGGCTTCCTTCACCTCTTTGATCAGGAGATCAATAGAGAGCTGAAAATGCCCAGGCATGGAGGAGATCGGCTGTTTCAACCCCTTTCCAGGACGGACGAAGAGAGGAAGGATCAAGTCATCCGGCCTGAGGTGGGTTTCCCGGATCATTCTTCGAAAGACATCGTCTTTTCGCAATCTTCTCGGTCTATACTGAGGGAACTTCATATAGCCTCCTTTACCCCGTTAGAAAGCCCCGCAGCTTGCCCTGTACACCATGCGGTGCAGGGCTTGCAGCGGGGATGAAAACTATTCCTTTTTTAGCAAACTCCGTTAAAAAGTAAAAGTCTTTCTAACGGGGTTTACATTCGTCTATCATTATTTTCTACAATATTTTAAGGTAATTGTCTATAAATGAACTCAGATGTTACATAAACGGGGGACGGAAAGGTTACGTTGGTTCTAAGACAGCTTAACAACTGAGGCGAAAAGGCGTAGTGTCTCGATATGTTTAGGTTACCGAGGCTCGATGCCCCCGGAGTTTTGCACCATGTCATGAGATGAGACATCGAGCGGACAAGAATATTCCGTAATGATCAAGGCCGGAACAAGACCTTGAGACGGTTCTCAAATAACAATGTATAAACAGATGGTTGCAAACTATTTATCCTAATTTTTATCATAGATCTGTATCAGATTGAAACAGGAAAGATGACGGGAGATGCCAAGAACAGCGAGGATAGCGCTTCCATCATTGGTCTATCACATCATCAGCAGAGGAAATATTTATGAGTGGATATTTAATGAGGCAACAGTAGTCAAGCCAATGTGGAGATTAAGGTCCCTCACGATAAGGGAAAGAGATAACAAGATTTGAGTTTTGGCGCTACCAATCATCAATGAATAGGAATACATCCCATGTTGTTAATAATAAGAAAAAATGGGATGTCTTCCTATTTTATGTAATCCGTTAAAGGGCCTTTCCGGTTTTGATCTTATCTCCATCTTTTAACTCACTCCAGTGAATCTGTTTTCCTAAATCATTTGTTCAAAACATTAACCGTGATATAATCATCCAGAGTGAGCGACTATCATTACGGATTGAGGATTCGAAGTTAAGATGATCATTCGAGGGAAAATTCCAGAAACAGAGTCTCTGGTGGACATCATCGTTGAGAAGGGGAAGGTCATTCAGATTAATTCTTATCAAGAAGGATCTTCCTGTGGCCGGAACGTGCCCCGTCCCGCTCCCTGCGGGATAGGCGGGGTCAAGGGGCACAATATGAAAGGAAACTACCTTTCCGGGAAGCCCCGGCCTGTGGCCGGAAAGCTTCATTTCGGTGGAGCGGACCTATACGCATGTTCAGGTTTTTTCGATCCCCAAGTGAATGGGTTTGCCGGGGTGGATTTCAATAGCCCCTGTCTTTCCCCTGAGGGGCTTCATCGGGCAGCCCTCTCCCTGGCTTCCACCGGTGTCACTCATTTTCTCCCTACGCTCATCACTTCCTCTCATGAGAAGATGGTTCGCCAGTTGAAAATCATCGGGGACGCTTTAAAGGACGATTCTCTTCTCCGGAAAATGTGTCCTAAATTCCACCTTGAAGGACCCTATATTTCTCCTGAGAATGGCCCCAGAGGCGTTCACCTTCGAGAGTTCATCCGGCTTCCCCAATGGGAAGAAGTGGAGAGGTATCAGGAAGTATGCGAAGGTCGGATCAAGTGTGTCACATTAGCTCCGGAGGTGAAAGGGGCAATTCCTTTCATCAAAAAAGCAGTGGCCCATGGAATGATTATTGGAATCGGACATACCGATGCCTCTGAAGAAGCCCTTGAGGAAGCTGTTCAGGCCGGGGCCCGTCTTTCCTGTCACCTTGGAAATGCAACTCCAAGACCTTCCCCTCGCCATCAGAACCCAATCCGAAAACAGTTGGCCATGGATCAACTCATGGTGAGTATCGTCACCGATGGGATTCACCTTCCTCCTGACACAGTGAAACACTATATTCAGACAAAAGGTATGGATCGAATCGTCCTGACAACCGATAGCATGGCCGGAGCAGGAGCCTCTCCGGGAAGATACACATTGGGAGACTTGGAAGTGGAAGTAGGTCCTGATCGGGCAGCCCGGTTGGCCGGCACTTCTCGTCTGGCAGGTTCTACGCTCACCATGGACCGTGCCATTACCAATGTCATCCGGTTTGCAGGGGTTGATCTCCCTTCAGCGATTCACATGGCAGCGAAAAATGCTCAAAAACTATTTCCAGAAGCGGGAGGAGAAATGATTCCGGGCCGTTCTGCCGATTTAGTGCTTTTCGAATATCAAAGGGAACTGGTGGTTCGATCCACATGGATCGAAGGGGAGAAGATTTTTTAAGAATGTGATAAGATGATTAAGAACTTTAGAACAGGAGGGTGAGCCATGAAAGCAACTCGTTGGTTATTTATTCTATTTTTAGTTCTTTTTATACCAGTTTGTGTGGAGTCAGGAACACATTCTCTCAGCCTTCGATATCAATCTGTGAAGGCATTTCCATCTCTTCAAACGAATATAGGATCCACCTTGGCGATGGCCCCTTTTAAAGATGAAAGACCGGAGACATTATATATTGGCCTTCACACCAACCTTCAGGGAGATTTCAGTTATTTTAAAAGCCACCCATTTCCGTTGGAAAGGGCCATCCAGGAATCTTTATCGGAAGGTCTTGCACGCTATGGAGTAAAAACCATTCCCATCTCCCATTGGGATGGCAAACCAGAATCTCTGAAGAATTTAGAAACCGATTCTGTCATGATGATTGAAATCAAGAGATTCTGGACCGAAGGGAAAGCCTCTCCATTCAGAACCCATGTCAAAACCGCGGTGAAATTTGTCATCCATTTGGGGGTGAAAAAGGAAGGTAAGGTTTTTACACGAAATGTGGAAATGGAGAGGGAGATGACGGTGGCCAGGTCCACACCGGAGAGGGTGGAGGCTATGATCAACCAAATGTTGACCGATATTTTTGATTCCTATTTTTCGAATCCCTATTAAGAACTCAAAGAGCCTTCCCTCCCCTATGAGACTGTGTTGTAATTGTGATTGGGGATAGATTCAGCCAGGGGAAAGGGGGAAAATGGGTGATACAAAATTTTTAAAGAGGATGAAGTGAAATCGAAGAAATGGGGCAAGAAGTTCGGAAAGAGTTTTCGTATACTCTGGGAAGCCATGAAAAAGTTTAACGGGGACCACGGATTTTTCCTGTCCGCTGGAATTACTTTCAACCTCCTCATCTGTCTCGTCCCATTCATCCTATTGCTTTTAGCCTTGCTGGGCGCCTACCTTTATAGTTATCGAGAAGTGTTAGACCATATACGACATTATTTACAGAGAGCCCTTCCCTCCTTCGATCCGAGGATTATGAAGAACATCTTAAGAATTATCCAAGACCGTAAGATCGTCGGGGTGTTGGGCATAGGGGGGTTAATCTGGACCTCCACCTGGGTGTTCAGTTCATTGAGGACAGCTTTGAATATGGTCTTTCAGGTTGACAAGGGTCGCGGTGTCATTCGTGGAAAGGGAATCGATCTTCTCATGATTCTTCTGGCAGGGACCTTTCTTCTCACCAGTATGCTGTTTGCCTCCGTAATCACCATTGTCCAGGGTTACCAGTCTAGCCCCTTTCTAAATATGGTCCCGATCATTCGATTTATTTTGAAATACTTAATTCCTTTCCTTTTTACTTTTTGGATGTGTTTTTTAATTTACAAAATCATTCCCAAAAAGAAAATCCATTTCAAAACCGCTCTTCAAACGGCATTCTTTACAAGTCTATTCTGGGAGGTGGCAAAACAGTTTTTCGGATGGTATGTTCTTCACCTGGGAAAGTTCTCTATGGTCTATGGTTCTTTAAGCACCCTGGCCATCTTTTTTATCTGGGTTTACTATTCTTCGACCATTCTCCTCCTCGGAGGGGAGGTCGCCTTTTTGTTGGAAAAAGAGAGAGAGTACAAATGATAGAAAGAAAGCGACGTAAGACAAAGATCGTCTGTACGGTGGGTCCGGCGAGCGAATCGCCTCAGATCCTGGAAGCCCTAATCCAGGGCGGGATGAATGTGGCACGGCTCAATTTCTCTCATGGAACTCACGAAGAGCATTTAAAGAAGATTAAAACCATTCGTCAAATCGCTGACCGATTGAGACGGCCGGTAACGATCCTTCAAGATCTTGGCGGTCCCAAAATTCGGATCGGCATAATGAAGGAAGGCGGAGGCGAGTTAAAAAGGGGGAAGCCATTCTGCCTCACCAACCAGGTGCTCATCGGCAACGAGACCCAAGCAACCGTGACTTACCCCGCTCTCCCCAGCGAGGTAAGACCCGGGGATAGAATTCTTCTTGCCGATGGGACGATTGAACTTCAAGTCTTAGAGAGTGATGGGAAGAATATTCGATGTCAGGTGATTTCCGGGGGAATTTTAACCTCCCACAAAGGAATGAACTTTCCAACAAGAACCCCTCTGGCTTCAGCCTTTACGGAGAAGGATCAGAGAGACCTTCTCTTCGGCATTCAGCAAGGAGTGGATTTGGTCAGTCTTTCCTATATTCAAAAAGCCGCTGACATCGAGGGAGTTAAGAAAATCTTAAAAAAGGAATCGGCAGATATTCCAGTCATCGCCAAAATCGAAAGAAAAGAAGCTTTGGAAAACATCGACGAAATTATCCTAGCCTCAGACGGGATCATGGTGGCCCGTGGAGATTTAGGTCTGGAGACTCCGATTGAAAAGATTCCAAATGTTCAGAAGAGACTGATACGGAAGGCCAATCATTCGGGGAAACCGGTCATCACCGCCACGCAGATGCTTCGTTCGATGGTAGACCATACTCAACCTACCCGGGCAGAGGTCACGGATGTGGTCAATGCTATTTATGACGGGACGGATGCAGTGATGCTTTCAGAGGAGACGGCCAGCGGCCAATTTCCTGTCGAAGCTTTCCAGATGATGGCCAAGATTGCTCAATCCGCGGAAGAGGAGTTTCCTCACCCTCTATTTTTAAGAAGGGAAACAGGCGAAGGGATGAATCTCCAACAGGCGATCACTTACACGGCATCATTATTGGCTGAGGAAGTGGGGGCGAAGGTGATTGTTACCCCGACGGAATCAGGGAGCACGGCGCGCTGGGTGTCAAAGCTTCGACCTCGTCAGCCCATTCTTGCCTTAACCCAACACCTTTCAACCGTCAGAGAGCTCAATCTCTCCTGGGGGGTCGATCCAGTTCTTGGTCCCGGCTGGAAGGATACGGATGAGATGTTAGAGAGGTCGAAGAGAATACCAAAAGAACTGGGAATGGCCTCCAAAGGAGAGAAAATCGTCATCATCGCCGGGGTCCCCATCAGCATTCCAGGAACCACCAATCTCATCAAAGTGGAGGTTGTGGAATGAGCGACCCGCCTCAGAGATGCCGGTCATTGACCCATACCGCGAAATTTTGGATGGCGGATTTTGCGTGGAAACCGCTGATCATGCTGGCTGTGGTGGCGGCCGCGTTTGCTTTGGTATATTTCACGCCGGCGCGGAAGTATTTCGGCGACATCCAGAGCGTCAAATACTGGCTGTTGTCGCTGGGGTGGGTGGGTCCGGCAGCATGGATGGGGATTGTTTTCGCGCTGGTGGCTTCGGGTATGCCGCGTCTGCTGTTCTGTCCGATCGGCGGTCTGGCGTTCGGATTCTGGTACGGCCTGCTGTGGACACAAGTGGCGACATTGGCCGGTTATTATACCCTGTTTGTATTCGTCCGCTGGGGGGGGCAGGATTTCATCCTTCGCCACTGGCCGCGGGTTGGGCGGCTCAAGAAGCATTTTCACGGACATTCCGGGGCGCTGTTGGTCTTTGCCCTGCGCCAGTTGCCGATCAGCGGGCTGATCATCAATTTTCTGCTGGCGCTGTCACCCATCCGGCACAACCACTTTCTGATAGGGACGACCTTCGGGATTCTTCCCCAGGCAATCCCGTTCACGCTGGTAGCAAGCGGTATGTTTAAGCTGACTGGCCGAAATACACCGCTCTACATCGCCGCTGCGATCGGGCTTCTCCTGCTGGTATGCGCAGCCCTGTGGTATTTCTCTCGCCATTCAAAACTTCTGGTCGAACTGCGCGACGAGATAGGGGCTGAAAGTGAGAGAACCGGAGCCCCTCCGCCCGGCGCATCCTAACCAAAATCTAACACAGCTTAACTCCTTAAACTGTCAAACCAAGCCAGATTCTCTTTAATCAGGTCGGGGATGGGTAACTGGTAAGGGCAGCGTGGCAGGCATTCCCCGCATTCCGAACAGTTTCGGGCTTTCTCTATTAAATCCTTTATCCACCCCAACTCCTGAGCATTAGAACCAAAGCGCTTAATGATGGACTTTAGCCCGACTGCAAACTGAATATTGATCTTTTCCGTGCAGGGCTGACAGTAGTCGCAGCGCCTACAGAATTGATGGAGGAACTCCTTCTTGACGGCTTCCATGCGCTCTTTATCTTCCTCAATAAGTGAATAGCCTTCAGCGAAAATCTTCCAATTCTCACGAACCTTTTCCAGAGTCTCCGACCCCGGGATGGGGACGATGTTCGCCGTTGAGAGGACGAACCTCAAGGCCGGGCCAGCCTCTTCAATCACCCCGCCCGAAAATGGCTTCATCGCCAATACCCCGACATCTTTTTCCTTGGCCAAGGGGAACACTTTCTTGGCGGCATCAGGCTCTAAAAAGCTATAGCAGGCCATGATGACTTCAAAATGCCCGTCCTCGATGGCCCTTTCCAATACGTTGAGGTTGTGGCCGGTGATGCCGATATGATCGATTAATCCTTCCTCTCTCGCACGTTTTAGCCCTTCGTAGGCTCCTCCAGGGGCCAGGACCCTCTCATAATCTTCGAAGGTGGAGACGCTGTGGAGATGGTAGATATTGATTTTTCTTACCCTCATCTGTTTGAGGCTCTCATGTACATCATTATAAATCTTCGCCGTTTTTATAAGAGACTTTGAGGAAAGAATGACAGGTCGATCTGTTTTTTGGAGCGCCAATCCAAGCCGGTGCTCGCTATTCGTATAAGCCCGTGCGGTATCCAGAAGGTCTATTCCCATTTCAATCACCGCCTGTATGACGGAAACCGCTTCACGTTCACCTACCCGTTGAATAGGAATTCCACCCCATCCTAATTTTGTCACGATTAGATTTGTCCTGCCCAGCCTGACTTTTTCCATCTGCACACTCCTAAACTTAAAGATAATACAAATAAACGCTCATTTCAAAGGTTCCCAAGTGTTTCCACGGAATTCAGCTTCGACGATAATTCTTCTTTTAATTGTTCAGCTGAAATGAAATGGATGCCCTGCATTCCTAAAGAAATGGCCACTTCGACATGCTTTTTCATATCATCAATAAATAGAATCTTTGGGGGGTCGACGTTGGCCCACTCGATTGCCCTTTTAAAGATTTCAACCCTAGGCTTCTTAAAGCCAACCTCATGGGATAAAATCCATTTGTCAAAGGTCCGAAGGATTGGAAATATTTTCAGAACATAGTCGAAGTGCAGAGGATTGGTGTTGGAAAGAAGGCCGAGCTTCCATTTTCCTTTTTGCGAGAGGATGATCTGAGAGACCTCCTGATTTTCAAGAAAGATATCGTTCCAGATGGGAATGAACTCCTCAAAGGAAAGGGAGAGTTGAAAAAATTCTTTTAGGGATTTGAAGAATTCCAGAGAGGATACCTTTCCCACTTCATAACCATTGACCGCTCCCTTTTCAAAATCGAAGAGATAAGAAAAAATTTTGGCGGGGTTCTGAAATTCTATTCTTTGAGAGAATCGAGAGAGTTTTTCTGCAATCTGGAAATGGTTGAAAGGAAGAATGACATTGCCCAAATCGTAAAGGATGACTTCGATGGGAGGCTGGTTCATCTTTGTCCACGGATTTAACCAAAAACTGTAGCGCCCCCATTTCCTGAGGGCGCATAAAAACCGTTCCGTTAAACATCGGAACGCTACACATTTATGAAATGGGTTTGGGAAGATTAAAATACTCGGCGATCGCTCGGGTCAGACCAGGAATGGTATATTGTCTCGGCTGAATCTCGACTTTCAATCCCCATTCCTTTACTGTCCTGGCTGTCACCGGTCCGATACAAGCAATAGCGATTCCCCTCAACAATTTTTTAAGATTTTCTTTCTTAAGGAGTTCGGCAAAATGATTGACCGTGGAAGAGGAGGTGAAGGTGATGACATCCATCTTTCCGTCTTTCAGGATTTTCTTCAATTTCTTCGATCCGCCCTTGGGCCTTACCGTCCGATAAGCCTCCACCACATCCACTTCTGCGCCCATTTTTCTTAAGCCCTTTGGCAGAATATCCCGGGCCTTTTTAGCACGAGCCAGAAGGATCCGTTTCCCATTGATAAATTTTTTTTCAAACCCTTCAAGGATGGATTCAGCGATAAACTCTTTCGGAATATAGTGGACGGCAACTCCCTTTTCCTTTAATTGATTGGCTGTGGCAGGTCCGATGGCACATACTTTAAGAGACGAGGGGACACGATAACGCCTCCCTTTTTCTCTCAGCCTTTGTAAGAAGAAGTTAACTCCGTTGGCGCTGGTAAAGAGTATCCAGTTATAAGACTTCAGCTGATCGATGGCCTGGTCAAGTTCCTTCCATCGGAGCGGAGGAACGATCTCGATGGCTGGGAATTCGATGACTTCTGCTCCCAATTTTTTGAGCCGGGTCGCAAAATCACCCGACTGCTCCCGGGCTCGGGTGATCAGAATTTTTTTTTCAACGAGGGACTTCTTATTCATTGTTTTTAGATAGAAATCGCAGGGCCTGATCACCGATAGACCTCATCCAGAATCTCTTTTGCGCCTTTGCCCAGGAGGATCTCCGCCAATTCGACCCCGAGTGACTCGGCTTTCTCGATGGGTCCCTCTAAATGGTGTCTGATGAGCCTCTTCCCGTCTATCGTTCCAATTAACCCATCGACGTGAAGGATGGCTCCGAAGATTCGGGCAAAAGCAGCGATAGGGACCTGACAACCTCCTTCCAATTTCTTAAGGAAGGCCCTCTCCGCGGTAATGGCGATGGATGAGTCTTGATCGTTGAGAAATCGGATTTGACCCTCCACCTCCTTATCATCCATCCTTGTCTCGATTCCCAACGCCCCCTGACCGACTGCGGGAAGAGAGATCTCTGGAGGAATGATTTCTGTGATTCTTTCTTCAAAGCCCAGCCTTTTTACACCTGCAAGAGCCAGGATGATTGCATCTAAGTTCTTCGTTTTTAACTTCTTGAGTCGCGTATCTAAATTTCCTCTCAGAGGAATGAGCTCAAAATCACTTCTGAAATGAAGCAACTGGGCCTGCCGTCTCAAGCTGCTTGTGCCAATCTTTGCCCCTTGAGGAAGATCTTTTAATATCTTTCCATCCTTGGAGATGAGGACATCTCGAGGATCCTCCCTTTTTGTGATCACCGAGAGATGCAGACCTTTTGGAAATTCGGTGGGGATATCCTTGACGCTATGAACGGCGAGGTCGATCTTTTTTTGTAGGAGCGCTCCCTCAATTTCCTTGACGAAAAGACCTTTCCCTCCGATCTTCGCTAACGGGGCGTCCTGAATTTTATCTCCTGTGGTTTTGATTTTGATGAGCGTGATGTGGAGATCAGGGTGGGCCTGGGCCAATTGATCCTTCACCCAATTCGCCTGAAAAAGGGCGAGTTGACTTCCACGGGTCCCGATGTTGAGTTCAGAGGGCATCTTCGAGATGGGTTTCCTCCTTTTCTTTCTCTTCCCCAAATTTTTCTAAGAATGTTTCTAAAGATTTCTCCGGCAGTCCAAATAGGGCATGGAGGGCGTCGAGATAAAGGTCAGCCATCGCCTCCTCATTGGTTTGCTTGAGAAGGGTGATCGGCGTGTGGAGAATCTTATTAATGATGGCGGAAGTGAGGGCCTCCAAAGATTGTTTCTCTTTCTCAGATAGGTTGGGGTGGAGGGAAAGGGTCTTTTCCAACTCCTTCTTTCTGATCTCTTCAAACTTTTTCCTCAAGGCCACGATGGTGGGAGTTACATCGAGAGATCGATACCAGTTGACGAATTTAACCGTCTCGTCCTGGACAATCGCCTCTGCGTTCCGGGCCTCTTTTTCGCGGTCTTTCATGTTTTCATTGGCTACTTTTTGGAGATCGTCGATATTGTAGAGGTAGACATTTTCAATATCACCGACTTGGGGTTCGATATCCCGGGGGTCAGCGATATCAATGAAAAAGATCGGTTTCTGTCTCCGATCCTTGATGACCTTCGTGATCTGGTCATGTCGGATAAGATATTGAGGTGAATTCGTAGCGCTGATGACAATGTCCGCTCTTTTCAAACCTTGTGTCATGTCTTCAAAGGGGATGGCTTCGCCCCTAAATTCCTGAGCCAGTGAGGCAGCCCGTTCAGCGGTGCGGTTGGTCACCAGAATTTTGTCTACTCCTACAGAGACGAGGTGCCGGGCGGCTAATTCGCACATTTCTCCTGCTCCAATGAGCAAGACGGTTTTCTTTTCGAGGATTCCAAAGATTTTTTCAGCCAACTCGACCGCGACAGAACTGACGGATATCGCACCGATGATGATCTTCGTCTCGGTTCTCACCCTTTTTGCCACATGAAAGGCCCGATGAAGAAGTCGATGGAGGATGAGACCCGAAGTTTTAACCTGTTGGGAGAGATCATAGGCATCCTTGATCTGACCTAAGATTTGGGGTTCTCCTAAGACCATTGAGTCGAGGCTGGAGGCGACTCGAAAAATATGCCTCACCGCCTCTTCTCCAACATAAGCATAGAGACGTTTTTCGAATTCCTTCAAAGGAATGCCATGGTATTGAGAGAGAAATTCCTTCAGATCGAGAATGGCTTTTTCTGTCTCTCGTGTGGCCGCATAGACCTCCACCCGATTACAGGTGGAGACGATCATATTTTCCTTGAGAGAAGGAAGGGTATGGACCTTGTATAAAGCGTCTTCCAGCTTATCTTCGGGAAAGGCGAGGCATTCCCTGATCTCAATAGGCGCTGTTTTATGATTTAATCCGACGACGAGGAGTTCCATGTTAATATAAACAAAAGGATAAGGTTGAGGTTAAGGCTAAGGTTAAGCAAAAACATCAAGGATAAGGTTGAAGTAAAATACCTAATGCAACAGATTTTAATTAGGGCTTTTTTGATAAGGAATTGATTAAAGAGTTTAATTCCTTCCATATCTCCTTAATGAGGTTCGAAAATTCCCTTAATTCTGTCGCAGTAAAATACCCCACCTTATGTCCGTAAATCAGATGACTCTTGGTTTCTGCTAATGAACCTCTTGCATTGTAATAAAATTTTATTTTATCTTTGGTATGCTTTCTTCCAAACCCTTCTGAGATATTGCCAGAAACAGATAATCCTGAATCTCTGATTTGTGAAGTTAGGCTAAAATCCTCTTTTCTTGGTAGCCTATCAGTAAGGCTATAGATTTTAACTGCCAAGTCCATAGCTTTCTGCCATACCGTCATATCCTCGAATGAATTATATTCCATCTTTTCTCGACCTAAACCTTAACCTCAACCTCCTCCTCTCTTTTTTTACCAGTTCGCATAGGCATGGAGTCCGGGGAGAAGGAGGTTCACGCCCAAGAATGTGAAGAGGACAGCCAGAAATCCTACAATGGCCATCATCGCTGCCTTCCGTCCCCTCCATCCAACTGTCAGACGCTGGTGAAGCAGTGCCGCATAGAGGAGCCAGGTGATTAGGGACCATGTTTCTTTAGGATCCCAATTCCAGTATCTTCCCCAGGCATATTCTGCCCAAACAGCGCCTGTGATGATCCCCAGGGTCAACAGGGGGAACCCAAATTTGAGGGACTGGTAGCTCAGATCGTCCAGAAGATTCAAAGGAGGAAGCCTTCTGGCAATGGCCCCCATCTTTTTCGATTTGAGTTGATGCTCTTGAATTAAATACATCACTCCGCAGCAGAAGGTTAAAGTGAAGATGGCATTGCCCAAAAAAGCAAAGATCACATGGAAAGGATGCCAGAAACTCTGCAATACGGGAGCCAAGGGAAAGATCTCTTTGGGGAGGGCCAAAGCAAAAAGCATGAGGATGAGGGCAATAGGGGTGAGAAAGGAACCCAGAACCTTGACCCTATATTTAAGATTTGCGATCAACAGGATGCCAATGATCATCCATGCAAAGAAGGAGAGGGATTCATAAAGATTGGTCACGGGAGTATGCCCCGCTTCCACATACCTTGTGAGGATGGCCAGGGTATGGGAGGCGAATCCAATGGAGACGACGGTGGCCGCTATTTTGGAGAGGGCCTCTTTCAGTAAAATGATATATGCCAAATAGGCCAACGTCCCAAATAAGTAAAGAAAAGAGGAAAATTTAAAAAAATAAATGTTCATCGTTTCCTATTTTACCATGTTTTGGTCAATTGGTGAAACTGCCAGTTCATCGCTAAGTAGAAGAGGGGATGGACCCAGGGTCTTTTAAAAATCCTTTGATAGATCGAAGAGATTGAGAAAACCTCTTTCCAGACCCTCCTCATCCCTTTTTCCAATTCTTCCACGGACATCAATAAAGGCTGATAAACGGCGTTGAGAGAATCGTATTTCTCCCAATCTCTGCAAAAAATTCTTCCTTCTTTTTCCAATCGGAGAAATGAATCGGTTCCAGGATAGGGGGCCATGATGAAGGCAAGGGCCCAGTCGAGTTTCGAATCGATGCAGAAGTCGATGATCCTTTGGAAGACTCCAGCGTCATCGTCATCCAGACCTACGATGAAGGTCCCCATGATACCGATTCCCTGGTCGTGAATTCTCTTGACCGCCTCCGCATACCGCGAGGGGTGGTTGAATCCCTTTCCCATCCTATCCAGGTTCTTGGTTGAGAAGGACTCAAAACCGATATTGATCGCGATACAGCCACTTTGTGCAAATCCCTCCAGGAGTTTCTGATCAAAGGCGATGGAGACGGGGGCATGGCCATACCAAAGGAGGTCGAATTCTCTAAGAAGGGAAAGAAGTTCAAGACAAAACCGCTTGTCCCCTGCGATGTTGGAATCGATGATGTAAAGAAGCCTTCTTTTGAGAAAATAAGGAAGGTCTTTGCTCAATAGGGAAAGGATGCTTCTTAAAACAAGGCTCATCACCGGTCCCTTTTGGAAAAGGGTCTTAAGTTCTCGCTCAATTTCGCTGATCGGGCGATTGCGATATCGAAATCCGAAAAATTTTGAGACGCCGCAGAAGTCACAGCGGTGAGGACATCCTCGTGTGGTTTCGAGTAACTTCAATGGAAAGTAAAATTTTTCATTGAGAAGATCCCTTCTGGGAAAGAGAAGGTGGGAGGGATTCACGAATTCGCTCCCCACATAAATCCGCCTCATTTGCCCTCTTCTTAGATCCTCGATTAGATCTGGCCAAACCTCTTCTGCTTCTCCTACCACAACGGCATCCACATGTCGAAGCGCCTCTTGAGGGAGCATGCTCGCATGGACACCTCCCATGACGACAGGGATTTCTCTCTTTTTAAACTCTTCTGCGATCTGGTAAGCCCGGGGGGCAACGGGCGTCTGGGCAGTTATCCCCACCAGGTCCGCCTTTTCTTCGAAATCGATTTTTTCAAAGGCTTCATCGACAATCTTTAACTCTACACCAGGAGGGGTGACAGCTGCGACATAGGGAAGGTTCAAAAAACTCAGTCGGAACAGGAAGGCCTCTTCCTTTTTTCGCTCCCGCTCAGGTGAGATCAAGAGTATCTTCATGCTTCCTATTTAACCCATTCTATGGGAAGGGGTCAACGCCCCCCTGCGGCTTGCCCACCCCCAGTTTTTCCTTATCCTCTCCAGGCTGGATGAAATGGATGCACCAGGCCACCTGGCCAACCCCCTCTTCAAGGCTTCATAAGGCCGATCTCTTAGAAATCTTTCATGACGGGTTCGTCACCCTCAAACAATGAAAATCCCCCTCAATCCCCCTTTTTCAAAGGGGGAGGTTACTCCTCCCTTTCGTAAAGGGAGGTGGGGAGGGATTTAAGAAAGCTATTTTCTAGGCAATTCTCTGCAACCTGACCAAGGAACACAAAGGGCTTCTGACCCTGGATCTATTTGTCCAAACGCAAAGCGGTGCGGCCTGTGAAGCCTCTCTGAGGGGCTCGGCTGGGTGGCTTGTCTCTAAAAAGCTTAGGGTTTCTAAAAAATTGGGGTGAATAAGCTGCTTACGGAAGTTAAACTCCCCTTCGGCGGACAGGCCCGTCTACGGCATGCAAACCTTCTCGCAGCAGGCCTGTTTTTGGCACGAATATTGCCTATATTTTATATTAAGAAAATAAGGTGGTAATTTTCTGTGATGAATTTTCTTGAATCAGGTTACGGTATTTGTTAATATGGGATGGTTTCAAGAAAGGGAGGAAAAAAAAGGATGGTATTTGATTCATTATGGGGCCTTTTTTCATCGGATTTGGCCATTGATTTGGGTACGGCGAATACCGTCGTCTATGTGAAAGGGAAGGGAATCGTCGTCTCCGAGCCGTCCGTGGTGGCCATTCAGAGGGATTCGAGAGGAGAGAAGCACG
>Ga0299915_10001830_pt1 | contig 15569 bp, 7 predicted proteins | sample RVTome_13_FD_200263 | JGI IMG/M metagenome (GOLD analysis project Ga0299915, IMG submission 200263) | Soil microbial communities from uranium-contaminated site in the Upper Colorado River Basin, Wyoming, United States - RVT92D227 (version 2) ... | reverse complement strand
CATGCTCCGCGCCCCGACCCCCGAGACGAGCGAGACGCTCGACACCGGGTGCGTGCCGAGGACGTACCCCAGGCTGCGGACGGCGTACTCGGGGCCCACGACCCCGGGGAAAGCCCGGTGCAGGAGGTCGGCCCTCATCGCGAAGCCGAGCACGGCGCCGCTCCCTCCCCACCCACCAGTGGTGATCGGGACGCCGAAGGGGTTCCCCGCCAGCAGGGAGTCGACCCGCACCCGCCAGCCCCTCGTCGCCTCCTCCATCCGCTGCCGGAACCCGGCACCCATCCACGGCAGCGCCCGCGAGGCCACCGCACCCACCGCGTCGAAGTTCGCCGCGATGTACGGCCACATCGCCTCCAGCCGCTCGGCGTAGCGCCGCCCGCCCGCCGTGGTGACGAGCAACTCGACGGTGGCGCCCAGCTCCTCGTCCTCGAGGCGCCCGCCGGTCGTGTTGCCGAAGCGGAACCGCGCCGGCTCCCGCGCCTGCTCATCGTCCCACACCCGCACCGCGGTCCGCAGGCACTCCTGCGCGAGCGTGTCGTTGTGGCCGCGGAGCACTCGGCCGGCCGCCGCGAGGGCCGCAATCGCGCCGAAGTTGAGCGCCGTCGAGCGGCTGGTGAAGGCCCACCGGTCGTCCGGCGCACCGGAGAACCGGCCGCGGGTCTCCAGACTGTCGAGCGAGGGGTCGAAGACGAGGTTGTCGGTCTTCGTCACCGCGTCGCCCAGGTGCGTGTACTGGTCGAGGGTGGGCTCGACGATGCCGGGGATGGCGTGGCCGATCGCGCGAAACTGCGCGAGCAGCGCTAGGGCGCCGTGCGCCACCTGCTGCACGATGTCGGGGACGCCGTCCGGCTGGCGCATCGCCACGTAGCGATTCCTCTGCCGGATGGTGGTCTCGTCCCAGCGGACACCGAACGTCTCGTACGCCAGTGCCAGGGTGGACACCACGGCGTACTGGCTCTGGGTGCGGATGTCGAAGTCGCCGGCGTCGAACCAGCCGCCTATGTCGAGGCCGGGGATGTGCTCACCGGGGGCGAACCGGCTGTCGGTCGTCGGCCCCTGCGCGTACAGGTCGAAGTGGACGTGGTTGGGCGGGGCCTGCCGCGCGTCGTCCAGATGCGACGCCCCGTGCCAAACGCGGTACCGGTCGGTGACGTACATGTGATCCATTTGGACGGGAAAGAAGGCGTCCAGCGTGGACTGCCAGAGGCGCCGGGCGTACACGTCCGCGGCGATGGGAAACGGCTCCGAGCGGACACCGCGGTACTCGATGACGTACAGCCCCGGCTCCCGCACCTCGGAGAAGTCGAACCGCGCGTAGTCGTAGCGGAGGTACCGCCCCCAGGGAGCGGCCGGCCGCGAGAGCCGCGGCGCCAGCGTGCCGTCGGGGGAGATGTGGAGCAGGGTGACCGTCGTAGCGGAGCTGTCGTTCGGGTCGCCCTCCAGCACGGCGACCTTCTCCTGCGCGGGATGGTAGCCCACCTGAGAGTGCGCGATCACCGGCCGGCGCGTCCATCCGGGAATCCGGTTCGGGACGATCAGCCACTCCAGTACCGTGCCGGTTCTCCCGGCGGGGAGGAGGCCGCGCACCACGAACCAGCCGTTCTGCGCCTTGTTGCGCCCGTCGTACAGCGCCAGGGTGCCGCCCCGCGCTTCGACACTTACTCGGCGCTCCAGGTCCTCCGGGGCGAGCACCAGCGTGGTGCCCGTCGCGAGGGGCGCGGCCTCACTTCCTACCATCGGGCCGCCTGCTTCCCGCGGGAAGAGCGCGCCGCGCCCATCCATCACGAACGTCTTCCCGAAGTACGCGGAGGGCAGGAACTCGAGGTTGAACCCGGCCCGCCCCTCGAGCGCCGTCGGCAGCGGCGCGTCGAGGCGCACGCTCACGACGACGCCCGGTCCCTCGGTCCGGACCTCTATTCGGTAGTCGAATCCGAAGTCGGGGTACCGGAGAGACGCCTCGAGCCGCTGCGCGCCGCGATCCACCCGGCGTCCAGCCAGGACCGGTATCGGATCCCACTGCTCCGGTGTATTCGACAGGCGCACGTCGCCGTTGGTGGCGGTGCGCACGCCGTGGTGGACCAACTCGACGCCGCTCAGCTTCGAGTCGCTGAACAGGCCGCTGTACCAATTGGAGAAGACCAGGACGTTCGCGCCCCGCGCCTCGAAGTACTCCGCGGCGTTGAGGGAGAGCGCCGGCTGCTGCGCCGCGGCGCCCCGGGCGAGGAGTAAGAGGCAGGCGGCCCATGCAGCGCCGCCGCACCGGCCGACAACCTGGCGCGCCCCCCACGTTCGAGCGCTCGGAGAGGTCGGGCTCAAGTCGCCTCCGTCCCCTGGTTCAGAGTCGTCAGGTAGTGATCGTACGCGAAGAGCCGGTTGCGGCGCTTCCCGGTGAGTTCCCGGGCAATGCCCAGCTCGACCAGCAGATCCATCGCCGAGCTGACCGCCGGGAACGACAGCCCGGTGGCGCGACGGGTCTGCTCGATCGAGGTGATCGGCCGCGCCTTGAGCGCCTCGTGCACCCGCAGCGCCGAGCCGGCGCGCCGCCCCTTCGGCGTGATGCGGGACCGATCCTCGCCGAACATCTCGGCGAGACGCTGCGCCGTCGAGACCGCGCCGTCCGCCGTCAGCCGGACGCCTTCGACGAAGAACTCCAGCCACGCTTCCCAGTCTCCCTCGCGGCGCACCCGGTCGAGCAGTTCGTAGTACGCGGTCCGGTGCTGCTTGAAGTAGAGGCTCAGGTAGAGCAGCGGGTCGCGCAGGACGCCGGCGTGGCACAAGAGGAACGTGACGAGCAGCCGGCCGACGCGCCCGTTGCCGTCGAGGAACGGGTGAATCGTCTCGAACTGCACGTGCGCGAGCGCCGCACGGACGACCGCCGGCAGGCCGTCGTCCGCGGAGTGCAGGAACCGCTCGAGCGCCGCCATGCAGTCGGGCACGGCCGTGTGCGGCGGTGGGACGAAGGCGGCATCGCCCGGGCGGGTGCCGCCGATCCAGTTCTGCGAGCGGCGGAACTCGCCGGGGTCCTTGGCGCTGCCGCGGCCGCGCGAGAGCAGCACACCGTGGATCTCGCGGATCAGGCGGTTCGACAGCGGGAATCCCGCACGCAGCCGCGCGAGGCCGTGTTCGAGCGCCGCGACGTAGTTGGACACCTCAACCACGTCGTCCAGTGGCACGCCGGGGGCTTCGTCCAGCTCGAACAGGAGCAGGTCCGAAAGCGACGACTGCGTCCCTTCGATCTGCGAGGAGAGCACCGCCTCCTTGCGGACGTAGGCGTAGAGGAAGAGCGACTTGTCCGGCAGCAACGTTGAGACGCCATCGAGCCGGCCGAGGGCCAGCACGGCGGCCTCCAGCCCCCGCTGCAAGTCGCCCTCGAACGCGAGCGGCGGAGCTGGCGGCAGCGGAGCGGGGACGAAGGCGCGCACGTTCTCGCCGCCGACGCTCGTGACCTGGTACCTGCCGGCCTCTCCGCGCCTCACTTCGGGCGGCCTCCTCTGCTCAGCAGCGCTTAATAGCCGGTCTCATTATTAAGACTTCGTGGCTCAAGTGTAAGCAACGCGCCAGCGTGCGGCAAGGAGTCGGGCGCACAATCGAACGCGTTCCTCTGCATATGTCGCTCTAACTCCTTGTGAACAATGGCGTTGCTTGCTTGCTCAGTGCGTCTAGCAGAATCGCTCGCGCTACCGCCCCGCCACCACCCGGATCGTCCTCTCAAGCCGGATGTCCGCCGACGAGGCGCCGACCTCAAGCAGGACCGGCTCGTCCTCAACCACCCAGCCGTGGGTGTCGGGGTTCCAATAGGCGAGCGCCGAGGCGGCAAGCGGGAACTCCACGGTGCGCGTTTCCCCTGGCCGGAGCGTCACCCGCCGGAAGCCCCGGAGGTCCTTCCTGGGGCGCTCGACCGCCGAGCCTAGATGCCGCACGTAGAGTTGCACGACCTCGTCGCCGGCGCGCGCACCCGTGTTCGTCACCTCGACCGACACCGTCAGCGTGCCGTTGCTCTGGAGCGTGTCAGCGCTGGTCCGCAGGCGGTCGTACGCGAACGTCGTGTAGCTCAGGCCGTGGCCGAACGGATAGAGCGGCACGCCGTCGAAGAAGCGGTACGTGCGCCCCGCCATCCGGTAGTCCTCGAACGGCGGGAGGTCCGCGACATCGCGGTAGAAGGTGACGGGCAGCCGGCCGCCCGGGTTGTAGTCGCCGAAGAGGACGTCCGCGATCGCGGTTCCCGCGGCCTGCCCGGGGTACCACGCCTCCAGGATCGCGGGGACGTGTTCCTGCGCCCAGTTCACCGCGACGGCACTCCCGTTGAGCAGCACCAGCACCGTGGGCTTGCCGAGCGCAACGATGTGCTCCAGGAGGCGCCGCTGCGATGCGGGGAGGTCGAGGCTGGTGCGGTCGCCACCGCGAAAGCCCTCGATCTGGACCCGCATCTCCTCCCCCTCGAGCCGAGCCGTGAGGCCGAGGCAGAGGACGACGACGTCCGCCTGCTGCGCGACCTGCAATGCCTCGGCTTCGAGCATCTCGTGGGGGGGCGACCACAGCAACTCGAGCTGCGCCTCGCCGTACGACTCCTGCCCATCCACGCGCAGCCGGTAACTCCGGCCCCCTTCGAGCCGGAGCGGCTCGCTCTGCGCGAACCGCGGGTCCGGGAACTCCCCGTCGTGTGTCGGATAGACCGACTGCACCACGAGGCTGTCGTCCAGATAGAGCTGGAACTTGATCGTGCCGATCAGGCCGAGCCGATAGGTCCCGCTCTGCGGCGGACGGAACGTGCCGGTCCAGCGGACGCCGAAGTCATCGATGTTCATGTCCGCGCGCGGGGCGCCGTCGCGCCAGTCGGCGTCGAGGGTGGAGTCCACGCCGCGAGAGAGAGGAGCGCCCTGCATCGTGCGGCTCTGGTAGTAGGCGACGTCGAGGCCGGGCCGCCCGCGGGAGGTGAAGAGGACAGCGGGGGAGACGCTCTCGAGCACGGGGAAACCGTCGGCGAGGTCCGCGCCGCGAGCGTAGAGCACCCGGGTCTGCGCCGATACCGCCTCGCGTATCCCCCGGAGCGGCGTCACCGGATCCGCCGGGATCCCGTTGTAGTTGCCGAGCAGCATCCGCCACTGGTCGGCGTTCGGCCCGACGACCGCGATCGTGCCGAGGTCCTTCCGCAGCGGCAGCAGGCTGCCCGCGTTCTTCAGCAGGACAATCGACTCGCGCGCGACCTGCACGGCCAGCGCCCGATGGGACGGCTGATCGAGCACGCCGATGGGGATCTGCGCCCAGCGCACGGACTCGGGCGGGTCGAACATGCCCAACTGGAAACGGGCGAGGAACAGCCTGGTGACCGCCGTGTCGATGGCCTGCTCCGGAAGGAGGCCCTGCCGCACGGCGTTCAACAGGCTGGGGTACGCGCGGCCGCAATCGAGGTCGGTGCCAGTCCGCACGCCGAGTGCCGACGCCTCCGGAGCGGTCTGCAACACCCGGTGCCGCCGGAAGATGTCGTCGATCGCTCCGCAATCGCCCACGACGTAACCGGGGAAGCCCCACTCACGGCGCAGGATCCGCTCGAGCAGCAGCTCGCTGCCGCAGGCAGGCGAGCCGAAGACCCGGTTGTACGCGCACATCACCGAGCGGGCGCCACCCTCGCGGACGCCGGTCTCGAAGTGCGGCAGGTAGCTCTCCCGGAGGTCCCGCTCGCTCACGAAGGCGTCGAACTGGTGGCGCTCGGGCTCGGGGCCGCTGTGCACGGCGTAGTGCTTCACGGTGGCGATAGTCTTCAGGTACCGGGGGTCGTCACCCTGCAGCCCGCGGATGAATGGCACGGCCAGCCGACCGGTGAGATACGGGTCCTCGCCGTACGTCTCCTGCCCGCGTCCCCACCGGGGGTCCCGGAAGAGATTGATGTTCGGGGACCAGAACGTCAGGCCCTGATACCGCTGGCGCTCGCCCCGGCGGGCGTAGTCGTGGTGCTTGGCGCGCGCCTCGTCGGAGATGACGGTCGCCATCCGGAACAGGAGGCTGTCGTCCCACGTGGCGGCGAGGCCGATCGCCTGCGGGAAGACGGTCGCGAGCCCCGATCGCGCGACGCCGTGCAGCGCCTCGTTCCACCAGTTGTACGCCGGGATCCCCAGCCGCTCGATCGCCGGGGCCACGTCGGTCATCTGCGAGACCTTCTCCTCGAGCGTCATGCGGCCGACGAGATCCCTCGCCCGCTCCTCGAACGAGAGGCTCTGGTTGGTGACCTGCTGCGCTTCGGCGCTAGCGCCCCCGACGGCGGGCGCCACCAGGAAGGCGACGAGGAAACGGACGGACGTACGTGTGGAGCGCGTCATGACCCCCTCGGTATGTGAAGTGCGCCGGTGTTCAGCGTACGAACAGCCCCAGGTCGATCGCTCCCGCCATCATGCGGTGCCCTTCCTCGCCCGGATGCAGGTGGTCGCCGCTGTCGGCCGCCGGCAGCAACCGGCGCGGATTCGCGGGATCGCGCACGGCGGCATCGAAGTCGATGACAGCGTCGAACGCACCGCTGCTGCGGATCCAGCGGTTGACCGCTTGCCGCACGTCCTCCCGCTCGGCGTCGTCGTAGTTGGACCCGCCAAACGGCGTGATCGTGCCGCCGTAGACCCGCAGGCCGCGCGCGTGGGCCCGGGCGATGATCTGCCGGTACGCAAGGATGAGATCCCTCCCGACCGTGGCAGCGGTCCCCGGCCCGCGGGCCCCGCCAACGTCGTTGACCCCCTCGAACACGATGACCCAGCGGACGCCGCTCTGCTGGAAGACGTCGCGCTCCAGGCGCACGAGCGCCGTCGGGCCCAGTCCTCCGGCGAGCACCGCGTTGCCGCCGATCCCGGCATTGAGGACGGCCACGTGCCGAGTGCGCGGGTCGGTCTGCAGGCGGCGCGCGAGGTTGTCGGGCCAGCGGTTGTTCCGATTGGTCCCGGAACCACGGCCGTCGGTGATGGAGTTGCCGAGCGTCACGACGGCTGCGCCATCCCCGATGACGTCGATGCCCGCGAGCACATACCAGTGGTCGGTTGTCACCGCGCCCGGAAGCGCGGCGGCCGTGGTCCAGTCACCCGCCTGCAGGTACGAGGTGGTGCGCGAACCGGGATGACCTGTCACCTCGGCGGGAGCGGACCCTATGCGAACGCTGACGGCGAAGTCCGCGAGCGGAGCGACGTCGCAGTCGAGGGGGTCGGAAGTGATCATCTCGCCCGCGCCGATGACCGCCGAGTCCACTCTACCGAACTTCAGCGGACGGTCGCTCTCTACATCGATCGCGCTCCCTCCCAGCGACCGCGCGATGCGCGCCGACATGATCGTGATGGCACTTCGCCCGAACGTGTTGGAGAAGCGCACCCGTATGCGGGGCCCGCCGACGGAGACATGTATCACCTGGCGCAGTGTGCTGCCGGCCAGACCTGGGGCGGGGGGCATGTTCCTCGGCTCGGTGAGCTGCGGGGACGCAGACCAGGTGCCGAGCCAATGCGGGCTGGGTGCCGGGTCCGGCGCGGAGTGTCTCGCACAAGCGCTCGCCGCCACCATGGCGCATCCGAAGACGAGCCGGCGCACGCGAGAGCGGAGTCCCGCCGACAAGACCTTGCATTCACGGGCGGACCGCCCCATCATGCGGTGAGGCACGGCCACCAACGCCGTGACCACTCCCATGCGCTCCGCGTTCATCCGTTCGGCGATCATCCTGGTTCTCACATCCGCCTGCGCCGCACGCACCCCGTCGCCCTCAATCCCACTCGAGGACCGCAACGTGCTCACGCAGGAGCAGCTCATCGAGCACGGCTTCGCCAACGCGCTCGAGGCAGTCCAGGCGCTCCGCCCCAACTGGCTGCAGACGCGTGGCGCGAACACCCTAATTGCCAACCAGGTCCGGGTGCTGGTGTACCTCGACGACACCCGCCTGGGCGGGACCGAGACGCTCGGTTCGATCGCCACCCCGAGCATCGTGACCATCCGCCACATCGACGGCATCGCCGCCTCGGCGCGCTGGGGGCTGGACCACGGCCAGGGCGTCATCCTCGTAAGCACGTTTCGCTGACGGCGGCTTCTAGTCCCGAGGGGCCGTGCCCTCCGGGGTACGGCGTCCGGGCATGTCGCGGTGGGCGTACATACCCAGCATCGTGCCGACGAACCCTCCCGCCACTCTGGTGCTCAGTATCGTGCCGTCCGCGTCCCCCTTGAGGAGGACCCACGCCTCGGGACGGTAGGCGTACGAGAAGTCGTAGCGCCCCCCGCGCGCCCGAATCCTCAGATAGAGCGTCGAGTCCGGCGACGCATCGAGCGGCGCCGAGGCGATCACCGTCGTCGCCGCCTGCCCGCGCGGGCCCGATCGCCGCTCGAGCTGCACGACGGGTCGGCCGCCCTCGAGCGCGACCCCCAGGAAGTAGAAGGCGTCGCTGCCGTGGAAGGCCACGATGCCCGCCTTGTCGCCCACCGTAAGCGGCAGGTAGCGCATCGCCGTCGTCGCGGTCGCCCAGTGATGCTGCTGGCGCCGCCCGACGAACGACGGCTGCCCGGGGCCCTCGAGCGTCACCGGCCGGGCCTGGATCGTGAGCCACCCGGGGTTCGACGTCGTCTCGGACCATGGCTCGCGGACGGTGCGCAGGAAGGTCCACGTGGGCCGTAGATCCAGCGCGTCGAAGTCGTCCCGATCCGTGAAGTTGCCGCTCAGCGGTGCACCGGGGCGCGAGTCCGCCGGCAGGTTGGGAGCGCGCGCCACGTAGGGAACGGTCTCCGTTCCGGTGAGGATGACGGGCCATCCGTCGCGCCACTGCACCGGCAGGAGGAAGGTCTCGCGGCCGACGTTGTACGTGTAGTCCTCGTACGGCCGAGTGCCCAGGAACACAGCCCACCACTCGCCGTTCTGCGTTTCGACGAAATCCGCGTGTCCGGCCGTCCAGACCGCGTTCGGTCGTGCGGGGTCCAGGTGTCGCTGGGTCAGGATCGGATTGACCGGCCCGGGAATCCACGGTCCCCACACCGAGCGGCTGCGGAAGACCACCTCGGAATGCTGCTCGGCGGTGCCCCCCTCCGCACAGATGAGGTAGTACCACCCGTCCTTCTTGAAGATGTGCGGAGCCTCGATCCAAATCGGGTGCTGAGCGATATCGACTCCGCCGTCGACGATCATCCGCCGCGGGCCGGTCATCCGCCGTGCCGTCGTGTCGTACTCCTGGATCCAGATGGCGCGATGGCCCTGGCCGTAGAGCTGCGGGCCTTCGGGCAAGCCGTTGTTGACGACATAGACCTTGCCGTCGTCGTCGAAGAAGAGCGAGGGGTCGATGCCGTCGAACTCCAACCACACGGGATCAGACCAGGAACCGGCCGGATTCGTCGTCGAGACCAGGAAGTTCCCCCCCCGATCCACCAGCGTCGTGATCATCCACATCCGGCCCGGACGGCAGCTGAGACTCGGCGCGAAGATCCCGCGTGACACTCCCGCGCTGTCCAAGTTGAGCTGTGACGGGCGGTTCAGGATGTGCCCGAGCTGCGTCCAATGGACCAGGTCCCTGCTGGTGAACAGCGGCACGCCCGGGTAGTACGCGAAGCTGGATGTCGCCAGGTAGTACTCATCGCCCTGGCGGCAGATCGTCGGGTCGGGGTAGAAGCCGCTCAGGATCGGGTTCCGGTACTCGCCGGGCCCGGCGCTCGCCAGCGTGTGGACCGAATCATCGCCCTCGTACGTGAACCAGTCGAAACGGGCCTCGGCGAGTGGCGGTCGGACGATGCCGAAGTGCCGGTCGGTGAAGTCGAGCCACTGCTCCCAGTCGTAGGCGTTGAGCCCGTGTGAGCCCCGGCGGTTGTGGAAGCCGATGACATCGCCGACAGGCGTCTCCACGGCGGGCATCGAGTCCATGCCTAGCCCGCGCTTGCCGAAGAGGCGGTACACCGGCTCGGCAGCCTTCCCGGCCAGGAAGGATCCGCGCTGGTCGCCCCAGTAGTCCCGCTCGGCGGTCGCGATGTAGACGGGTCGGGGCGCCATCAGGGCGACGAGCATATGCCAATCGACCGGCAGGTCGCTCACGCGGTCGTTGTAGGCCTTGAAGGCGCCGCTGAACCAGTGCGGAGCGTAGCCGTTGATGGACCGGACGGTCTCGCCGAATCCCCGGCGGGCGAGCACGACCCCGCCGAGCCCCGATTCACCGGAGACCACGATCGCGAAGCGCTCGTCCTGCGCGCCCGCCCACATCACGACCTTGCCGTAGCGCGACACCCCCATGATGGCGACCCGGGCGCGGTCAATGTCCCGGTCCGTCTCGAGGTAGTCCATCGCCCGGCTCATCGCCCAGGCCCACGCCCCGATGGCGCCCCACTCGCCGGGACCTGGCTCGGTCTGGCCCGCTGGGGCGAAGGCGCGCCGGATGCTCGAGGCGTAGCCGTCCCGCCGGTCCGGCTCGATCTCGTTTGGGTTGAAGGTCACCAGGCCGTAGCCGCGCCGCAGCAGCGGTCCGGGGAATGCGAAGCCGGGGATGAGGAACACGGGCGCCGGCCGGCCGCTGTTCGGCATCGTGATGCGGAGGTCCATCTTCGGGCCGTCGCGTGCGCCAGTGAAGTAGATCCGCACGACCTTCGTGACCGCCGTGGAATCCAGCGCCCCGCGATCTTCGGACGTGACTTCCCAGGTCATCTCCCGGGGCCGGCCCACCGGGGTGCGGCCATAGACGAAGTCCTCGAAGAGTCGCAGGATTTCCACCCGGCGTGCCCTCCACTGCCTGGCGCCGGTGACCCTCCGTCCGGCGTTGTTGATGAGCGGATCCGGCAGCGTGTACGCGGGAACCCGCGACTCGTCGTACTGTCCTGGGGGGTAGTTCGCGGGAAGGGCCGGCAGCTGGGCGGCCAGCGGGCGGCCGGTAGCGAAGAGCAGGACGCCGCCCAGAAGCGGAGGGAGCCATCGGATCATCGCGCGACTCCAGCGCAGACGGGACTCTACGGGGCTACTGCGCCCTTCGGTGGAAGCTCTCCGGAGGCCCGAGGTAGCTGGGCCGTACAAGGCCCCTCTCGACGACCAGTTTCTGCAGCACCACCCCCGGATCGACCATCCAGTAGCGCAGTAGGTGCTCGCCGGGGCCGGCAAGCCGGTGGCGGGTCAGCGCAGTGATCACGTTGTCGCTCACCGCGCGCTCCCACGCCCGTAGCGTAGTGTCCGCCGCGACGTTCACGACCTGCGGCGGCTCATCGTCGATGGAGACGGCATACCGCAGCCCGGCCGCGTGGAAGTCGAGCGTCGGCGAGACGTACGCACGCACGGCGACGTCCCCGCCCTCGAACAGGTGGAGGCGAAACTCGAGATGCGGCGAGTCCCCGCCGGGCGTCTGGCGCGGGGCTGTCACTGGGAACGGGGTCATTCCCGAGAGCGTCCGCCCCAGGCCCGGGATGCGCGTCCAGCGGATCGGCGCGGCGTCCACGGCCCGCGCATAGTGCTCGGCCTCGATGGAGACGTAGCCGCCCCCCTCGACGAACCCCCGCACCTGATCAGGCCGGGGCGCGGCGGGATTGCGTACGCTCGCGTACACAACGACAGTGCGCCCGGCTCCGGTGATCGTGATGCCCGCCCGCCGCGCACCCGTGGGTACGCGGCGCCAGTCCACATTCACCTGCAGGCGCTGCTCGCTCGCGATCCGGCCACGGCTCGGCGTTATCACGACCCACGGAGCGTCGGCTTGGGCGCGGAAGTCGAACGCCGTCCGCCCGCGGTTGAACACCTCGACGTAGTACGTCGGCCGGCGGTACGGGTCGAACTCAGGCAACAGGGCTTCAGCCGAGTCCGACGGCCACCACCGATCCGAGCCCTCGATCGCGACGCCCATCTCGGCGGAGTCGGGCGGATCGATCTCCTGCACCGCAGGCATCGCGTTCTGCCTCGGCTCCTGCCAGTACGTGTAGCCGATGTGCGTCTGGTCGGCCATGTGGCGCCACTTCCCGCCCGCCAGCGTGTCGTTGTAGTGACGCGTCAGGGCCGCATCCCGGGCGAACAGCTCCCTTGCCCGGGCGGCCAGATCGTTCGCCGCCGCCCGGCCCTGCGATGCGAAGAGGCGGTTCTTGCCCACTGTCACGTACAGGTCTGTGACGTTCGCCAGGGCCCTCACCGGGTAGAGTACGAGCTGGTAGTAGGCGTCCCGGTACTCGGCCGGCAACGCCTGGGATATCCGCTCGGCCTCGCGGACGAGACGGTCGTAGTCGGCAAGGACCGTCTCCGCCTCGCGGTAGTCGTTGAGCGCAAACGTCGTCGGCGCGAGCAGCTCCGGCTTCCGCCTGGCGCTGTAGCGGCCGTACGCCGCGAGGACGGCGGCGATGTCCGCGGCGTGGCCGGGGCCGAACTGCTGCTCCGCCCAAGCCCGGGTGTACTCCGGCAGCCGCTCCGCCGGCCACCGCGCAGGGTCCCAGGCGTAGTCGAGGAAGAACTGGGTCGGGAACTCCATGGGCTTGATGTCGCCCACGTTCACGATCCAGATGCGGTCGACGCCGTAGTCGTACACCAGGTGCAGCTGCTCCCAGATCCGCGGGATCGCGTTGGTGTTGATCCACTTGTAGTTCCGGGGCCCGCCGACGTAGTCGAAGTGGTAGTAGAGGCCGTAGCCCCCGGCCCGCGGAGGAGCGTCCCGCGCCGGGAGGCGCCGGATGTCGCCCCAGTTGTCGTCGGAGAAGAGCAGCGTCACGTCGTCGGGGACGCGCATTCCCCGGTCGTAGTACTCCTGGACCTCCTTGTAGAGCGCCCAGACCTGGGGCGTGGCCGCCGGTCCGCGACCTGTCTCCTCCGCGATGATCTGCCGCTGGTCGGCCACGATCCGATCCAGGAGGGCGATGTTCGCCTGCGCGCTCATCGGCATGTCGCCGTCGCCGCGCATCGCCAGAGTGACGATCGTCTCCTTGGACCCCATCCTGCGGATCCCCTGCCGCCAGAACGTCCTCAGCGCCTCGGCGTTCTGCTCGTAGTTCCACGGCCCCGACCCGAAGCGCCGCCACTCGTCGTGGGCCCGCGTCATCGGCTCGTGGTGGGAGGTTCCGAGCACGATGCCGTATTCGTCCGCCAGGGGACCGCTGAGCGAGTCGTCAGCATAGATGGCGTGAGGCTGCCACATCGCCGGCCAGAGGTAGTTGGCCTTCAGCCGCAGCAGCAGCTCGAACACCTTTTCGTAGAACCGGTGATTGAAGCCCCCGAACGTCTCCTGCACCCATCCCGACAGGGCCGGCGCCTCGTCGTTGATGAAGAACCCCCGGTACCTGACGGCCGGCGGACCCTGGGAGTGCCGTCCCGGCAGCACGAAGAGGTCGCGTCGCTGCCGCACGGGCACGTCGGCCCACCAGTACCACGGGGACACGCCGATGGCCGCCGAGAGATCGTAGACGCCGTACGTGGTGCCGCGCCGGTCGCTGCCCGCGATGACCAAGGCGCGCTCGACGCCGGGCCACGGGCGCTCCACGACCTGGATCAGGAACGCCTCCCACCGGCCGGAGATGCCGCTCGTGTCGAGCGTGCCCGCGCTCACCAGCCGGTCGATCAGCGGGCTGCGGCCGAGCGTGCCGACGACGACAACTTCCCGCGCGGGAGGGAGCGTGTCGAGGGATACGGGCGGCTCGTTGGATGTCACGCGGCCGATGTCCGCCCGGAGACTCTGCACGGCACGCACCACGCCGGGATGGTCCTGGCTGCTCGCGACGATGGGGGCGGGACGGCCGGCCGTGGAAAGGGTGAAGCGCCCGGCGCCGGCACTCGATGACACGTAGGATGCCACGGTCTGGGCGTGCGCCCCCGCGGTGGCTGCGAGCGCAAGGAGCGTGGTCAGGAGCGCACGCACCGCTCGTGGAGCGCGCGGGACGTCGCCGGCGCGCGAGCTCCAGGGGGCCCGCGCGGCGCGGCTCAGCCCAGCGGATGCTGCTCGGGGTTCCATCGCTTTACCGCGTCCAGCACGCCCTCGAGGTGCTCCTGCATGCGCTTCGCCCCGAGCACCGCGTCGCGCCGCTCCAGCGCCTCGAGCATCTCGAGGTGCTCCCGGTGGTCGGCCTCGCGAGACGGGATGATCTCGAGGATCATGCGCTGCTGATCCGTGAACAGGTCCCGCAGGACGTCGAGCGTCTGGAGCAGCACCGTGTTGCCGGAGGCGAGGGAGATCTGCCGATGGAACGACATGTTGACCTTGTTCAACACATCGTCGTCGGTGAGGTTCTGCCCCGCCGTGACGAGCAACTCCCGCATCGCCTGGATGTGCTCGGGGGTCCCATGCTCGACGGCCGCGACGACCGACTCGATCTCGAGGGGCTGGCGGGTCCGCAGGAGGTCCAGCAGCAGCTTCTTCGTGAAGGTGGCCGCGTGGTGGGGACTGGCGAGCACCAGGACGTCGTCGCTGCGGTTGACGTACACGCCGGAGCCGTGGCGGATGTCCACCACGCCGATGGTCTCCAGGGTCTTGAGGGCCTCACGGACGGTCGGATGCCCGACGCGGAACCGCCTCGCCATCTCCATGATCGTCGGGAGGCGATCGCCCTGCTGGTAGTCTCCCTGCTGGATCAGCACGCGGATCTGCCGCGCCAGCCGGTCCGCCAGGCTCTGCTTCGACACTGGCCCGAACACGTCGTTCATCTCGCCGCCTCCCGCGTACAACCGATCCACGGCCACGCCGTTGGTCTCAGCACCAGGCCAGCGTGATGATACTCGGTTCGACTCCGCCGCGCGCACCCGGTCCGCCTAGGGTGACGCCGCGGCGCGCCGCACGGCCTGGATGACCGCATCGAATGCCGGCTTGGGCCGGCCGTCCCTATCGAACAGCAGAGGATGGTTCGTCCGCCCCCGCACCGGCCAGTTGTTCTTCCAGGACGTCGCGTCCGTGACACCCCAGAACGTCACCCGCGTCACGGTCCCACGATGCCGGAGGAACAGGCCGAAGAGGTCCGCGTAGCGGCGTGCCTGGGCCTGCTGAACGGAGTCCGGGAGTCCGGCCGTGTAGGGGTTCAGCTCCGCGCGGAGTGCGGCGTTGAAGGTGACGTCCGCACCCGGCTGCGCGGTGACCCTGGGCAGCATGTCAATGTCGAGCTCCGTGACCAGCACCTTCACGCCGAGCCCGGCGAAGGCGGCGATGGTCGTGTCCTCCTGCTCCACCGTCGGCCAGTCCATGTGGTAGTGCCCCTGCAGCCCGACGCCGGTCACGGGGACCCCTTCCGCGAGGAGCCGCCGGACCAGAGCGACCGCTCCTTCCCGCTTCGGGGCGTTCTCGAGCGAGTAGTCGTTGTAGTAAAGCTCGGCGTCGGGGTCGGCTTCGTGCGCGAACTGAAACGCCCGCGCGACGTAGTCCTCGCCGATGATCGCCGACCACGGCGAGAGGCGCGGCGTGCCGTCCTCGGCCACCGCCTCGTTGACCACATCCCAGCCCCTGATGCGGCCGCGGTAGCGCCCCACGACGGTGTGGATGTGGTCGCGCATCCGTGCGAGCAGGGTGTCGCGGCCGACCGGGGCGCCGTTCGCGTCCTCGAAGACCCACCGCGGCGTCTGGTTCTGCCAGACCAGCACGTGGCCGACCAGCCACATCCCGTTCTGCTCCCCGAAGGCGACGAACCGGTCGGCGGCCTCGAAATCGTAG